>Ga0214472_10001587_pt1 | contig 25227 bp, 21 predicted proteins | sample RVTome_6_FD_207662 | JGI IMG/M metagenome (GOLD analysis project Ga0214472, IMG submission 207662) | Soil microbial communities from uranium-contaminated site in the Upper Colorado River Basin, Wyoming, United States - RVT140D175 | ecosystem: Environmental > Terrestrial > Soil > Contaminated >...
CGCTCCTGACTCAGAGGCGGACGTGCGCAGTAGCGGACCAGACGCTCCAGGCCCTGGCGGTCCCAGGCGGGGAGATGGACCGAAGCATCGACTGACCAGCCACCGGCGTGCTCGGGCGAGTCCATCGTGTGGATGGCCACGCTGTCGAGATGGCCGCGCCGATGCAGCCAGCGGAGGCCGCGGTGGCGCATCTTCTGCTGCACGGCGATGAAGTCACTCGCGTCGAGATCCACCGCTGGATGAAAGACGGCCTCACCATCGCTTCCCGTGCTGAACACACCATCGGTGACGAGCACGTGGTAGTGAATGTGACTGTTGAGATAGCTGCCAAAGCGGTGCACGAAGGCAACGGCGCCGAAGCGCGCGTCCGGCGGGGCGTCGGGGCTGCGCTGGCGGAGCGTGGTCTCCACCGCCCGTAGAAAGATCGCGAGCAATCCGCTGGTGACCTCGGGCTTCTTTCGCATGTGCCAGCGGACCCGCTTCGGCACCGACAGCACCCACTGGCGAAACGGCACTCTTGGCAGGACGTGGTCGACCATGTGCGCGGCCGTTTCGACCATGCGGCGCGTCGCACACGATGGGCAGACATCCCTCCCCTTGCACGAGAACGCGATCAGGAAGTCGTGGCCGCAACCTGCGCAATAGGCCCGGGCGAAGCCGTAAGCCAGGATGCCGCACTTCAGATACTCACGAAACGCCGTCTCGATATGGAGTGGGACACCGCCCGAAGAATCTCCATCCGTCTGGCTCGCGGCCAGGTAGCTCTCGAGGACGGCGCCTGAGAATGGGCGGTGGAGCCGGGCACGAGCTCTCCCAAAGGCCCACAGGCCATGGGAGGTCGTGAACGGAAGGCTCGTCACCTGGAAGCCTTCGTGAGGGTAGCGCATCCTCGAACCGTACGGCGAAATGACTGGCTGCTGCCGAATCGTTTGGACCGTCAGAGTCGTTCGAACGACCAACTCAACGGACGTTCCCGGTCATAGGGCATGTAACCGTGGAACATCCGCGGGTCGTCGTCGAAGACGAGGGGAAGGAAATGCCTATCGCCCTCCCACATGTCCAGGCGCTCCAATTCATCGATACGATGCCAGTCCAGCGTCCCCTCCGCGTTCTGCCGCAGCAGCTCGCCGGAGAACTCGTCGATGCGGAAGATGAAGCCGAGCCAGTCCTCGCCTTTGGTTCCGAAGTTGGTCCAGTTGACCGTGCCGCGCAGCACCATCGAGACGCCTTCGATGCCCGCCTCTTCGCGGAGTTCACGCCGCATGCAGCTGACGACATCCTCGGCGGGCTCCATCTTCCCACCGAGCCCGTTGTACTTGCCCAGTTGATCGTCCTCGGGACGGGCCGTGCGATGCACGAGCAGGACGCGCTTGCGATCGGCCGACATCACGAAGCCTAGGCTCCCCAGAATGGGCGTGTAGGTCATGGATGCTCCTTGGGCCGAAAAGAACTAGGATTGCCCGAACTCGTCGCCCGAAAACTCCCCCGCCGCGCCCAGAGGGTCAAGCTCAGATGCTCCATGGTATTTCTCCCGTCGAGGCCTGCCTGCTCGCGCGACGGCGATCCATCCAGGAGCTGTTGCTGCGCGAGAAGCCATCGGGCCGGCTGCTCGAGTTGCGCCGGCTGGCCGAAGCCGGCGGGATCCCCTGCCGGGAGATCTCGGTGCACGACCTCGGAAATCTCTCGCGCAGCCAGCAGCATCAGGGCGTCGTTCTTCGCTGCGGCGAGCTCCCCACCCTCGAGTTGGAGGATCTGCTGCAGCTCGACCCATCCTTGATCGTCGCCCTGGACCAGATCGAGGATCCACAGAATCTGGGTGGCATCGCGCGCAGCGCGAAGTATTTCGGCGCGGGGGGGCTGATCATCCTGAGGGCCCACAGCGCACCGCTCAGCGCGGCGGCGTCCAAGGCCTCCGCCGGAACCCTCGAGAGTCTCCCCGTCGCCCGCGTGGGGAACCTGGCCCAGTCCCTGCGGCGGCTTCGCGACCGGGGCTACCAGATCGTCGGCGCGGATCTCGGGGATGACACGTTGCCGGCGGACCGCTGGGATCCAGCGCCGCGCAGCGTCCTGGTTCTCGGCGCCGAGGGCACGGGCATGCGCCGGCTCAGCCGCGACCTCTGTGAACTGCGCCTGCATCTCGTCGGGGGCGGTGGAGCCGAGTCACTCAATGTCAGCGTCGCCGCCGGAATATTGATGAACATTTGGCGAAAACATGTGGGCGAAGGCGGCGCTTAGGAGTAATGTTGTGATTACCCTCGTATCATCCGATCGAGGAGTATGTATGGCGCCAACGTCGCACGAGCGCATCCCCCTCCAAGAGATTCTGCAAGGGCTGTCTCAGGACCTGAGGTCCGAGCTGCCCGCCGAGATCCGCCTGCGCAGGCAGATCGAGGCGCAGGGACTCATCGCGAAGGGACCCGCGTCCGCCCTCCGCGCCGAGTGCAAGGCCCTGGTGGGGAACTTCGTCGGCGAACTCTTGCCCGCTGGCGGCTCGCTCGAGCTGAGCCTGATCAGCGTCCAAGTCGACGACGACGCGTTCGCCCGGCGCCGAGGCATCAAGCTCGGCCTCCATGTGCGCCTCGGCGTGCGCGCGGCGCCGGCGGACCCCGACAGCCAGCATCGCGTCTTCGTGGGAGCATCGGCGGAAGATCTGGGCGACCCCCTCCTCTCGCGGATCGCCTCGGCACTCGCCCGGCACGACGCACGTTTGACGATCCATAGCATCGCCGGAGGACTCCAGCTGGCGCATGTTTACTTCCCGGTCATCAATCCAAGCGCAGCCATCAAGGACGAGCTGCGTCGCGGCTGCGGGACGGTGCTGTTCGTGGACGACGACGATGCGCTCGTCGACATCCATCGCCGTTCGATCGAGAGCATGGGCTACGAAGTCATCGAGTGCACCGAGGCCACGCGAGCGCTCGAACTCGTCGGCCGCTATCCCGACGACTTCGACGTCGTCATCAGCGATCTGGGCATGCCGGACATGAGTGGTGACGAGCTCGCGCGACGAATCCGCTCCGTCTCTCCGGACCTGCCCGTCGGACTGTCCACCGGCCTCGCCGTCGCCAGCGGTGACATGAGCGCTCCGGGAGGTGAGTTCGAGATCCTGCTCGCCAAACCCTTCAGTCTCGGAGAACTCGGCGACGCCCTGGACACGCTCCGCGAGAGCCGCAGGGGCAAAGGCCGCAAGAGCGACGAATCAGCCGGCTGAGGTCACCCCCGCCGGCCGACCGCGTATGCTCAAGGGAACGCAGCAATGCGTGGCCCCATCCCCGGAGATCGAGTCGAAACTCGCCATGCGGACCCGCAGTTGCCGTCCCGCGCCGATCGCCCTCCTCGCACTCGCGCTGTTGGCGGGCTGTGCCGGCGAGGAACAGATCTTCAAGACGAGCCCTCCGACCCGCGGGCTCGCTCTCGTCGATGCAGGACTGAGTCCCAGCGAGCCCCTCGCGCTCGAGCGCCCGTTCGCATGGGCCGTCGCGCGCGACGCCGACAGCGTCCTCGTCCATGTGGCCTATCTCAGCGAAGAGAGACTGTCCGAGGAAGGTGGAGCGCCGCGGCGCGAGGATTTCGAAGCTCTGCGGCTGGAGCCGGTCTCCCCCGTCGACCAGCGCTTCGAGCGCGCGTACGAACTGCGGTTGGATCCGCGGCCGGCGGATCGTGTGATGTTCTACTATTTCGAGGCTCATGCCGGCGCGGCCGAGAGCGTGAGTCAACCCGTCGGCGGCGCCGACGACCCGGTCCCGGTGGGCGCGCGCCCGATCGACATCGATTTCGACTGGCCCGGGTGGCCCATCCCCTTCGAGCCCCTCGTGTGCAACTTCGACCGTTCGCTCTTCGATGCCGACTACGCGGCGCCCGGGCTCGACTTCCAGGAGTTGAACGATCCGATCTTCGTCGGCGAGAGCCGCGCCACGATCTTCGGCAACATCGAGGGCCTCGAGGAAGGGATCGGCGCCGAGATCGACGGCCAACCGTACTTCTTCCCGCTCGCCATCATGCTGTGGCAGGAAGTTCTCAATCACCACTTCGACGGAAAACCGACGGTTCTCAGCTACTGCCCGCTGACGGACAGCGCCCTGCTCTTCTCCCACGACAACGCAGGTCTCAAGACGGGCCGTTGGGAGGCTGGGGGTCTGTACAACAACAATCTCGTCGTCGTCGAGCCGAAGAACCCCCGCAACAAGGTGCCGCAGATGCTGGCCTTCGCCCTCGAGGGAGACCGCGACGGAAGCTGCGTCGACATCCAGCCGAGCTTCCTCTGCAGCTGGAAGATCTGGGGGCGCCTCTACCCGAACAGCCTGATCCTGAACGCGGACCGCGTGGTCGACGAGGTCGACTGGCTGTCGCGCGACAACATCTACCGTGCGTACTGGCGCAACGATCTCGAGATTCGCTTCCCCATCAGCCGGCGGGACGACGAACATCCCCTCGGCCTCCAAAACAAGGATCGCGTCGTCGGCATCATCGGCGAGGGCCAACCCATGGCCATCGCGATGAGCATCGATGGTCAGCAGCAGGGCTTCGTGCTCAACGAGGACCGCGGAACTCGACCCATGGTCGTCTTCGCCTTCCCCAGCGCGGGCTTCGCGGGGGTCTTCGACCGGCGCCTGCCATCCACGGGCGAACTGCTGCACTTCAAAAAGGCCACGGCGTCGTACAACTCCTATCGCCTCTACGAGGACGACATGCCTGAATCCAGCTTGTGGATGCCAACCGGCGTCGCCGTCGCCGGCCCGCTGGCGGGCACGCGACTCAGCTGGATCCCCTCCATGCGGGCGTTCTGGTTCGCGTGGTACGCGATGTACCCCGAAAGCCTGATCATCGACCCCTACGAGAGTGGAGAGCTTTGAGGGCGGCAGCCACCATCTCCGTCGCCTTGCTCCTGCTCTGTCATACGCGCTCTGCCTCCGCGGGGTCGTGGACGCAGCCGCAGGGCAGCGTCTGGTTCAAGAGCGCATTCCTCTATCATCTCAGCGCCGAGCAATTCGCCCCCACTGCCGCGGTGCTCGAAGATGGCACCCCCGTCGAGCGCGGCGACAGGCGTCCATTCAATGATGACGGCTCCATGCGCGTCCGCGTGTTGTGGAGCGAAGCGGAATACGGCCTGCATGAGCGCGTGACGCTCGGCGTGCAGCTGCCGTACTACGATCTCCGCTTCGAGGACCGCTTCCAGCGCACGGACAGTTGGGGTATCGGCGACATACGGTTCACGGGCCGCATCGCCCTCCTCGATGGAGCGCATCGCCTCAGCGCGCGCGGCGCGTGGAAGTTGCCGGCCGGAAAGGCCGCGACGGATCCGGACGACGTCCCGCTCAGCGAGGGACAGCACGATCTTGAAGCCGGCCTGCAATACGGACACTCGCTCGGCCGGGATCTCAGTTGGGTCGGAATCGAGGGCGGTTATCGCTGGCGTCGACACGACGAGGAAACCGGGAGGGACCCCGGGAACGAATGGCTGTGGAATGTGGAACTGGGCCACGCCCTGAGCGGCTCCCTGCCCCTCGCGCTCCGCGTCGCATGGTCGGGACTGCGCGGCGACGAAACGCGCGACGAAAACCTCGGCATCGTCCCTGGCCAGCGCCGCTTCCACGATCTCGGCGCCGGCTTGATCTACCGCTGGACGGCGTGGATCTTCGAGACGGGCCTGACGCACACGGTCTCAGGAGAGGCGTTCCCGGCGGGAACGAGTTGGAATGTCGGGATCAGCCGCGCATTCCAGCTTCGTGGTTAGCACGGCGCAGCGGACTCGCTATACTGCCCCTCCCCCAGCCACGAGGAGTGGGCCATCTCCGCGATCAGGTCGCATCAATTCCCGTGGGTCGCCGGCCTACTGCTCTTCGTCGGCGTGTGCGTCCTCTACTGGCCGTCGGTGGGCTACGACTTCGTCGAGGTGGACGACCCCGAATTCGTCTCCGCCAATGGCTATGTGAGGCAGGGCCTGACCGCCGAGACCATCCGCTGGGCCTTCACGACGCAGCACGCCAGCAACTGGATCCCGCTCAGCTTCTTGTCCCTCGCCCTCGACAGTCAGCTCTTCGGCGTCGAGCCGGCGGGCTACCATCGTGTGAACGTCCTGCTTCACGGACTCAACGCCGCACTCCTGTTCCTGGTGCTCACGCAGCTCACTCAACGCCGCTGGATCGCGTTGGTCGCGGCGGGGCTCTGGGCGGTCCATCCGCTGCGCGTCGAATCGGTCGTGTGGATCGCGGAGAGAAAAGACGTACTGAGCACTCTCTTCTGGATCCTGTGCATGGGCAGCTATGCGCGCTTCGTACGCGGCGGCGGCAGGAGATGGTATCTCGTCACGGCTGGCTGCCTCTCCCTGGGCCTCTTGGCGAAGGCCATGCTGGTGACGCTCCCGGCGGTGCTGTTCCTCCTCGATTCGTGGCCCCTGAGGCGCGAGAGCGATTGGAAGCGGCGCGTGGTGGAGAAGATCCCGCTGATGTTCATCGTCGTCGCCGATGCCGCGGCGACGATCTGGGCGCAGCGCTCGGGCGGGGCCGTGTCGAGCCTGCATCTTCTGAGCTTCGCCGACCGCCTCGCCAACGCCCTCGTGTCGTATCTGCGCTACATCGAGAAACTTTTCTGGCCCAAGGACCTCGCCTATCTCTACCCGCATCCGGCATTCGCGCCCCCCGACCATGGCTGGCCCGCGGCGGTCGTCGCCGCCTCGGCCGGGACCGTCGCCGCGGTCACGCTGCTCTGCGTGTGGCTCTGGCGGCGGCATCAGCTGCGCTATCCCCTCGTCGGATGGCTGTTCTATCTAGGCACTCTCGTGCCGGTCCTCGGCATCTTTCAGGTCGGCGTCCAATCCATGGCCGATCGCTACAGCTATGTCCCGCACATGGGACTCATCCTGCTTCTGGTCTGTGCGCTGTCCGATCTCGTCCGGCAAAGGCCGCTTCTGCGGCCCGCAGGCTCCGTGCTGTTCGGCCTGACCGCGGCGCTCTTGATCTTCGCGACGGCGCAACAGATTCCCGTGTGGAAGAATGGGGAGACGTTGTTCCGCGCCGCCGTCGAACGCACCGAAAGAAATAGTCACGCCCTGAATGGCCTCGGCGCCACTCTCGCGCGGTCGGGGAGGATCGAGGAGGCTCAGCCGTTTCTGCAGAGGGCGCTGGACATCGATCCGCGCTCGGCCGAGGCGCACGTGAATTTCGGCCTCGTCCTCGCGGCGCAGTCGCAGGAGAGTCAGGCGGAAGAGCACTATCGCACGGCGCTGCGGCTCGACCCCAAGAGCAGCGAGGCACACGTGAATCTCGGAACGCTCCTCGCCACCCAGGGTCGGCTGGACGAGGCAGAGCGCCTGTTGCAGATCGGCGCCCGCCTCGATCCTCATCGCTGGCAGATCCACCTGAATCTGGGCCTGATCTCCCTGGCCCGCGGCGATGCGCGGCGCGCGCGGCAGCACTTCGAGGAGGGCCTCCGTCTGGATCCCACGAACGCGACGCTGCGACAGCGGCGCGAACAGGCCGTCGCGGCCGGAGGCTGAGTGTGGACGGCGAGATCCTCCGATTCGAGCCTCGATTCGCGCGCGCCTTCGAGCTGTTGAACCGGCGCTGGATCGAAGAGTTGTTCGAGCTCGAGAAGGAGGACGAGTTGATCCTCCGGCATCCAGAGGACTATGTCCTCGCGCGCGGCGGCGAGATCTTCTTCGCGCTGGTCGAAGGCGAGGCCGTGGGTTGCGTTGCCATGACGCCGCTTGACGACCGTCATGTCGAACTGAGCAAGATGGCGGTCGATCCCGCACATCAGGGCCACGGCCACGGACGTCTCCTCCTGGAGACGGCGCTCGCGTGGGCTCGCGAGGTGGGCATGAAGCGCGTGAGCCTTCAGAGCAGCTCGAAACTTCCCCACGCTCTCGCGCTCTACGAGAAGACGGGATTCTCGATCGCGCGGCGCGGGCCACACCCCGACTATGCACGGACGGATATCGTGATGGAGATTTCGCTCGAGGAAGACTGAGAATCAGGGCGTGGGATCCGTCAGGGTGATCGTCGCTTGCGACGCCACCGTGTTCGAGAAGGGATTGCGGAACTGACCGAACACGGTCTTGTCGCCGAGCGCCGGCGACAGCGTGAATGGGGCCGAACTCGCGAACGGCTGCCACGCGACGCCGGGAAAGCTCACATCCTCCGAGAAGCGCATGTAGCGCGCTCCCGGCACCGCCGCGGGAATGACCAGGATGTCCAACTCGGCGGTCGTCCCCGTGGAGCCGCCCGAGTTGACGAGGGAGAATCCGACGCTCGTGATGTTGATCTGTGCCATCAGCTCGAGCATCTTCGTCTCGCGAAAACCGAAGTCTGATTCGAACTCGCCGAAGATCTCGTGATTCACCTCGTTGACATCGAGCGACAGCACACGCGTCTGGGATTCCAGATCCGGGTCGGGCGTTTCCCACGCGGCTCCGGCGAGGCCGGCGCCGCTTCGCGCGAAGCGCATGAGCGTGACCCCCTCGAGATTGGAAAGGTCGAGGGTCAGCAAGGTGTCGTCGATCATACCCATCGTGTTCAGCCGCGCCGACATCCGCGTTCTCAGGTCGGCAAAGACGCTGTCCACGCCCGTGGTATCGACGACGCCGCCGCGCCGAACCCTGGAATAGAGTCTGAAGATGGCGCTGCGCGAGGCAGGTCCGAGGTCGAAGACGACGTCGTCCGCAACTTCTGCCGAGTCGAAGCTGCTGATGGCGCTGAAGGCGGGGTCGAGACTGAGCTCGAACGCCTCGCCGGAAACGATCCGCGGGCGCAGGAGAAACACCGGCGTGCGGGTGCCTGTCGTTTCCAGGCCGGAAGTCAGGCGCACGGTGGGCGCCGTGCGGATACCCATGGCGGCGACGATGGACTCCGCGCTGATGCCGTCCGCTTTCCGCGCCTGCACGATGTAGTAGTTGTAGCTGTCGCGGGTGTAACTCGCGTGCGCGAATTTGGTCTCCAGATTCGGGGCGACAACGACCTCGCCGAGGAGTCGAAATGGCCCGGACGGCTTCGCCGAATGCGAGACGAGATAGCTCAGAATTCCGGGCTGCGAAACATGGATCGGATTCCAACGGACGATGACACTCCCCTTCTCGAAGCTGACACGCACGTCGAAGGGATCTCCCGCGCCGACGTTCGGATCGAAGGGGTTGTCGATGCGCGCGGGGTCCGGCAGCTCGGAACAGGCGACGATTCCTGCGAGGAGAGCGATCGCCGCGAGAAACACCCAGCGTCTCTGTGTCGTGGAGCGCATCTAGAACCTCCCACCCAAGCCGACGCGCAGCTGCCGCCCGCCCTGGAAGGAGGACATCTCGATGCGCGGTTCCACGGCGCGGCCCACCGTCCACCAAGCCTCGACGGCAGAGACGACCGCAATGCCGATCATGCTGTACAGGGCGACGTCGCGGATCTTCTCGGCGTCTTTCATGTCGGCCCACGCCGCCTCCATGAGGTCGAGCTGCTCACGAAACGTGGGCTCGGCGATGGCGTTGTCGTAGGCGAATTGCGCCCGTTGGAAGTCGGCACGGTGGCTCTTGAAGCTGTCCTCGGCGAGGAGGACGATCGTCGCGCTGGCCAGCTGGGCCGCCATGAATCCCCAGCCCCAAAGCGTCCGACCCTCGTAGTGCTGACCGAGCCCGGCCAGGAGCAGGCTCGACAATCCAGCCAGATTGCGGTCGAGCCGCAGTAGTTCGGCCCGGACGAACGCGGTGTCACTTGCCTCCGAGGCACTCAATTCGATTTCGTAGTCCTGGTGGGCCAGCAGGCTGACCCGGAGCGCGTGCGGCCCCGGACCCAGTTCACGCGGCCCGTCCCATGGCAGTCGGCCAAACGACTCGCCATCGACGAAGACCTCGGCACCGGGGGGACCCTCGACGGACACGCTGGCCGCCAGAGCGGCCATGGGGGCAAGCAGCAGGAGGCAGGCTCCGGCAGAGGCCGCGATGACGAATACGAGTCTACTCATGCGGAAGGTCGATCAGTTTCCGGGTTCCGTCGAACATCACCGGCGCCGCGGCGCCGAAGGGGCAACGTGCCGCGACTATAGTGCATGCTCGCGCGGACGACCAGAGGTCAGGCTAGGCTTCGTGGATCGCCGCAACGAGCGCATCGAGACCGTCGCTCAGGCAGGCTGGGCCCGGCTGAAGGATGATCGACGGATCGATCTCGTGGATCCGTCCGTCCCGTACGGCGGGGAAAGTCGCGACGGCTCACGGCTCAGACGGAATCACGCTGCAGCGCGTGCGTGAGGCAATGCGGTCCACCGCGCGCGCGGCTGAGTTCATTGGACGGCAGGAGAATGCATGTCGGCGTCGGCGCATCCAGATCCAGCGTCTCACGTCCGTCGCGCAGCTCAACAGCATCCAGGATCTGATAACCACGATCGGAGAGCATCTCCGCCGTCGCGACGTTGCGATCGTAGAGGACCGCGACGCCGGGTGCGAGTGCGAGAGCATTTGCCCCATCGGTCCACTGCTCGCGCGCCTGGGTAATCGGATCGTCGCCACCGCAGTAGATGGGGTCGAGGGCAATTCCGAGGCGCTTCAGCGTGGGAAGCAGGTCCCCTGCGCGCTCTGGACTCAGTTGCTTGGCATGGAGATCGAAGAGAAACACTTCGGCGGTTTCCACGTGGCCACGCATGACGACCTGGGGATAGACGAGACAGCTGCCGCGATCGATCACCGTGAAGACCGTGTCCAGATGCATGTACGCCCTGTGCTGGGGCAACGCGACGACGACGAGCCAACGCGGTCCGCCGTCGATCGCCGCGAGGGCGCGCGCCATGCGGCGCACTCCCGCGCGGTTGCTGCGTTCGCTGTAGCCCATGGCGATCACATCTTTGCTGAGGGCCATCAAATCCCCACCCTCGAAGCTGGCGCGATCGAGCCCCAGATGCGTGGACGGTCCCTGCTCGATGTCCATGGGATCGAGATGGATCTTCGCATCGGCGAAACTGGGATGAAAACCAAAGATCACGCGGGACAGCAACGCCTCGCGCCAGCGCGTCGCCGTCGCCATGCTGCAGAACAGCACGCCGTTGCCGACGACGAACTGGGGATCGCGTTGGAAGCAGAAATTCGGCAGCGGCGTCAGCTCGAAGAGGTCGTCGGCCGCGAGCGTGCCCATCGACGCGTCGTAGCGGATGCCGCGGATCGCCATGCCCGCCAGCTCGCCGGGCGTCGCGTTCTCCATGCGATCTCGCACGTAGGGCGCCTGATCGGCCACCAGGGCCTGGAGCAGCCAGCGACGCGCCTCGTCGATCGCGAGCGCTTCGGCCAGGAGCGTGCGCACCTGCAGCACCTCGATTCCCAGCGCCTGCATCAGGCCGCAGAACAGCCGATGCTCGTCGCGCGCCGCCTCGCCGAACAGAATGTCGTCGTAGAGAAGTTCCTCCATGAGCGCGGGGACCATGAGATCGACCTCGGCTCCGGGCTCATGCACCAGGACCCGCCGCAGCCGGCCAACCTCAGATCGCAACTCGATGGTCATCTAGATCTCCTGCTCGCTCAGGACGAGCTCGACGGGGCAATGATCGCTCCCCAAGACATCGGCCAGGATGTTGGCCTCTTGGACGTTTCCGGCCAGATCGGGGCTGATGAAGAAATAGTCCAGCCGCCAGCCGACATTGCGCTCTCGGGCTCGCATGGGCATGGACCACCAAGTGTACGCTCCCTCGAGCGCGGGAGACAGCTGCCGAAAACTGTCGATCCAACCGGCCTCGACCACGCGATCGATCCAGGCGCGCTCCTCGGGAAGAAAGCCCGTCGTGTTCCTGTTGGAGGCGGGCCGCGCGAGGTCGATGTCCCGGTGCGAGGTGTTCAAGTCCCCGCAGAAGATCACAGATCGTCCCGCGGCGCGTAGCTTTTCGCAGGTCGCGAGGAACAGCTCGCAATAGCGCAGTTTGTAGGGAACCCGGCTGTGGTCGCGGCGACCGTTGGGAAAGTACGCGTTGAGGAGGACGAAGTCCTCGAAGTCGGCGACGATGGTGCGGCCTTCGATGTCGAACTCTTCGTCGCCGAACCCGAGCTCGACCGCCTTGGGAGGACGACGGCTGAAGATCGAAGTTCCGGAATGACCGCGCTTGGCGCGGCTGGGATTCCAGACCGTGTGATATCCCCGCGGCGCCGCCATGGCGGGCTCGAGCTGCTCGGCTTCGGCGCGCGTTTCCTGGAGGCAGAGGATGTCCGGAGCGGCACGGTGCAGCCACTCCGAAAACCCCTTCTTGTAGACGGCGCGGGCACCGTTGACATTCCAGCTGATCAGGCGGGTCGCAGGCACGCGCTCTCCAGGGCCCAGGGGGACCCCAGATATATGCGCCCGCGTCCGTGCGGGCAAGGGGAGCGTCGAGACCCCGTCGTCGGGCCGTCAGGGCGCCTCGAATTGGAACATCACGTGGCGATCGCCGATGGTGACGAAGGCCGTCAACGGGTAGTGGAGTTCGCCGCCCGCCTGCCAGTAGGCCCAGTAGGCGCGGCCCTCTTCGGCGCCCACGCGGATGCGTTCGGGTACGTTCGGCGCACCGGCCTCCGAACGAGTCGAAAGCTGGCCCCAGTCGTTCAGCGACGCCGAATTCGGCATCGCACGGGGCAGAGGCGCTCGCTGCACTTTGTGATCGGATCCGTCGATGGGCCCCACGCCGCTCGAAGGCGTGCTGGTCGACCACTCCGGCGGGGCGACGGCCGGCAGGTCCTTCGTCCCGCGCTTGCGGCGCGAGCGAAGGCCGAGTTCGTCGGCGCCTGTGAAGTCTTCGATCGCGTCGAGGAAACGCCCGTCGCCGTCCACCAGCTTCAGGTCGGCGCGACCGAGTTCGATCGGCGTGTCGTCGTGATTCAAGACGATGAGATCCATGCAGAGATTCTCGTCGGAGCGGAAGACGGCCGCCGTGACATAGACATCGGCGTCGCCGGAGATGAGGGCCTGGCGCATGACGCTGTCACGGGGCAGGCTCTGCTCGGCCGGCAGCGAATCCAGCCGGAGCACATATTCTGATTCGAGACCGCGAAGATAGCGGGGCGTGTCGATGTCAATCTGCGTCCTGGGAGCGGGAGACGTGGCGCAGGCGGCCACGCCGAGAAGCAGAGCGCTGACGATGATGCTGCGCGCGGTGGGGCTCATGCTCGACCTTTCGGGCTGGGGGGGGATGGTCGCGCCCCCCCTTCTGCAAGTCGCTTGCCCACGCGCGCATGGCGCAAGAGCTCCTCAGGACAGCCGGTCCTTCCTTCCTGCGCCGGCCCCCTTCTGCCGCGCGACCCTACGACGGCATTGTGACAGTGCAGCCCGCGAGCTTGATACCGGGACGAACCGGTTTATCTTCTGGCTGGGTTTCATTGTGCAGCGCCACGTTCCCGGAGGAACATTCATGTCGAAAATCAAGCGAGTGGCCGTCACGGGGGCGGCCGGACAAATTGGCTACAGCCTGCTGCCCCGCATCGCCTCCGGCGCGATCTTCGGTCCGGACACCCCGATCGCCCTCCAGTGCCTCGAGATTCTCCCCGCCCTCGGCGCCCTCGCGGGGGTGCGTATGGAGCTGGAGGACTGCGCCTTCGGCCTCTTGAAGGAGATCATCTGCACGGATGACCCCGAGACCGCGTTCGGCGACGTGGATCTCGCCCTTCTGGTCGGCAGCAAACCGCGCGGCAAGGGCATGGAGAGGAACGACCTGATTCGGGAGAATGGCCCCATCTTCGTCGGCCAGGGAAACGCCCTCGCCGCCGTGGCTTCCAAGGATGTCCGCGTCGTCGTCATCGGGAATCCCTGCAACACCAACTGCCTCATCGCCCAGAACAACGCCGGCGACCTGCCTCGCGAGAGCTTCAGCGCGATGACGCGACTCGATCACAATCGCGCGACCGCCCAGCTCGCCACGAAGGCCGGAAAGGACTGGGACGACGTCAAAAATGTGATCATCTGGGGCAATCACTCCAACACGCAGTACCCCGATTGGCACAACGCGACCATCGACGGCAAGCCGGCGGGCAAGGTCATCGCGGACGAAGAGTGGCTCCACGGCAGCTTCATCAAGACCGTCCAAGAGCGCGGCAAGGCGATCATCGAGGCGCGTGGCCTCAGTTCCGCCGCGTCGGCGGCGAACGCCGCCATCGACCACGCGCGCATCCTCTTCCATGGTACGCCTCGCGATGCCTGGACGAGCATGGCGGTCACGAGCGACGGCTCCTATGACGTGCCCGAGGGACTGATCTGCTCCTTCCCCGTTCGATGCCCCGGCGATGGCAGCTACGAGATCGTTCAGGGCCTCAAATTCGATGCGTTCGGGCGGGACAAGTTCAAGGTCAGCATCGACGAACTCGTCGCCGAGCGAGAGACGGTCAAGGACCTGCTCCGCTGAGTCGATGCAATCAGAAGGGCCGCGTTGGCTCCTGCCGATGGCGGGAGCCGCGCCGCCTTCAGCTGGTTTGCGCCGGCCCCGCGCTGGGAGGAGTCGTTCGCACAGGTTCCAGCCGGCCTCTGACCGCGGCTTCGCGTGACGCGGGGTCGTAACTCATCCACCGTCCGAACAAGAGGCGCAGCACGGGATCGATCGTCGAATACATGACAGGGACCATGACCAGCGTCAGAAAGGTCGCGATGGCGAGTCCCCAGATCACGGCCACTCCCATCGGCCCCCACCACTGGCTCGACTCGCCGCCGATGATGACGACTCTGCTGAATTGGCCCGAGAACAGCCGGCCGAAGTCGACGCTGAAGCCCGTCGTCAGAGGAATCAGGCCGAGTATCGTCGTGACGGCCGTCAGGACCACGGGGCGAAAACGGGTCTTTCCCGCGAGGACGATCGCCTCGAACTTCTCGTGTCCGGCGCGGCGCAATCGGATGATGTAATCCAACAGGACGATGGCGTTGTTGACCACGATGCCGGCCAGCGAGATGACGCCGACGCCCGTCATGATGATGCCGAAGGGCATGCGCATGATCATGAGTCCCATGAAGACGCCGATCAGGGACATGATCACGCTCGACATGATCACGAAGGGCACGGTGACGGAATCGAACTGTGTGATGAGCACGACGAGAATGAGCATGAGGGCGATGACGAATGCCCTCTCGAGGAACGCCGAGGCTTCTTCCTGATCCTCACTCTCTCCCGTGAAGGTGATGGAGTAGCCGGGTGGGAGCTGCATCCGTGCAAGATCTTCCTGAACCAGCGAAAGGAGGGCATTGCCGTTGTAACCTGCGGCCGCCTCGGCGGTGACTGTCACGACGCGCTCGCCGTCGATGCGCGTGATGGCGCCGATGCCAGATCCGAAATCGATGCTCGCGAAGGAGCTGAGCGGGATCTGCTCGCCTTCGTAGAACACGGTGAGTTCTTCCAGGCTATCGGCGTCACGGCGCGAGGGCTGGGCGAAGCGTACGACGATGTCGTACTCGTCCTCACCGACGCGCAGGTCCGAGACGTGGTCGCCCTTGATGGCCGTGCTCACGGTGCTGGCGACATCCATGGTGCGCAGTCCGTAACGTGCGGCGCGGTCGAGATCCGGGCGGATCCGGATCTCGGGGCGGCCCCGGTCGAAGTTGTCGTTCAGGTCGACGAGCCCCTCGATTCCCAGAATCCGGTCACGGATCCGCTGCGCGAGATCGCCGAGCAGCGCGTAGTCGTCGCCGTGGACTTCGATGTTGACAGGCGCACCGGTCGGCGGGCCTTCTTCCTGCTTCTCGATGATGAGCTTCGCACCCGTGAATCCCGTCAGGCGCGCCCGCAATTGCTCGAGCCCGACGGCAGACGATTGCGAGCGCTCCTGCTGCTTGACGAATTCCATCGTCAGCCGGGACAGATGCGGCGGTGCCGACTGCGAGCCGCCAAACATCGCATCGCCTCCGGCGCCCACCTCGGTGACGAATGCGTGTAGATCCGGAACGTCGACCATCTCTGCCTCGACCTGGCGGGCGTAGCTGTCGCTCTGTTCGATCCTGGTCCCCGAAGGCGCCTCGATCTGCACGAAGGCATAGGTCGGCTCCACGTCGGGAAAGAGCTCGACCCCGGCATTGAGGCGTCCAAAGAGCCCAAAGACCACGCCGAACAAAAGCACGAGGCCCACGAACATGAGGCGGCGGTGGTGGAGCGCCCACATCAGCAACGGCTCGTAGCTGCGGAGACCAATCTCCATCAGGCGGTCGCCCAGAGGGGGCTTCTGGCCCGGCTGGCGCACGCGGACGCGCATGAATCGCGCGCACAACACAGGGTTGAACACGAGTGCGACGAGCAGTGATGCAGTCAATGTGATGATGAGCGTGATGGGGAGATACTTCATGAATTCGCCCATGATTCCTGGCCAGAACACGAGGGGACCGAACGCACACAGGGTCGTCAGAGTCGACGCAACGACGGCCGACCCGACTTCGGCGGTGCCCTCTCGGGCCGCCTCGATCTGCCCCGCGCCCTCGGTGCGATGGCGATAGATGTTCTCCACGATCACGATTGCGTTGTCGACCAACATGCCCAGCGCGAGGATGAGTGAAAACAGTACGACCATGTTCAACGTCAACGAGAGCGCCGACAGGACGATGAAGCTCAGAAGCATCGAAAACGGAATCGCCACGCCGACGAAGAGGGAATTCGTCAGGCCGAGAAAGAGGAACAGCACAGCGACCACGAGGAGGAGTCCTGACAGGATGTTGTTCTCAAGCTCCCGCACCATGTCGCGGATCACCTCGGACTGATCCACCATGATGGCGATCTCCGTTCCCGGGGGAAGCGTTGGCTCGAGTTCGGCGAGAGCCGCCTTCACTTTGTCGGCGATGCCGATGATGTTCTCGCCGCTCCGCTTCTTCACCGTGAGATTGACGCACTCCCGCCCTCCCAGGCGGGAGATGCTGTCACGGTCCTTCAGCCCGAAGGTCACTTCCGCCACGTCGTGTAGATAGACCGGTGAGTCGCCGGCCGGATTGAGCACCAGATCGGAGATGTCCGAAACGGCCTCGAACTCGCCCGGCACGCGAACCTGATACTCGTAGGTCCCGAGTGCGATTTCACCGCCGGGCAGCGTCACGTTCTCCAGGGCGATGGCGTCGATGACGTCCTGCAGCGCCAGCTCGTAATAGCGCAGCCGCTGCGGATCCACGTCGACCCGGATTTCACGATCGACTCCGCCCGTCATGTCGACGGCCAGGACTCCCTTGATCTGTTCAAGCTCTTCCTGAACATCCTCGCCGATCCGCTTCAGTTGCGTCAGATCCGCGGGGCCGGAGAGGACGACTTGCATGATGGGCCAGTCGTCCGACGAGATCTCGTAGATGACCATGTCATCGCGAACATCCTGCGGCAGTTCCGGCTTCGCCAGTTCGGCGCCATCGCGCACGTTCTGGAGCGCATCGCTCATCTCGATGTCCGGTTTGAACTCGAGGAGCACGGTCGTCACGCCCTCCGAAGAACTACTCGTCATCTCTTCGAGATCGGGTAACGCCTTGAACTGGTTCTCCAGCTTTCGCGTGACGAGACTCTCCATGTCCTCGGGGCTCGTGCCGTAGTAGGGCGCGTAGACCATGACGAAGGGGATTTTCACGTCCGGCGCGGATTCGCGCGGCAGCGAGACATACGACGCGATGCCCAGACTGATGACCACGATCATCAGCGCGATGCTCGTCATCGACTTCCTGATCGCCAGATCGGTGATCTTCACGGCTGATCTCCCAGCAGCTGCGCATCGTCGGCGCCCTCGATAGGCCCGAGCAGATCCGCCTCTCGCGCTTGGTCGGGATCCCTCGGCATCCAGCCGTCGCGCCGCTGCGAGCGCTCTTGAACGATCACCGGGGCGCCATGCGCCAGGTCGCGGTGGCCACGGACGACCAGGCGATCACCCTCCGCCAGGCCACTTTCGCAGATGACCATGAGGCCCTCGTCGGCACCGAGACGAATCGGACGGGGCTGCGCAATGCCGTCCACCTCGACGAAGACCATGCGGCCGTCGCCCGTGTCCAGGACCGCATCACGCGGAATCACCATCACGTCGTGATGCGCGCGTTTCAGCACGCGCGCCCTGGCGACGACACCGGCCCGCAGCTTCATGTTCGGATTCGGAATCCGCAGCTCGACGGCGAATTTGCCGTTCCGCGGGTCCGCCTCGATCCCGACCCAATGCACGCGGGCGTGCAGGATCTCCCTGCCTTCTTCCAGGACGACGAGCGCCTGCGCCCCTTGCCTCGTCCATCGCACGTCGCGTTCGGTAATCCAACCCTCGAGCGCGAGGGAGAAGGGATCCACGACTCGCGCGACGACCTGCCCCGCGACAACATGTTGCCCAATCTCCACGAAGCGCTCCGCGACGATCCCGCCGAATGGCGCCTTGATGGCCGCCCGCCCGAAGCGCAGCCGTGCGACCTCATAACTCTGCGCCGCCTGCTCGAACTCCGTCTGCGTGATCAGCACATCCTCGGTGCTGGCGGAGTTGTTGTCGTATAGACTCTTCATGCGGTCGTAGTTGAACTCACGCAGTTTCATCGTGGCCTCGGCGGCCTTCATCTCCGCCGCCAAGAGGTCGCGGTCGAGGGCCATGATGACGCCGCCCTCCTCGACCAACGCACCCCTGTCATGGGGAATCGTCTCGACGACTCCGACCTCTTCGGAGCTCACGTCGGTCGAACGGACCGCACGGACCCGCCCCGAGAGCGCGACATGCTCCTCGAGGTCGCTACGCGTGAGTTCGACGATCCGAACGTTTCGTGGCTTTTGGCCATTCACGATCCCATCGGCGGCCGGCCCACCCTCGGCCGGAGCGCACGCCCATCCGAGGGAGAGAAGCACGAGAACGCCGAAGCGAAGCTGAAGTTCGGTCGAGAAAGAACGCTTCATCGCGATGCCTCTTGGGATTCGGTCGTGGCCAGGATTTCTGCGAACGAGGTCGCGGGGGAAACACCCATGGCGCGTTTGAGCGCGGAACTGCCGACGAAGACATCGTAGCGCGCCTGCACCCAGTTGCTGCGGGCAGTGAAGCGTTCCGATTGCGCGCTGAGGACGTCGAGGAAGTCTGCCTTCCCCAGCTCGTAGCGCAGCTGCATCTGATCGTAGACATCGGAAGCCATCGTCAGATTGAGCTCGGCCGCCACGAGGTTTGCCCGGGAGATTGCGAGTTCCTCATGCGCCATCGAGATCTCCGCGCGCGCCCGATGCATCAGCTCGGACTCGGCATACTCGGCACGGCGGATCGTGGCCTCGAGTTCCCGCACGACGCCCCGCGCCGTCATGCCGTCCCAGATCGGAACCTTCAGGGTCACGGCCGCGCGCCAGAGATCGTGTCCCTCGTCGAAGAGCGTGTCTGTCGTGCGGCCCACGTAGCCGTAACTGCCTTCCAGAGTCAGGAAGGGATGATTGATGGCCCGCTCGACGTCTCGTCGCCCGCGGAGGAATGCCGTCTGCCCCTCGCCATGGCGAACGTCGGGCCGGGTGGCGGCGCTCTTCAAGGCCCGCGGCAGCGAGATCTCCTCGCTCTCGACCTCGAAGGTCGCCACGACGGTGAGCGGGTCCAGGGCATCTCGACCCATGGCCAGATTGAGGTCGACGCCCGCGTCGTGCAGATTCAGCGACGCGCGGCGCAGATCCGGCTTCAGATTCGCGAGACTCACCGCAGCCTGCAGCGTGTCCAACGGGGCATCGAGTTCCAGAACGAAGCGACGCCGGGAGATCTCGAGGAACTGCGCCCTGGCATCCAACTCGGCCTGAACTGCCGTCCTCCGCTCATGCGCCAGGATCACGCGATGGTAGGCCTGAAGGGCGTTCGCGACGACTTCGTGCTCACGACCTCTCACCGAGTGAAACTGTCGGTCGAAGGCGCGGTGCGCGGAGCGAAGGGCGGAGAGCACGCGCGTCGGACGGATTTCCCAGGAGGCATCGAGTGAACTCCGCCAGAAGCTCTGAGGCGGAATGTCCCCCGGCCCGAAGAGGGGCAAGCCCGGGTTGTCAGAGAAGAACGCGTCGAGCGCGAAGCTGGGGTCGCGACCCCGGGACCATCCGCTCTGGAGGTCCAGACGCGGCAGCGCCGTCGCGCGTGCCTGCATGAGCTGAGCCCGGACCTCGGAGAGCCCTTCGCGCTCCTGCCGGAGCGCCTCATTCCCTTCGAGGGCCGCGCTGACGCAATCGGCCAGACGTAGGCCGTCGGCCGCACCAGGAATCGCGACGACCGCCTCACCCTCGGCCAGGAAATCGGACGATGGCGTGGCCGATACGGGCGATGTCCCGCGGCAGAGGAGCCACAGAAGGCTCGCAGCGAACGCGGCACGAAGCTGCATGGACGGACCTCGCTGTTTCCCTTTGGCGGAAGCAATGGATCAGCGGATCATGACCGCTCGGATTGAGTCCCCCCAAACTCGGAACGGGGAGCCAATTTCGCCATGGCCGAAGCGCCACGCGAGGATCGCCTCCACTCTCAGGGCCCCGCCGGGCAGCTCGTAGGCCGCTCTCGGGGACACGCGGTGGTCGATCCGTGCCGCGGCGCTGCGCTTTCCGTGGGATCTGTCTTTCTTACTCGACGTCAGGCAGTCTTGTTTCTTCATTCAGGGGGAAGCGGAAGAGTCTGGCTCCCGCGCCGAACTCGCCGCCTTCGCTTCCCGCATGTCCGCCACCGTGGCGATCTCCATCATCAGAGGACCCGATCGAGATGCTGGTACCACGCAAAGCGTATTTGACCGCCGGGAAGGGCACGCATCGCGAGCCGCTGGTGGCCTTCGAACTGGCCCTGCGCGACGCGGGGATCGCGGCGCAGAATCTCGTCGCGGTGTCGAGCATCCTCCCCCCTGGCTGTGCGCTGATCGAGCGCGCGGAGGGGGAGCGCTTCCTGAAACCGGGCCAGATCCTCCACGTCGTGCTCAGCCGGCACGAGACGACGCGACCGACGGGACTCCTCGGGGCGAGCGTCGGAATCGCCGTGCCTGACGACGCATCGCAGCACGGCTTCGTCTCCGAATACCACGCCGAGGGGCTCACACAGGAGGCCATCGAACTCCACGCGGAGGATCTCGCCTGCACCATGCTGGGAAGCCTCATGGGAGTGGATCTCGACGCGAACCTCAGCTGGGAAAAACGCGCCGCGACGCTGGAGCGCTCCGGGAAGATCCGCGAACGGCGATCGTGCGGGAGCGTCCTCGACGCCGCAGAGGGTGAGGCCAGCTGCGTCGTGGCGGCCTGCGTCTTCGTCATGGAATGGATGCTCTGATCGTCCGGAATTTCGGCCTTGATTGCGCCATTTTCCCGGGAAACTGCTATACTACCGATCCAGAACTTTCGGCCCCGCGAGCAGCTCCATCTCTGCTCGTCTGCTCGCCCGGGCCGTGCCCTTTATCACCCTCGTCATCGTCTCCCGAGGCAGTATCCCTGATGAGTTCGAACAAACCAGAGCGCCCCGAACCTGTGGGTGCTTCCAGCGAGAATGCAGCCGAAATCGAAGAGACTCCCGCCACCGAGGCCGCCAGCGAGGCCGCCAGCGAGAAATCGAGCGAAAGTGAAGGCCCGGCGGAAACCGCCGCGCCCGACGCGCTGACCGAGGAAATCCCCATCGCCGTCATCATGGAGGCGAATGCCGCGACCCCAGACGCTCCGGGGGATTCGGAAGGCGCGGCAGCAGCAGCTCTCAAGACCGCGGCACCGGAGAAATCGGCTCCAAAGAAAGGTGCCCGGCTCAACGTCAAGCTCGTGCAGATCGGCGACGACACATGCTTCGTCGACTTCGGCGGCCGCAGTGAAGGCGCCATCGCCACCACCGAGCTGAAGGACAAAGAGGGGAATCTCCTGCACAAAGAGGGCGAAGAATTCAGCGCCGTCGTCAAATCATCGGGCGATGATGTCGTCTTCACTCTGGGAAAGAAGAGCCCGCCCCCCGGGCTCAAGAAAATCCAGGAGGCCTTCGAGGCGAAGATTCCCGTCCAGGGCGTCGTCAAGTCGACCAACAAGGGCGGCTTCGAGGTCCGGATTCACGGACTGCGCGCCTTCTGCCCCCTCTCGCAGATCGAGCGGGGCTTCTGCAACGAACCCGAGCGCTACGTCGGCCAAAAACTCCCGTTCGAGATCATCAATCTCGAACGCAACGGCCGCAACATCGTCCTGAGCCGGCGCAAATTGCTCGAGGCAGAGGCCGGCGAGGCCGCGACGCACACTCGCGAGAAGCTCGGCGTGGGCGCCGTGTTCGCGGGGATCGTGCAGCGGATCCAGCCCTACGGCGCATTCATCGACATCGGTGGCCTCGATGGATTGGTTCACGTGAGCCAGATCTCCCACAGCCACGTGAAGAATCCGAAGGACATCTTGAAAGTCGGCGACAAGGTCGACGTCAAGGTCTTGAAGATCGACGATCCGGGCGGTCCCAGCGAGCGCATCAGTCTCTCCATCAAGGCGATGCAGCCCGATCCGTGGGGAGACATCTCCACGCTGCTTCCGGTGGGCACGACGACCAAGGGAAAGGTCGTCCGTCTGGCCGCATTCGGAGCCTTCGTCGAGATCATGCCCGGCGTGGATGGCCTGGTCCATATCTCGCAGATTTCGAGCGAACGCATCGAGCATCCAGGTGACGTCCTGAAAGTCGGCGACGAAGTCGAGGCACAGATCCTCGACATCGACGGCGACAAGCAGCGCATCTCCCTCACCCTGCGCACCGACGCCGGCGCACAGGATCGACCGCACTCGGGCGACCGTGGCGGCGACGGGCGCCGCCCGCGGAGCGGACGGACGCCCATGCGGGACGCCCCCAGCGAGTACCGGAGCGAGCCCGAGGTCAAGAAGGCGCCCGACGTGGATGTGAGCGGCATGGAGTTCGACGACGCCCTCGCCCTCCTGAAACAGAAGCTCGAAGGCGGAAACTGAACGGACGCGCACGATGGCGCTGAAATGGCATCGAGTCGTCCGCGGCGATGAGATCGAAGATGCCCGCCCGCTGGCCTGTGAGGCCGCGGGCGTTCGTCTTGCCATCGTGCGCCTCAACGGCCGCTTCCACGCCGTCGAAGATCGCTGCCCACACATGGCGCATCCGCTTCACCGCGGCTTCGTACGCGAAGGTCGCCTCATCTGTTCGTGGCACGGGTGGGAATTCGATCTGGAGGACGGACAGCACTATCTGAACCCGGAAGCCCGCTGCGTATCGTATCCCGTGCGCGAAGAGGACGGCGAACTCTGGGTCGCGATCGATCCCGACGATCTCCCGGCGCCCCCCGGGGGCTTTCCGCGCGAGACGGGCTAGCAGCCGACTAGTTTCGGCGGAGCTCGAGATTCAACACGATGACCGCCATCCCGTAGGGCGCGACGGCCCACGACACGAGACTTCGTCCGAGCTGCTCCTGAAGTTCCGCCAGATTCTCCGCATCGAAGGCGAGGCAGCGCGCCTCCAGTCGCACTCCCTCCTCACCCACACTCTCGAATGAGACCTCCTCGACCGGCAGGCATTTCAGTGCAGTCGAGACCGCCGCCAAGAGCGGCGCGCCTGCCGGAGCACCGTCGAGCGCATACAGTCGCCGGTCCTCCACCCATGCATTGCCGCCGTCGCTCAGGAAGCCGATGCGCGCCCCGCCCCTCCGGCGTTGCAGCACGACGGCCGTCTCGCCGGCGCGTCCCAACGACTCCGCCAGCTGCGGATCGTGGATCAGCACGAGTTGTCCGATGGAGTGTTGCGTGGCCATGCGGGCAGCTTAGCCGCTTCGCACGCGGGCGTCGCGTGCAATGAAACGCGGGCCCCCGTAGGAGGCCCGCGTTCCGTCGCACCAGCTGACGAAGCAGGTGTCAGTCCGTCGAGTCGTCGGTCGAGTTGCAGATCTCTTTCCACATGCCGTGGAAGAATCCGGCGCCGCGATCTGGGATGCTGCTGTAGCGTCCCGCCAGGACTCCGACGTGGTCGCCGTTGCGGTTTGCCCAGTGGCCGGCGAAGCTCCCCATGCCCACGGCATCGCCGCTGGGCTCGTAGTGGCCACGGAGGAGACCGAGGATCTGGCCATCGCGGTTGATGAACTTGCCGTGGAAGACATGCTCGCCCGCCTCGTTGACGCCGAAGCGGCCCGCGACATAGCCGCGGAGTCGGCCACTTTCGACCATGACCCGGCCGCGGAACCAGCCGCCGCCGTGCTCGTCATCGACGCGGCTCTGCCAATAGCCACCCAGGAAGCCCTGTGGGCAAACGCGGGGCCGCTCGGTGAAGGCCACGAAACTGACGGAATTGCCTTCGATCTCCGTCTCGAGGACTTCGTCCAGACCTTCGAGATCGGCGAGGGCGAATCGCACGCTCAACGGGCCCGTCTGAAAGCTCACGCTGCCTTCCAACTCGCCGGCGTCGTTCGGACGCGCGGCGATGCAGACGAGGACTCCGTCCATGTGGGGACCGGTCATGCTGGCCCAGCCGAGCACCTGGCGGTCATCGCGCGGCAGGCGATAGTCGGTCGGGGGCTCGAACAGGATCGTCTTCTTCAACATGATGACGCCGTTGTCGACCGAGAGCGTGCCGCCCCAGTCCACGCGTTCGTAGGCGTCGCTGTTGCGTTCGCTGTCACCTTCGGGTCGCCCGTCGAGGCGGCCCCACATGGCGCGCAGATAGATGCGCACGGCATCGGGATGGCGCAGGTCCGGATCGGCTTGGGCGAGGTCGTCGCCCTCGTCTTCGTCTGCGGCGCGGCTGTCCTCGAGTTCCGCCTCCGCCTTCAGGAGTTCGTCACCGAACGCCAGTGATTCGTTGGTGTAGCTGAGACCACCGTACTCGAGGTCGAGATCGATGGTTTCCAGCTCGTTGCTTCCTCCGATGTCGTTCGCGGCGGATGCCGTGGGATCGACTTGCTCGGAGCAGCCCGTGGCGAACAGGGCTGCGGCCAGGGGGATCATCCACAGATGTCGAAAGTGGCTGCTTCTCATACCTATCGTCCTTGCTCATGCCGGGCGGTCGCCCGGGCGGGTTTTGTTCTCGTCAAGGGTGCAGAGAGCAACCTCAGGGCCGCCGGGCGATGGAAAGAGGATCCCATTGACACACAACGACTTGTGCGTGAAATTGCGGCCGCGGAGGCTCGGCGTATTCGTACCTGGACGTACACCGTGGCTCTGGCCGTACGCCGGAATCCCGCGCAAGGAGCCGAATCTGATGCGAAGAACTCTCAACTTCCGCCTGCCGGCCATCGCCATGTTCGTGGCTCTCAGTTCGAGCGCGCAGGCATTGCCGGACGCCTTCGGCATCGGACAGTTCGAATTCGGCGGCGGCCTCGGATACGATTTTCCGCTCGCCCAGGACGACGCCGATCTCGGACCTTCGCTCCATCTGCGAACCCGCCTCGGTCTCAGCCCTCGCTT
>Ga0214472_10001589_pt1 | contig 25213 bp, 14 predicted proteins | sample RVTome_6_FD_207662 | JGI IMG/M metagenome (GOLD analysis project Ga0214472, IMG submission 207662) | Soil microbial communities from uranium-contaminated site in the Upper Colorado River Basin, Wyoming, United States - RVT140D175 | ecosystem: Environmental > Terrestrial > Soil > Contaminated >...
GCACATGTATTCAATTGCATCCTGATCGCCTAACCAATCAGAACCTTTTACGGTGTCATACATATGCCAGCGCCAATCATCTTCACCCATGTTGCCGAGTGACGCACTCATACCACCTTGCGCTGCGACGGTGTGACTACGTGTTGGAAAAACTTTGGTAATACAGGCAGTCTTTAAACCTTTTGCCGCCATACCAAAAGTCGCTCGTAAACCGGCACCACCGGCACCGACAACGACGATGTCGTATTTATGTTCAATAATTTCGTATGATGAATTTGTCATTATTATTACTTTCCTAAATAAATCTTTAGCACCGCAATTGCAGCACTGAGTCCGGCTAACCAGACAAGAAACTTAACCAGAATCAGACAAGCGATCTTTTGCCATTCTGAATCAATATAATCTTCAATAACGACCTGCACACCTAAAGCAGCATGGTAGTAGAGCGAAAATAAGAAAAGCAGCGTGAGTACGGCATTGATTGGCTGGCCTAACCATGTAATGACAATGGCATATTCAGCACCAGTAACGGCAACCAGAGAATAAATAAACCATAAACTTAATGGCACAAGTGCAACCGCTGTTAAACGTTGAGCCCACCAATGATGAACACCTTCTTTTGCTGAACCTAATCCACGGACTTTTGCTAATGGGTTTCGCATACTCATAGTACACCTCCCATAACAACTGTTACGACTGTCAGGATAATACTGAAGGCAATAACGGCATAACCTGATTTATACGTGGTTGATATTTCCAAACCTAAGCCGACATCCCAGAACAAATGTCTGATGCCATTACCAAGATGAAAATAAAACGAAAAAACAAAACCAACTAATATTATTTTTCCATACCAGGCAGAGCCGTATTGTTGCAAACTGGTAAAAGCTTCTTCGCTAGTCGCAAGCCCCACTAACCAACTGGTTAGGAACAATGAGCCAAGGCTAAGAAAGACGCCTGTTGCTCTATGTGTAATTGACAAAATTGATGTCAATTGAGGTTTATAGATTTGTAAATGGGGTGATAACGGTCGTTTCACCTGTTCCATAATTGATATCCTCTAAAAATAATATATTAAGTTTGAACTATTCAAATAGTTCGCATTCGTCATTGCTAAAAGTCTATACAGCGTCCTTTCTTTTCCCAATCACCATAACGAGTTGGTTCAGGTCCTTTAGGACCACCAATTTCTTTAGGCAGGGAGTCAGATTGTTGTTGAACCTTCTCATCCTTGTTGCTTTTATTATTTATTTTTTTATTATCTTTCATCTAAAAATTCTTTGTATAACATGAAAATAATACATGCTGCAATGCAGCGCAAATTACAGGGTTATTTTAACCCAAAAACGCGTTAATATCTTTTTTCGAAAATGGATTTCAGGAGTTTAATAATCTGCTTATGGATAAGACAGAAAATCCTTTTTTAGTCACGCTCAGACTACCCGTAAAAAACTCTCCCGTTTTGCTTATTTTCGTATTAACCGTGCATTTTATATGCTTATTTTTGCCCTGGGCAACAAATATTTCTTTATATATCAAGAATATATTATCAGGCTTTGTCCTGATCAGTCTTTTTTATTATTTATATAAGTACAATTTTTCAAATGCTAAAAAACGTGTAGCAGAGTTGATTTTAGCTTCTGATGATAGTTGGCAAGTAAAAATGAATGATGGTGCGGTAAATAAGGCAAAGCTGCATCATAGTATATTTGTGCATCCGTGGTTGAGTATTATTTCTTTGACGTTTGGAAAACGTCGAGAGTATTTTATTTTCACGCCTGAAACTCTCAATGCTGATCAATTTCGACGACTACGTGTTCGCTTACGTTTTCAAGTAGGCGAGTAATTATTTAAGCAAAATAACGTATCGTCCAGGCCGTCCAGAGTTTTCTAAGTGGTGTTAAACTTAAATTTTTATCAAACAAACAGCATCCATCTGCAAGAATTTCATCACAGGTTTTAAATGCGAGCCGATTCATGATCAAACCGTGTTGAAAATGCATGTTCTTTTCTTTATTTAGTTTTCTATAGGACTCATCAAGTCTTGTTCTTAAATCTAATATCAATGGTGAGAAAATTTCTTTTTGTTTTATCTGTTTATTTGTTGTTTCGATACGGAGATTTAGCAAATCACTGTTTTTGGCATAGCTCGCCGGAATAATGCAACGCGTTTCACTGATGTAAGTATCGGGTTGTTGCAAACAAGTTACAAAATGAATAAGTGCGCCCGTTTCCCGCATAATTTTCAATGAATCAGCTTCTGTTTTATTTAATTGTTGTGCACATTGATACCAGATTTCTCCCGTCGTCGATTTGTATAATAATAAAATAGTATCTAATGAATCTGTTTGCTCTATAAATATAAAGTGATTGAAAAATTCAATAATGTTATCGAATGTTGATTTTAAAATTTGATCAAAGTTGATACATATTTGCATTTGTTTTGTAACAGGATGGCGCGCCTGTCGATTAAATAGACGCTCGATTTCTTCTTGCCACCATTTGAATTTTATTCGTGCTACGCCTGGATCAGAGCATTCACGAATAATGTCACTTAGTTCATAAAGAAAGGCATGGAAAGAAATAATGAGTGCTTTATTTTTATCATTCTCAAAAATAGTGGCGTAATAAAGGTTGGAGCCATCGGGTATTGCTTTATTCTTGCAATAATCAAATGCTGTGGAATCGTTAAGATCAGAGTTTGCTGATAACGTCATTTATTTCATCTACGCTGGAGACCATCGCGTCTGCATTCCAGCTTTCAGGAGCTTCATTTTTCTCGATATAGCCGTATAGTGCGACCATTGTTTTTGTGCCGGCACGATTACCTGCTTCTATATCACGCTGCGCATCACCGATATAAATAGTTGCAGCAGGTTCAGCCTGGATTAATTCGCATGCATGTAATATCGGGGCAGGGTGTGGCTTGCGTTGTTCCAGTGTGTCACCACAAACAACACAAGCAGTGCGTTTATCAAGAGACAGCGCTTCTAATAAGGGGATTGTTAACCATCCTGATTTATTAGTAACGATTCCCCATGTTTTATTATTATCCTCAAGTGAACTTAAAAGTGTTTCCATGCCATCGTATAATCGTGTTTCTTCGGCAATATGTTCAAGATAGTAATTCAGAAATTGTTCTCGTATTTCGTCAAAACCGGATTCGCCTTCTTCAAGATCAAAAGCCAGTTTGATCATGGCGTTGCCACCGAGAGAAACAGTTGGACTAATGACCTCTAAAGGTAATTTTTCTAAATTGTGTTTTTGACGAATGGCATTTAGTGCATTGGCAAGATCAGGCGCGGTATCTGCTAATGTGCCATCAAGATCAAAGAGAACGTTATCTATCATCAGGATTTGATAGTATCTATAAGGTAATTAACATCGGGTTGTTTTGTAAGTGAACAACGATTTAAAAGTGGGTTGTAATCCATCCCGGCTAAATTATTTAGTTGAAGACTTTGCTCATTACACCAATTTACTAATTCTGAAGGCCGAATAAACTTTTCATATTGATGCGTTCCTCTCGGCAAAAGTTTAAGCAAGTATTCTCCGGTTAACACGGCGAGCATGTAGGCTTTAATATTTCTGTTTATAGTTGAAAACATGACATGTCCACCGGGTTTAATCATTTTTGCGCAGGCTTGAATAATGGAAGAGGGATCGGGTACATGTTCAAGTAGTTCCATGCAGGTTATCAAATCAAATTTTTCCTGATTGTCTTCTGAATATGCTTCAGCCGTAGTAACAAGGTAATTTAAATTAAGGCCGTTATTCGAGGCGTGCTCAGATGCAATACTAATATTTTCTTTGCTTGCATCTATTCCTGTTACGTTCGCCGCCTGTTTTGCCATGGCTTCAGTAAGTATGCCACCACCACAACCGACATCAAGGACATGCATATCCTGTAATACTGTGTTATTTAAAATAAAGCGTAAGCGGATAGGGTTGATATGATGTAATGATTTAAATTCACCGTTGATGTCCCACCATTGATCTGCTCTGGAAGAAAATTTTTCCAGTTCATTCAAATCGATATTTTCAGTCTTATTCATTTATTTTGTTTTTTAAAAATTATAGTTGTGAAACTAGTTTAACTTGTTGACACAAGATGTTGAATAGAAAGTTTTATTTAAAAATGAGCTAATAAGTCGTTGATAAAGCTCTATTTTTTGCAATAGATTTTCATGTAACCGTATAGTAGTCTTTTGCACACAAGAGGTCATTATCACAAAATAACAATAAATATTACGCGATAGGGAACAATAATGAATAATAAATTCGTGTCTGCTTTTAAAGTGTCTTTAGTCGTTTCCAGCATGCTTTTCCTGTCTGCTTGTGCGACAACCAGTGCATTAGATGAACGAGATCCATGGGAAGGATTCAATCGAGGTGTTTTCTCATTTAACGAAACGATGGATGACTTTGTTTTTGAACCCGTTGCTAAGGTATACGATTTTATCACGCCCGATATTATTGATGATGGTGTAAGCAATTTCTTTAAGAATTTGGGGCAGCTTCCAGTTATCGCGAATGATTTGCTTCAGTTTGAATTTAATCAGGCTGCTAACGATATCGTTCGTTTGTTCCTTAATTCCACAATTGGTTTGTTAGGTTTTTTCGATGTCGCTTCAGAAGGCAACTTGCATTCAAGTAAAGAAGATTTTGGTCAAACATTAGCACATTGGGGTATGGGATCTGGTCCTTACCTCGTTGTTCCATTTTTTGGTCCTGCATCAGTAAGAGATGCAGTTGGCTTTACAGTAGATCGCAGTGTATTTAGTCCAATTGCCTATGTTGATGATGATATGAGCAGGGCGGGTTTACTCACGCTTGAGTATGTCGATATTAAATCTGATGTATTAAGTACGACGGATCTAGTGAAAGAGGCAGCACTTGATGAATATGACTTTATCAAGAATGCTTATTTCGAAAAACGAGCAAGCCAGATTAATAACGGTGCATTTGAAGAAGATTTTCCAGCAGATTCAGAAGACATAAATTCATATTAAGCTGAATTGTTGTTATCTAATCCAGAATAAGTCGTGAATCGTTAATCCCGATAGCGTCAGCAAATTCGATTAATTGTTGTTGTTTTATTTGTGCCTTATCACTATCGATACTGGCAAGCGCTTTTCCTTCCAGGAATCGTTTGTAGATTGAATCCTTCATACGCTGCATTCTTTTAGTTTGATTTGCAGATTCTCTTTCTCCTGCCGTTAGCGCCGACCAGGATGCTATAAATTTATCCAGACTTTCTTCGTCCCAGCTCTTTTCGCTTAGAAAATTCGCTATCAAAGTTTCTCCTGCGATACTTTCATCCATTGTGCTGCTGACAGTCGAACTTGTAGGTGTTGAGTTATCCGGAGTAGCAGCAGATATTTTAACCGTCGCTGACTCTGGCGGTTTAGGGTAAAAAAGAATAGCAGCAAGAACCAGTGACAAAACAATAATGACGCTAACCAGTATAAAAACAAAAGGGGATTTATTATTATTTTTTTTAGAGCTTACATTTTGTTTTACTGGAGGAACACTGCTGGATTTAGGCTTGCGTGTTTGTTGAGGAGAAGTAACCTCCGTCCGGTCTCTTTCAATACCTTCAGTGATAGCATTTTCTAACTCATTTGTTGGCTTAAGTGGTGCTTCGTAATCGATAGATTTAAGGGGAATTTTACCGGCGATAATACCTTGAACAAGTTCGGTACGCGATCTACGGTAGTCCTCTTTGCTTATCGCACCTTTAGCAAAACCCTTTGCCAGTCCACGTAATGTTTGTTTGTTCATTTAAAACCTTTTTATTTATTAGCCGACATTTTCACGAAGTAATCGAAAACCGGTTGTTTCATCAGCACTGCCATCATTACTGCGTTCCAGAGAAATGTCACATTTAGCATGTGGATCAGTATATGCTCCACCGCGAACTGTAGTTTCATTACCGTCGATAACCCACTCTTGTACATTACCGACATAATTTTTCAATCCCCAGCCGTTAGATTTACCCGACTTGACACTCACGACACCAGTGCCTTTGATTAACTTTTCACTTACTGATACGCGACAATTAAAATCTTTTTGCGGTTGGTCGCCGCCGGCATTCGCTGCGTATTCCCATTCGGCTTTAGTTGGAATGCGATAGGTTTTGCCGGTACGTTCAGATAACCAGCTAGCGTATTCCTGTGCTTGCTGCAAAGTAATACCGGTCATTGGATCATTGGCTCGATCCTTATCTTTAATCGGCTGGCAGCTACCACTGAGAATACAATACTTACTCCAGTCACTGACTGAGATCTCATACTTGGCAATGGCAAAAGGTTTATCAATGCCCTCACCATTAGGAACAACGACCATTAATGGACCACGAGCAGATGGGTGAATCATATCAAAGCAAATAGCTTTAGCTCGCTTACCGTAACCTGCCAATCTCGATGTACAGTCAGAATCACTCGCAATAGGTTTCCAGGTTGCCGCTGCTGCTGTTGTACTGCCAGCTTCTGGTGTTGCTATATCAGAAGCAGTTAGCTGTTCTTCTTTTTGTCTGATTTTAGGTTTACTGACCGGTTTATGCAGTGCAATTAAATCATCTAGCCTGGTTTCTTCAGCAGCAAATTCTGGATTATCCAGCCATTGCCCCTTTACACGTTCAAATATCTTTTTGGAGAGTCTGAGATCATCGTAGTTTTCTCCTGCGGCCTCTTTATCTTTTAAATAGGCTTCGAACTCCTTGCTGACATCTTCTTTCTTAGCCTCCAGAATATCAGAAAATCTTCCGAAATCTGGATGGGTTGAATATTCTGATAATGCTGCCTGTTGCAGTTGTGTTGCTTGAGTCAATTTATTCGATGTAAGAGCTGCTTGAGCTATGGCAAGTCCTGGCCATGGTTGAAGTTGTAATTGGTTTCTTAGCTCTGCCAGAGTCGCGTCTGCCGGGAAAATACTTACAGCACTTTGAGCTAAACCAGCCGCTGCATTTTCATTCGTAGCTCGAAGCGCGCTAATACGATCTGCCAGCGTTTTGGATGAGGCTTTTCTAAATTCAGCATAGCGAGCCGGATTTGCATTTTCAATCTGGCTTACTTTCAATTTGACATCATTTGGAAATGACGTTGCAGTTTTAAATAAATCAGTTAATTCGATGATATTTGCTTCAGCTTGATATTCATTTTTTAGCGTTCCTAATAAAGCATTAGTTGGATCAATTTCAAGACCTTTGGTAACAAAAGCATAAGCAGTTGAGTATTCTTTTGCCGCTGCACTTTTTTGTGCAAGTCTGGCATGACTGTCTGCCAACATCTGTGGGGCATCGAAAGAAAGATAAGTGTCCGTTGCAGGAAGATCTGTTTTCAGTTGTTCAAATAGTTTTCCTGCTTCAGTGATGTTGTCTGCTTCAGTAAACGTTCTGAAGTCAGCCTTGTTTGCTTCCACGCGAGCTTTACGATTATATTCTTCTCGTGCACTGGTTACAGCATTACGCATATCGAGCAATTCTTGTATGCCGGGAGCAAACCGTTCACCAACATCAACATAATTATCAGCGGCATCATAACGTTCAGCTTGCAAGGTCTCATTGGCTTTTGCTATATAAAGTTCAGCAATCTGTTTGCGAAATTGTTCGAGGCTAGTAGCTATACTTTTATTTTCATTAACAAGACTGCCTAATTCCTGAACATTTTTCAGCAAGCTCGTTTCCCATTGCGCATTATCGGGTTGAGCATTAGCTAACGCGGATTCAATATTACTAATATCTGCTGCTGCCAGATCAGTTATCGCTTGTTTGCGCTCGTCACCTTTAAGATGAGCCAGCTTTACTTCCGTTAATTGTTTGTTAAGTTGTAAACTATTCATCAAATCGCCAAAGTCAGACACAAATGCATTTGCATCAGCACGCGTTCCTGAATTAATAGTTTTAAGTTCTGCTTCGACAACGGGTTTAAAGGATTCTGAAAGAGCTGTGATCAATTCACTATCAGGTTTTAAGCCTGCCAATTCAACGATGGTTGGTTCCTGTTCTTTATAATCAGTTAAGGAAGCAAGTTGATCTTTTACTATATTTAACTCTGACTCAAGTTGCGCCACTTTTTGTGCACGCAAAATTTTATTTTCCAGGTCGACCAGTCTCGGATCATCTTTTGAAGTTTCCAGGCCTGATTTAACCAGAGACAGAGCAACATCAAATTCATTAGCCTCAAATTTATCCAGGGCAAGAAGGCGATATGCATTACTTGGTCTAGGATCTTCAAGCAGAGGATGAGCTGGGTCTATAGTTCTTATTTTATCCAGAATATTTCTGGTGTTATCAATCAGAGCAGGATCTTTTAAAGCAGCAATGTATTGAGTATTTAAATCACCAATAACCTGTTTTTTACTGGTTGATACTAATGCTGTTTTTTCCTGTAAAAAGATTGAGTCAGGATAAAATTTGGCAATCTCTTCAATCGTTGCTTCAGCAGCAGGGAAATTATAAGCGTTATCACTCGTGTCAATTAAACCGGCAATTTTATCGCTGAAATAATTTTGAATGGCATTCTTTGCTTTTTCATCACCGGTAATTGTTGTTTGGTCTGATTTTTCCAGTAATAAAATTTCATCAAGCTTAGCTGCTATAGCCTGTTCACCAATCTGATCAGATGAAATTTCTGCAATCACGCCTTGAAGTTCTTTTTGATGCAGATAATCCATTGCAGGCGCAATCAACATCATGCTGATAATCAGTAAAACACCAGCGGCAATAACGAACGGGTTTTTATACCAGGTTGCTTTACCTTCCAGTTCTTCCAGGAAGTGAGCAACGTTTGGGCTACGGTCTTCACGCTTAAAAGCAACAGCACGTCTTAAAGCGCGGTTTTGTTTCTTGTTCAGCTTTTTAATATAAGGCGGAACGAGATTATTTTCCATTGCCTTATTAGCCGGCAATTTATTGAATGGATGTTTGGTCGTTAATAACTCGTATGCAGTACAACCCAGGGCATACGTGTCATCACGGGTATCAGGTTCTTCACCTTCAAGCATTTCAAGACTGGCATAAGCCGGGGTCAGAGCACCTAGTTTACCTGGATCAAATAATGTTTTTTCTGCTTCACCCGTCACCGGGTTTTTAACAGCACGGGCGATACCAAAGTCGAGTGTTTTAACGGTGCCATCATTACACATGAAGGCATTGCCCGGTTTAAAATCGGAATGTACCAGATTACGTTCATGCGCATAGATCAAGCCGGAACCAAGTTGTTTGATGATCTCATAAGCTTCATCAAAGTCGAGACCACCCTTGGGGCGAACGACTTTCTTTATATAATCTTTAAGCTCCATGCCTTCCATCAATTCCATAGTGATGTAGACAGGTGTATTAGGACCACCGACACGATCAAAATCGTAGATGGTTGCAATATTTGGATGAGCTAGTTTTTGTTGACGACTTGATTCACGTTGCAGTGAGATAAAAGCTTCAGGGTGATCCTTAAAATCATCATTTAATAGTTTAATGGCAACGTGAGGCTTTTTATCTTTCGCTTCAGCTTTGAGTAAATCAAGTGCTTTATATACTTTACCCATACCGCCGATACCGAGCACTTTTTCAAGTTTAAAACGTTGTTTAATAATTGAACCTACGCCATAACCACCACTTAAATCACCTACAGGAACAGCAGGATCGTTCCATTCTGTTCCGGCGGGACCGGTTGCAGAAGTAATAGAAGGCGTTTCCGTATTGGCGCCAGGTACACTAATGTCAAAAAAGTCAGAACTGTCACTGCTTGTATTACTTCCGGTCTGAGTTGATTTTTCTTCTTCACTCATGACGACAGTTGAGTCAGGTGCGGCAGCACTTCCCGAGTTCGAACTATTATTTTCGACTAATGAGTCTTGTGAAAAGACAGTAGAGTCTGCGCTGGCCGATTCGCCACTTTCAGTTTCAGATGCATGAGCACGTCTAAATTCATTAACCTGACGTTTTAATTCTGCATATTGTTTATCGTCGAGTTTTTTTTGTGCAAAAACTTCGTCAAGTTGTGCAAGTATCTTGTTAGCAAATTTGGGTGACTTGGTAAGTAATACATCCAGTTGTTTGGATAAAGACTCAAGCTTTATTTCGCCCTTTGCTAATGCTTCAAGTGCTGTTTTAAAATCAGCCAATGCAGTACTCCTTCAAAATACAATCACTCAATAAAATGTTTAATCTATATCGATAACAATGGCGGTAACATTATCGCCAGCGCCTCGAGATAAGGTTAAATCGATTAATTCTTTACACACTTCTTCGGCAGTGCCTTTAACAAGAATTTCTTCAAACTCAAAATCAAGCGTATGTTTCGTCAGACCATCACTGCACAGCAGATAACGATCGCCTTTTTTCATTTCCTGAATATCCATATCCAGAAAAAAATTCTGCGCAGCGCCAACGGCACGTGTAATCATATTGCCATGTGGATGTACAGCGGCTTCTTCTCTGGAGATAAGTCCTTGCTCAACATATTGTTCGACTTGCGAATGATCTGTGGTCATTTGTCGTAATTGTTTATCACGTAAACGATACAAACGACTGTCTCCAGCCCATAAATAAACGCAGTACTTTCCATAAGCCAACATCATTACCACGGTACTTCCAATTGTAGTACGTTTTGCGCTTTCGCTAGCTTTCTGAATCAGTTTTTTATTGACATCGATTAGTTTATCTTCAACATCATCGATATATCTTTCCAGGGATATGCCTTCGTGTACTTTTTTCAGGGAATTGACAATCATTTGACTGGCGACATCACCACCGTCATGCCCGCCCATACCATCGGCTACAACCCACATACCAGCCTCGGTTCTTTCCAGCAAGGAATCTTCATTATGCTTACGAACTTTTCCGACATTCGTTATGCCATATGAATGCCATGAAAGTGTTCCAGTCTTGCTTTGTGGGTTTGATACACTCATTGAACTTATGACGACTTAAGTACGAAGGTGACTATTTCAGATGGGCCTTCCGCGAAAGACTTGCCGAGGCTGATTTTACCATTGCCAGAAATGTGCATTTCTTCCCGTCTTAAGAAAGCATCCTCAGTATTATCCATACTGATATGTGAGCCGTTTGTGCTTTGATCAATAATAAAAAATTTGTTGCGCCGTAACTCAATTCGAACATGTTGTCTTGAAGCTAACTTTTCATTAATAGGTAAATCGCAAGCCTGACTTCGCCCCATTACTAATCCCTGTTTATCTTGATCAAGCACGACAGTCTTACCGCCATAACTTACTTCTAGTGAAACTTGAGGGATTTTAGGCATTTCCTTAAGCATGCCTGTTGCCATACGTGTGACGTCTTCTTCTTGCCAGATGATTTCGAAAATTTCGATATCTTCTTTCTTTCCTTTAATCGGTGCGCGATCAACAAATCGAGTGCTCGCACGCATAATTGGCTGTAATAAATCTACGGTAGATTTTGTCGTAATAATCTGACCGCCTTTTGCCTGCGCCGCCATTCTGGCTGCAACGTTAACAGCATCACCAAAGACATCACCACCTTCTAATAATGCCGGACCAAAATGCATACCCACTCTTATCTTTATTTCAGGAGAGTCTTCCTCTCTCATTCCATTCGCATCTTCCAGTGTTTCCTGCATTTCAGTTGCCGCATTTGCGGCATCGTCAGCTGTTGGAAAGGTACACATAATTTCGTCACCAATGGTTTTAATGACGGTTCCGTTATGAAGGTGGATTACTTTTGTTAGTAATTCCAGTGTATCTGAAACTGTGACTCTGGCAGTTGCATCACCCAAAATTTCAAACAAGCGGGTGCTACCGCTAATATCAGCGAACATCGTGGCCAGGTTTGTAGTTTTTGGAGACATATATATTGTTGTTATTATTCTTTAAAAACATAGAGATAATAGCATGAATACTTTTGTCTAGCTGCCATTATCATTGCTTATCGTTGTCCATAATTTCTATTTTAAAAAAATTAATTTGATATGTCAGGATTACTGTAATTTAATTTAAGAATCGATGATAGTGAATAAGTTATTTATAGTCGCCATATTACAACATAAAGTTAATATGGAAAATAAGGTCTAATACAAGATTTTATAATTATTAATGATTTATGATGATAAGATAAGTTTATATTTCAATTTACATACTCTAATTTCAAATTTGAATGATGTTTAAAAATTTAAAAACCCTGTTAAGTATATTATTCATAGGCGTTATTTTAATCGTCTCCCAAACTTCCCAGGTAGCAGCGATATCGGTGAAGGAATTACTAGGATTGGAAGGTAGCCAAGAGAAAATAAAATCTGACTCAAGTCAAAAAGGATCTTCTGCTACAGCAAAAGAAGATGGTGATTGGGCTAAATCTTCAGGGCAAGGAACTTCATCAAATCCACAAGTCGATTTGGATTATGTCTCATTGTTAGTAACAAACATGAACGAACAGGAGCGTTTAAAAATTCTGGAAGATCCAGACTTGTTTAAGCAAGTTATTGAAAGTGAAGCAAATAATCAGTCAACAGTGTCAGCAGCTATAGCGAATAAATTAGTTCAAGATCGTAATGTTGAATTTCTGATGCGTCGGAGTGCTGAAAATATTTTGCGTGAAGCTTATCTCAATCGATTGGTTGCGAGTAAGTTGCCGAAAGATTTTCCGAGCGATGAACAAGTAAAAGAATATTTTGAGTCAAATAAAGAGCAGTTTGTTGTCCCGGAACGGCTTCATGTTTGGCAGATATTTTTTAAAAAATCAGAAAATGCTGATACAAAAGAAACTTCCGCATTAAAGAAAAAAGCAGACGAAATAATTTCCGACATTAAGAAAGGAAAAGCTGATTATTCAAATGTCGCTATCGCTCAGTCTGAGCATGAACAAAGCAAGGCTTTGGGCGGCTATATGGGATTATTAAAGACAAGTGATTTGTTGCCCGAAATGAAAGACGCTATTTTAAAATTAAAAGAAGGGGAGCTAAGTAAGCCTGTTGAATCCGAATCTGGCATTCATATTTTAAAAAGAGGAAAAATTTTAAAAGCAGAAACGCTCGAATTGACGCAAGTAGAACCGCAAATTCGTCAATCATTAGTAAATCAAGCTAATTTGCAGCTTAGACAAGCGATTTTTGTTCAAGCCAGAAAGGAATACCCACATGATATTTCAGATAAAAAGATTGAGGAATGGCGATTAAGATTAAAGACCAGGACGAATTAAAATTAATATATCAATAATTTATTTAGATTATCAATTCATATGATATTGTTGTTAATTAGCAACACTTTTATCATTCTATACACTCCTTTAAAAAGTAATAAGTTTCAATAATTTAGACTACTCATTTATATTCAATTATTAATATTATTTTTTTGCTCCTCGTGTTGTAAATTGATATAGTTCATTCGTCAATTAAAGTAATATTGCCAATATTGTAAGTTTGATTGGTGAAATCATATTATAAATTATGTTAAGTATTTGAATAATAAATAATTTTTGTGATAGATAAATCAATGAAAATTAAATGGGGAGGAGTGCACAGTTTTCTGATTGTGCTTTCTTTGCTGTTTTTGAATGAATCAGCCATCGCCGGACCTTTAGGTCTGCCTGATTCTGCGCGCCCCGGTGCCGTGCGTCCGCAGCCCGAAGTTTTACCTGAAAAGACTGAATCTCCATCGAGTGATATGGTTGATATTCCCGCCGTTATTGATCGTCCTTTCGATATCGAAGAAGGGCCTTATGTCGCTGTAAAGGAATTCCGATTGTTAAATGCGGAGGATATGCCGAAATACGATATCAGTATTGAAGAAATTCAAAGCGCGATTCTCGAAAAAACACGACAAGAGCAGCCTGAGATAGGCTTTAGTATCGGTCAATTGCAAGAAGTTGCTGACCAGGTCACACGCTATTACCGTTCTAAAGGGTTGATTCTTTCAACAGCAGTTATTCCTGTTCAGACAGTTGCCGATGGTGTCGTTGATATACAAATCTTTATCGGAAGATTAGGACGTGTACTTGCTGAAAGCCACGAAAAATATAGCGAGAAAGTATTAAGAAAACCGTTTCTCGGACTGGTTGGAGAGCCTGTCACGCAAGAGAGTATTGAAGCCGCTCTGTTAACGTTGACAGATTTCCCCGGTTTAAGTGTGTTTGGTGTATTTCAGCCTGGTCGGAAAGTAGGTGAAGCTGATATCGTTCTCAAAGTGCAAGATGAGAAATGGTATGACGTTGCTTATCGTGCGGATAATCATGGCTTACAGGAAACCGGGCGTAACCGATTCAGAACAATCGTTGATTGGAATAACCCTACTGGTTTTGCTGATAAAATTACTGCTACATATCAGCAGACATACAACCCAAAAAATAATGATTACTGGTCATTAGACTACAAAGTTTTTCTTGGAAGAGGGTTTTCTTTAGGACTTGGTACGTTTAAAAACCGATTTGATATTGGTGGTGAATTTGCAGCAAACCAAATTGCGGCAGAAACAACGAATAAATCAATTTACCTGGAAAAGTCGTTTATTCGTAGCAGGCAAAAAAACCTTTCTAGTGACCTTTCTTTAACACATAAAGTTTCGAGAACGACAATTGCTTCTGCTCAAACTAATATAGATCGGTTAGCAGTATTAGCTTTTGAGTTAAATTTCGACTCAGTTGATACTTTTCATCCATTAAGACCTTTAATGCAGTTAATTAGCAAAGACACTTCTGATACTTTTGGTGGAGGCTTAAACTTTGCGACTGTTACATATAGCCGAGGATTTAATGATATTCTAGGAGCTATGGGTTCTAGTGGAGACCAGGCAGCACTTCCGGGGGCGAGTCGTACAAGTCGTCGTGGTAATCAGGCAAATGAATTTGCTGAAGGTCAGTTTGATAAATTATCAGCGAATTATCAACGTTTACAGCTGATGACTAAAAATACGTCCCTGCTTTTTAAAACAGAGTTCCAATGGTCAAATGATATCTTGTCTCCACAAGAACAATATTCTGTAGGTGGTCCGGAAAATGTAAGGGGTTTTCCTGATGCGGAAGGCTTGTTTGATAGAGCCTACTTTTTCTCTTTGGAATATATTTTCAATGCACCTTTTATTGCAGATGTGCCCGCATTTAACAATCGAACATGGGGTGAGTTACTCCAGTTTTCTGTATTTTATGATTTTGCAACCGCTCAACAAAATGATGCATTGGATACAGCTACAGATCGAAATACATCAGGTAGTTGGGTGACATACAAGAGTGTTGGTATGGGCTTGCGTTTTAATATGCCTGGTTCAATTGATAGTCGTTTAATGTGGGCTACAGAAATGGGCGCTGATACACCTAATGATGGTAGGCAGTCCCATATTTGGGGTGATTTTACTTACAGTTTTTAATGGAAAAACTGACGAAAATAGTCACTATTTGTGCCGTAAATAGTCATAATTTTATTAATAAAAATAAAACCGGAATAGAGTGAACTGAGTCACAGTAAAACGTACTATAATCTGGTATCAAGGGGGTTGTGTTTTAGGTGAGCAGGGTTGTCGCCATCACAATCTGAAGGAAACAAATGAGACAAAAAAGAAAGACAGGTAACAGGACTAAAAAGCTGTCCAATCATAATCGTCAGTTTTGTACTGTGCGACTGAATTCTGTTACGTCATTTATTCGTACCGCACTACCCGCAGGTTTGTTATTTGGCTTAGGCGCGGGAACTGCTTTTGCAGGACCAGAAGGTGGAGTGGTTGCAGCAGGTGAAGGTAATATTTCAACGCCGAATGCTACAACTACGAATATTAACCAGGCTTCACAGAATATTATTCTTAATTGGGAGTCTTTTAACGTTAACGCGAATGAAGCAGTTAACTTCATTCAACCCAATTCCCAGGCACAAGCCTTAAACCGCATCTTCGATCAAAATCCCAGCCAGATATTCGGCTCAATTAATGCCAACGGTAAAGTTCTATTAATCAATCCAAACGGTGTCTTCTTTAAACCGGGTGCCAGCGTCAACGTTGGAGGTCTGGTTGCTTCAGGATTAAATATATCTGATGAAAACTTTATGAATGGTAACCATCATTTTTTTAATGCTGATGGTTCAGAAGGCGGCATGGTTGTAAATCAGGGTTTAATTCAAGCTGCAACCGGTGGTTCAGTTACTTTATTAGGTGGAGCCGTTAAAAACGAAGGCACCATCATCGCAACCGCAGGTCAGGTAAATTTAGTTGCTGGCAAGAAAGTCACAATGGACTTTGATGGCGATGGTCTAATCCAGTTTGCAGTTGATGAAGAAATTCTGCAAAACGTACACGATCTGGATGATGCTGTTTCAAATACAGGTACGATAAATGCCGATGGCGGTACTGTTTTATTAAAAGGTAGTGCAGCAAAAAATGTGTTTACCAATGTCGTAAACAACAGCGGCATGATCGGCGCGAGTAAAATTGAAAACCAAGGTGGCGTGATCAAACTCGTTGCTAGTGGCACAAGTAATTCTCTGATCAATACCGGAACACTGGATGCATCAGCAGCAGACAGTAGCGGCGGTACGATTGAAATTTATGCAACTGATACAGCAATTATTTCTGAAGATGCACTAATAACTACTGCTTCTTCGTCTGACAAAGGCGGCCATATACAAATTACCGGTGATAAAGTCGGACTGTTTGATAACACAACTGTTGATGCTTCCGGTGAAACCGGTGGCGGCACAGTTCTAGTTGGCGGTGACTACCAGGGCAAAAATCCGGATATACAAAATGCTTCTTTCACATATATTGGTGAAGAAACGTCTATAAATGCTGATGCGATTACAGCAGGGGATGGTGGCAGAGTAATTGTTTGGGCTGATAATGCAACTCGCTTTTATGGCGATATTAGTGCGAAGGGCGGCAGTGAATCGGGTGATGGTGGCTTTGTTGAGGTTTCTGGCAAGAATTATTTGCAATTCAAAGGTAATGTTACAACCGAAGCTATCAATGGAAATACAGGCACTCTACTTCTGGATCCAACAGATATAACAATTCAGGCTGCGGGACCAACCGACATTGAGTCCACCGTTGCCGCAGGTACAGAGACTTTTCAGGAAACAACGCCTACTAATACTTCCATTCTTACTACCGGTGATCTGGTAACTGCGCTTGGTAGTAATAATGTTGTTGTATCTACAGTAAGTGGTGCTGCCGGTACCGGAAATATTACGGTCGTAGATGATATTGCTTATGCCGGAGTTACTAACAGGACGCTAACTTTAACTGCGGAAAACACAATCAGCCTGTCCACAAATGCCAATATCACATCTTCTACAGCAACCCTTGATGTAACCTTGAACTCTGATTCAGATAATAACAATGTCGGTGCCATAGTAATGAATTCCGGTTCCTCCATTGTTAGTAATGGGGGAAATATTATTCTGGCTGGTGGTGATTTAACCGATGGTTTGCAAACAACCGATACGGCAGTAGGCGAAGGTTCGAACATCGTCGGTGTTCTATTAGATAATGCAACCCTGACTGCCGGTGTAGGTAATATCGATATATACGGTACGGGACTCGCGGGTACATCGTCAGCGATGGGTATCGATATACAGAACAATTCCTCTATTTCTTCTACCGGCGGTACGATTACTCTGGTCGGTACTGGTGGCGGTTCGGGCACGTCAGGTAATACGGGTATAGGTATCTCTGCCGGAGCAGATATTACCGCAACGAATACGGCAACTATTTCACTGAACGGTACCGCGGGTACGGGGGGTGTAAATGCCAATCATGGTATCAATATTGACGGGTCGGGCACGGCCATAACCTCAGTCAATGGAGCAATCAGTGTTACTGGTACCGGTGAAGGCTCCGGTAGCAGTAATATGGGTGTGGCCATGAGTTCGGCAGCTTTAATTCAATCTACTGGTACGGGAACAATTACTTTGAATGGTACCGGAGGTGCGGGTACCGACAATTACGGTATTCAATTAAACAGTGGAAATCAGGTGACCGCTGTTAAAATAACGTCAGTAACCGGTGATATCAGTCTGACGGGGGCGGCGGCTGGAAGTACTAACAGTCATGGTATTGTCTTGCGAACAGGTAGTGCGGGTTCTGCAATAATTGAGTCAACAGGTGCTGCTGACATTTTGCTAAGTGGTACATCAACCAATGCAAACGGTATTTTGACAGATAATGGTGGTGGTTCCGGTGTAGCGCATATTATTGGTAATGCAGCAATGACGGGAGATATTACCATTGAAGCAACCGGCAGTTCAGATGATGTTAGCTTGGCCAATGTTTCGATTACCGGAACCGGTAATCTTAATCTCAGACCAAAAACAGCAAGTGATACGGTTGGACTTGCTGGTGGTGCCGGTGCTTTTAATCTGAGTGTGGCTGAACTCGGTTTCATTCAGAATGGTTTTTCTCTCATCACCATTGGTCGTGTTGATGGCACGGGTGATATCACATTTGGAAATGCTGCTGGTTTTACCTTTAATGATTCAGTAAAACTGCAATCAGCAGGCGATGGTGGTGATATTACTATTGCTCATGCTCTGGCAACGGGTACAGCGGCAGATACAGTTACATTGGTTGCTGGTGGAACAATCAATTTAAGTACCACAAACTCGGATATCACGACCAGTAATGGAGCCGTTGTTTTAAGTTCTGATGCGGATAACAATGCAGCAGGTGGCGCCATTGTTATGGCAGCAGGATCATCAATAAGTTCGACAGGCGGGAATATTACTTTGGGTGGGGGTAATGCAACAGCAACTGGTGACGGTGCTCAAGGTAACGCGACGGCAGCACAAGGAATTAAATTAGATAATGCTGATCTAATTTCTGGTGGTGGAAGTATCACCTTAACCGGTACAGGTGACACCACTATTAATGATGGTAATTCTAAGGGGATCCAAATACTTAGTGGCAGTGATCTTACTGCTGGTGCCGGCGCGATCTTGATAACTGGTACTGGCAGTACCAATGGCGCTGATGGTGTCTCAATCTCCGGTTCTACTGGTGAAATAACTTTGACATCATCAAACAGCATTACTATCAATGGTAATAACAAAGTGGGTGCTTTTAACAGCACCTATGGCGTTGGTATTAGTGACTTTACTACAATTACAGCAAGTGGTGCCGGAACTATCTCAATTACAGGTGATGCCTCAGCTGCAACAGGAACGGAAAAAAATGGTATCTCAATCGTTGCAGGTCCGACAGATGGGAATGATACGGTAGCGATAACTTCCAATAGCGGTGAAATAACAATTACAGGGACTGCTGGTGGTACTGGAAAAGGTATCAGGGTTGATGATAACACTCAGATAACTTCCACAAGCGGAAACGTTACATTAAGTGGAGATGGCGTCACTGATCCGGGGCTTTTAATTGCAAACTCAAATGGCGGATTAACACCGCAAATCGGTGGTGGCACCAGCGGTAATGTGACCCTTAAAGCGGATACGGTCAATCTCACAGCTGCCAGTATTCAAGGCTCTACAATTCAACTCTATACATTGACGGGCGCCGAGACAATCGGGATTGGCGGTGGGGCAGGCACTTACAATATCACTGATGCGGAACTTGCCTTGTTTTCAGGCTTCAGCACCTTAACGATTGGTGAAGATACTGTCCAGAGCGGGTCAATTAATTTACAAACAGTTACCTCTCCGGTTGCCGCTGCCAATATCAATATTAATTCTAACTCAGGCGCGGGTGGGATCGTGCTTGATGATGGCGGCACAGCAGCGGCATTAGCTACTGCGACCGATTTGACCGGTACGGGGAACCTGGTTCTGAAAGCCGGGACAGCCGGGATCACCGCCAATGCCAATAACAGCTTCTCTGAGTTGAGGACAGGCGGGAGTATTACCTTGTCTGCACAGGGTACCGGTGAAATCGGTACCAGCACGAACAGCCTTGGGTTCGCGGACGGGCAGACCGGCGTGCTGGTGACCACGGCGGATTCTGTGTACTTTGTCATTGACGGCGCATTTACGCTGGATGGTGCGACCATTACCGGAACAAGCGTCGGTGATGCCATCCATATCCGTGATGTGGGTTCATCCGGGGTTGACCAAACTTTTACCATAGCCGGTAACGTCATTAATACCAATGGCGGTAATAGTGCTATCGATTTACGATCCGAGGGCGCTCTCGTTATTAATAGTGGAGTAACTATCAATGGCGGCACCGGCAGGGTCAGCCTGATCGCCGACACGGACAGGAACAGCACCTCCAATACGGCCGGCCAGGAACTGGTGCTAAACAGCACGGCGCTCGTGACATCAAGTAATGCCGGAGCCGATGCAATCAATCTGGTTATTACCGGGCTGAGTATCGCGGGTGATGCGGCTATGACTGCTACAAACGCGACAGGCGGGATTACTATTACCACGCCATTTAATGATCGCAGCATCGAAATCGGTGGCGCCGTTGACGGCAGTCACACACTCGAAATCACGGACGTGGTTCTTGCACGATTAACCGATATGGCTTCCTTCACGATCGGAAATACTTCATTTGCTGAAGATGCCAGGATTGTCAGTGTTGACGTTACCGCCGCAGGAAATCCCGACATCATAATCAAGCAAAGTACCGCTGCCGCGAAGAGTGTAACCCTGGATGATACCGGCGGTACGGCTATTAATGCCGGCAGTGGCACCGTAAGTATTACTGCCGGTACCAATGGCATCCTTGCCAACGCCAATAACAGTACTGCAGAAATCGCTTCCAGCGGGGCATCGGTGACGTTGAACACCACAGGGTCGGTTGGCACATCAACTAACCGGATTCAATTTGCGGATAATACGAATACTGCCCAACAAGTCCTGACGATAGGTAATGCCAACACGCCGGGCTCAGCTGTTTTTATTGATGGGCTTGGTGAATTAACAGTTACTCGTATATCAACCAACAATGCCAATGCAACGGTAACTGCACGTGGCGATTTGAACATTGTTGACAATACAACAGTTGATGAAATCGGCACAGGTACGGGAACGATTACTTTAGCAGCAGATACGACTGCAGCTGATGCGGATGACAATGGCACGGGTACATTAATCATTGGTGCAAATGCATCAGTTGTTTCTAATAACACAACTTCTTCGGCAATTACTTTACGTGGAGCCGACTTAGATATTAATACAACGTCGGGTGCTGTCAGTGCGTCAAATGCAACTGGTGGAATTCTTGTTCAGGCTACCAATAACAGAAACATTGGATTGGGCGCAACTGGTGCGCAATTCAATTTGATCGGAACCGAATTACAACGAATTCTTCAGGTCGGTAGTAGTGGGTTAAATCTATCAACTGGCGGCACGATCACGGTTAACGGTATTTCCGCGACTGATAGTAACACTCTCGATACGTTAACTTTAACGTCCACATCAACCACTGGTCCCGGTGTGACATTTGTTACTGGTGCATCAACGTTTAATACATTGTCCGTTCAGGCAACCAATGGTATTGCAGTTAATACAAACGTCACCACTGATACTGGTAATTTAGTCATGGATGGTGATGCCGGTAATGCTGACAACGGTAATGCCTTTGACAGTATTACATTTGGTAGTGGAGTTACGTTAACTTCGGAAGACAGTATTACGCTTGATGCTACCAATGATGGCATCTCATCCGCAGCAGGAACTTTAACACTCAATGCAAAAGGCACCACCGGCGGGATTACCATCAATGACAATTTGACCACAAATGGTGTCACAACGATCGATGCGGATACCGATAATAATGGTACCGGCACATTCACCTTTACCAATGGCACATTAAATTCAAATAGTAATGACGTAACCATCATTGCCAATGATGCGAATATTACTGCAACGGCAATCAATGCCGGCACAGGCAAACTCACCCTGCAACCCAGTGCAAATCAAACCGTAGGTGTCGGCGTCGGTGCTACAGGTACGTTCAATATCAGCGATACGGAGATCGACAAGTTTACTTCCGCCACGCTTGAGATAGGCACGACCAGTGCAGGCAATATCAGTATCAACGATATCACGCCAGCTGATACCGATATCAATTTAACCTTAAGAACCGGTGGCTCAATTACGGAAGAAGGGGTAACTGATGACAATGCCGATATAACGACAACGGGTAGCATCTCCTTAATCGCGGCGACCAGCGTTGGTGGCACAGGGACAGATAGAATTGACGTAGCATCTAATACCGGCCTGGTTGTTGATGTAACAGATGATTTTTATATTAGGGGCGATGGTGTAACAGCATTATCCAGTTTGTCAGTAACTGTTGATACAACCAATGACACTGGTGGCGGTCTCTATGACTTATCTAACTTTACCGGCTTAACCTTTGGTACGACAGGTATACAAGATTCAACAAATGATTTAAGTGTTTCCGGTATTGGGAGTACCAGTGCACTGAATATTACTATCAAGAATGATGCGGGTAACATCATTCTTGATGCACAAGACGGAACAGATGCTGCCATCGATCTAAGTGCTGCTGGCGGAAATATTACAGTGACTGCTACCGCCGGCAATATCACTGATGCTAATGTCGCGGCTGATAATCCAGTCGTTACAGGTAATGCAAACCTTAAAACAACGGGTGGTTCGACTGTCACACTGAATGCATCCGGTGATGTGGGTGCGACTGGCGATGGCGATATTGATGTTTTCATGAATGGTGGCGCACTCAATCTTGCTGGTAGTGCGACCAATACGTTTGTTGGATCAGATGGAACATTAGCCTCCTTAACATTAGTTGATCCGACCAGTTATCAATTATCAGGTACAACAACGGTTGATATTACTGCGGGTAACGTCATTAATAGGGTGTCAAATAGCGGTACGAATTTCAATTTTTCTTATACCGCGACTTCAGGGAACATAACCGTTGGTAGTGGTGGTGCTAATGGTATTAATAATATTGGGGATGGTAATGTTACATTAACGGCAAGTGCAGGTAGTATTATTGATGCAAATGCTAATACAAATACAAATATTGCTGCAGGCGGCACGATCACATTATCTGCAAGAGATGGAATTGGTTCATTAGCGAATCCACTAGACATTGCGGATTCCGGAAGTAATAACGGTATCAATCTTAGTCTCACGCGTACAGGTAATAGCGATATTGGTCTGAATATTACAGGTGATACAACACTCACTGGTTTTAGTAGTGGTGCATTTACCGGTACAACCAGCATCACTACGGGGAGTTCCTTTACTTTCGCAGTAGATACGATACAGGCCGGTGATATTACCCAGAATGCAACAGAAGATGCGGGCGTGGTTGCCGGCGATGATATTACGGTTAATGCTGGCGTTACAGTTCGCTCAACGGCTGGAAACGTTACATTAAATGCTGGTGATAACATTGTAATTAACAATGGGTCAACTGTTGATACAACAGGTGGCACAGGTACGGTCTCACTCTCAGCAGGCGTTGCAGATAATGATGGGAGCGGAACAGTTCAGTTACTGGGAACAGGAACAGTTGCTTCTGCCAATACCGCTGGTACAGCAATAACAATTAACACTATCGATCTTGATGTTGCTTCTACAGCAACAATCAATGCTTCTGGTGGTGCAGGTAGTAAGGTTTTAATTGATGCAATAGATACAACAGACACCATAGATCTAGGTGCAACGAATACACTTGCCAATAATATACTTGAAATATCTGATGCAGAATTAGACAGTATTACAGCGGAAACACTGCGCATCGGTTCCACTGCTGCAAACACAATCAACGTTTCCGCAGCAATTTCACCTGCAACAGTTACAAATCTTTCCTTATTAACAACAAACAATATTACGCAAGCTGGAGCAGGAACAATAACTGTTTCGGGTTTGCGCATAGATGCTGATGCTGCAACAACACTAAATCTTGCTAACGACGTGGATACACTAACTGCTGTTGTTACTGACGGCACATCAGATTTCAGTTTTACTGATAGCGATGGTTTTATTGTTGGAACGATCGACACGCAAAGTGGCGTCAGGGTAACTGATGGTAGCGTCGCACTCGTTGCTTCAACAGGAAATATTACTGTTAATAATGACGGCTCGGCTGCTGATGATGTTAGTGCAGCTGGTGCGGGGACAGTATCGTTAACTGCAAATGGCGATGAAGCTTTTGTTAACATTGCAACTGCCGCAGAAGTCGTTACTGCAAATGGCAATGTTACTTTACGTGCAGACAATATAGATATTCAAGGAACAGGCAGTATCAATGCCGGCGGTACAAATACTGTTTTCTTAAGACCATTCACTGCAACCGATGCAGTTAATATCGGTGCTGCAGGTGATGCAACAGCAAGCACACTCGAAATTTCAAATGCAGAAATTGCAAACATCACGGCCAATACCTTACAAATTGGTAATACAACCGGACTGTTAACCATCAACGCCGCAACTACAACGCCAAATGTTACTAATGTAACGTTGCAGGCAGACGGAATGAATCTCGGTAATACGTTAGATGCTACGGGTGGAATTGTTACTTTGCTATCTCAATCAGGCGCTCGTGCATTCGATTTAGGTTCTGTTACTGATGTTGCCGCAGCTGTGGAAATATCGGATACAGAATTAGATAACATAACGGCAACTACTCTACGCATTGGTTCAACAACGGCAGGCGCAATTACGGTGAGTGCGGCACTGACGCCGGCCAACATCAGCAACTTAAGTTTATTGTCAGATGAAGGTATTGGCGATAACGCAAATGCGGGCAGTATCACGTTAGCGGGTGGCTTACGATTGGATGTAGATACGGCAGTCGACTTATCGACGGGGAATGACGTGGACACCTTGGCGGTGAATATCTCGGGTGCGAACGCTTTAGTGTTTGGAGACACTGATGGCTTAACGATTGGTACGGTCGACACGACCATTGGTGTAACGACGGCAAACGGTCAGGTAGATATTACGGCGGGTGGCAATGACAACACGTTAACTGTCAGTCAGGCCATTGCCAGTGGTGGCAGTGCGATTAATTTAAGTGCGGACAAGATGGCGATTGGTGCGGCGGTGAATGCAGGTGCAGGCATTGTGACGTTGACCTCGGCGAACGCAGCGGATGCGATTAATCTAGGCTCAGCGGTTGATACGACGGCAGGCACCCTGGAGTTGAGTGACACCGAGCTAGACAATATCACAGCGACGACATTACGCATTGGTTCAACAACGGCAGGCGCAATTACGGTGAGTGCGGCACTGACGCCGGCCAACATCAGCAACTTAAGTTTATTGTCAGATGAAGGTATTGGCGATAACGCAAATGCGGGCAGTATCAC
>Ga0214472_10001591_pt1 | contig 25206 bp, 30 predicted proteins | sample RVTome_6_FD_207662 | JGI IMG/M metagenome (GOLD analysis project Ga0214472, IMG submission 207662) | Soil microbial communities from uranium-contaminated site in the Upper Colorado River Basin, Wyoming, United States - RVT140D175 | ecosystem: Environmental > Terrestrial > Soil > Contaminated >...
AGACCGTCCCGTTCATGTGGCGACGGACCTCGGTGGCGACCTGGGCGGAGAGGTTGGTGCGAGCGTCGTACATCGTCAGCAGGACGCCCTCGATCTCGAGTCGGGGGTTCAGCCCCTCCCGCACGCGTCGGATGGTGTTCACCAGCTGGCTCAGGCCCTCCAGGGCGTAGTACTCGGTCTGGATCGGGATCAGGACCCCGTCCGCGGCGGTCAACGCGTTCACCGTCAGCAGCCCCAGCGACGGGGGGCAGTCGATGAGCACCCGGTCGTACCGGTCGTCGAGCTCCGCCAGGCTCGCCGCCAGCCGGCGCTCACGCGCCGTCACGCCCACCAGCTCGATCTCCGCGCCCGACAGCTCCGGCGCCGACGGGACGAGCTCGAGCCCCGGCACCGGCGTCGCGACGGTGAGGTCGCCGATCGGTACACGGTCGACGAGCGCCTCGTACGAGGAGCGATCGACGGTCCGTCGGTCGACGCCCAGGCCGCTCGTGGCGTTGCCCTGTGGGTCGAGATCGATGACGAGGGTGCGAGTACCGGAGAGAGCGAGGTAGGCCGCCAGGTTGATGACCGTGGTGGTTTTGCCGACGCCGCCCTTCTGGTTTGTGCAGGCCGTGACCCGGACCACGAGCGCTCCGCTGCGAGTTCAGATGGGCTCGTTCATTCTACCAGTTTCCCTGCCCGATGGAGTCGCGGGAGCGGCGCGCCACGTTGTCCGAGCGCCGGTCGTCGAGCCCGGTTATCCACACTGTTTCACGTGGTTTCGGTCCGGGGCGGGCCGGCCGGGAACCCTATACTCGACGGTGGTCAGCCACAGGTTCCAGGGGGCGTCGTCATCACGTACATCGGGCCGCTTCTCGCCATTCTCGTGGGAATCGTTCACGCTGCGATCGCCCCGGTCGTCGTCATCGGCGACGTCAAGCCGAACCTCGTCCTGGTGGCGGTCGTGCTCGTCACCTCCCTCGCCGGCTTCCTGCCCGGGATCGTCCTTGCCTTCGTCGCCGGCCTGACCGCGAACCTGCTCGTATCCGACCCGCTCGGCGCCACTCCGCTGGCGATGCTCGTGGTCGCGGCGCTGACGGCCGGCGGCGCGCGCGCGCTCGGCAGAGCCGTGTGGATCTACCCGGTCGTGGCGGCGGCAGCCGGCTCGATCGTGGCGGACCTCCTCGTGCTGGGGACTTCGGAGCTGGTGGGCGAGGCCCGCATCGGCGCGGTTCCCTCGAACCTCGTCATCGGGGCGGCCATTCTGAACGCCGTTGTGTGTGCCGTACTCCTCCTCCCCGCGCGGCTGCTGGCCGGCCGCTACGTCGCGGACGAGACGGGCGCCTGGTGACCCCATGGCCGACCTGAACGACGGCCGCGTCGACCTTCGCCGATCGTCGGGTCGCTTCGTCGCGTTCAGCGTCGTCGCCGCGCTGATGCTGGCCGGTCTTGGCGGCCGCCTGTTTCAGCTCCAGGTCGTGAATGGCGATGAGTACGCTCGACGAGCCGCCGCCGATCGAACGGTGGAGGTCCCGGTGCCGGCACCCCGCGGGCTCGTCTTCGACCGCGTCGGACGGCCGCTGGCGGTCAACACGCCCGCCTGGACGGTCAACGTCCGTCCGGCCGACCTTCCGGATGGCGACCGCCGACGCGTCCTCGGTCGCATCGCGCGCATGACGTCCACGCCGGTCGCCCGGCTGCGCGAGCGGCTCGAGGCGTTCCAGGGCTCGCCGTTCGACCTGGTGCCCATCGTCCGGGGGGTGCCGCGCGAGGCGGCCCTCATCATCGGCGAGGAGACCGAGGCGCTCCCCGGGGTCGTGGTCGAGGTCGACCCGGTCCGCGCCTACCTCGACGAGGCGGGGGCGGCCGACGGCGGCCTCCTGTCGCACGTCCTGGGTTACACGGGGCCGGTGAGCCGCGACGAGCTGCGCTCCCTGGAGGACGCCGGCTACCTCCGGGACGACCCGATCGGCAAGACCGGCATCGAGGCCTCGTTCGAGGCCGAGCTGCGCGGAACCTACGGCGCCCAGCTGGTCGAGCGCGACGCGTCCGGCCGCCAGCTCCGCGTCATCGACACCATTCGCGAGCCGGTCCCGGGCACGAACCTGATGCTGACCATCGACGCCGACGTCCAGCGGCTGGCCACCCAGGCGCTCACCTGGGGGATGGACGTCGCCGACGTCAGCCAGGGCGTGACGATCGTGATGAACCCCCAGACCGGCGAGATCCTGGCCATGGTCTCCCTGCCGGCGTACGACAACAACAAGTTCGCGCGCGGGATCAGCGCGGACGACTTCAACGTGTACCTGGCCGATCCCGACCGGCCGCTGCGGAACCACGCGATCGCCGATATCTATCCGCCGGGATCCACGTACAAGCTCGTGACCGGCATCGCGGCGATGGAGGAGGGGGTCACGACCCCGACGCGCCAGTGGCCGACGTATGGGTGCTACCAGATCCCGGGTGCCCCGGACGGCGAGTGCCTGTACGACTGGAACCGGCAAGGCTTCGGCCCCCTCGCCATGGTCGACGCGTTCGCCAAGTCGTCGGACACGTTCTTCTACCAGATGGCCGTGCATACCGGCATCGACCCGCTGGCCGAGTGGGCCCACGAGCTCGGGTTCGGCAGCCGGTCCGGGATCCGTCTGCCGGGCGAGGAGGAGGGGATCATCGCGAGCACCGAGTGGGCGCGGCAGCAGGGTCGGGCCGGCGTGTTCACCGGGGAGCTCGCGCAGGCCGGGATCGGCCAGAACGTCATCGCGGTCACGCCGCTCCAGCTCCTCAACGCGTACGCGGCGCTCGCCAACGGCGGACGCCTGATGACACCGATGATCGTCCGCGGCGAGACGAACGGATCCGGCGAGCTCGTCCGCGAGTACGAGCCCGAGCTGCGCCACGAGATCTCGGCCGACCCCGAGACCCTGCGCACCATGCGCCTCGGCGCCCGGGAGGTCATCACCTCCGGCCACGCGTACAACATTCGCGACCTGGATCTTCCCGGGGCCCTGTCGGGGAAGACCGGCACGGCCGAGTTCGGTGAGCTGACCGAGGAGGGGACGCTGCCGTTCCACTCCTGGTTCGTCGCCTACCTGCCGTCGACCGCCGGCGCGACCGATGCCGAGCTCGCGATCGTGTCGTTCAACTACTCCGCGGTCGTGCCTGGCAACGTGTCGGCCGAGGTCGTGAAGTACTTCCTCCAGCTCTACTACGACCTCGACCAGGATCTCCGCCTGGATCCGAACGACTTCAGCCTCGTGACGGCGAACTGACCGATGGGCGTCGCGACCGCAACCCTCGTCGAATCGGTCCGGGCCAGGGACTGGCGCCACTTCGACGCCCAGCTGCTCCTGTACGTCCTGCTCCTGATCGGCGTGGGCGTGGTGATGGGCTACTCGGCCGCGTTCAACGACCCGTCGGTGACGGCCGGCACGTCCCAGACGGTCAAGACGCTCATCTGGGCGGCCATCGGGCTCACGCTCTTCTTCGTGGCCTCCAGCATCGACTACCGATGGCTCCGCACGCTCGTGGTGCCCCTCTACGTCGTCGTGCTCGCGCTCCTGGCGCTCACGATGCTCGTCGGCACCAACCTCTTCGGCGCCCAGATGTCGGTCACCGTCGCCGGGCTGGACTTCCAATTCAGCGAGGTCGCGAAGGTGCTGATGATCGCCGTCCTCGCGGTGTTCCTGGCGGGCCGCCGCGAGCGCATCGGTCGCCTGTCGACGATCGTGGTTGCCGGGGCGCTCATGGCCCTGCCGACCATCCTCGTGTTCCGGCAGCCGGACCTCGGCACCGCGCTCGTGTTCGTGGCCATCCTGATCGGCATGCTGTTCATGGCGGGCGCCAGCCTCGGGTGGATGGGCCTGCTCGCCGCGGCGGTCATCGGGGCGGCGCCGATCGCGGTCGGCATGCTCCACGATTACCAGCGCCAGCGGCTGTTCTGCTTCCTGGACCCGTATGCCGATCCGCAGGGGGCCTGCTACCAGCTGGTCCAGGCGCTGAACGCGGTCGGTTCCGGCGGGTGGGCCGGACGCGGCCTGACCGTGGGCGGCGAGGGCCAGCGCGGCTACATTCCGGTCCAGTCGACCGACTTCATCTTCACCGTGGTCGCGGAGGACCTGGGATTCGTCGGCGGCGCGGTCATCCTGGCGCTGTTCGGGCTCCTGATCTGGCGCATCCTGCTCATAGGCTGGCAGGCCCAGGATGCGCTCGGCATGATGATCGCCGCTGGCCTGGCGACCATGCTCCTGTTCCAGATCGTGGTGAACATCGGCATGGTCACCGGGGTGATGCCGGTGACCGGCATTCCCCTGCCGTTCATCACGTACGGTGGCTCCAGCCTCATCAGCCTCATGTTCGGCATGGGGATCCTGCAGTCCATCCGCATGCGGAGCCACAAGCCGACCTTGTGAGACCCAATCTCATGCCGATCGCGCGGGCTCGTCAGGCGGAGCCGGGGTTGGTCTCGGCGGGTGGCTCCGGCCGGGGCGGCTCCTCCGTTGGCGCCATCGGCCGGACGCCGTGCATGGCGAGCTCGAGCGCTGCCACCGGGGGCTGACCGGCGAAACGATGGAAGCCGTAGCGGTACAGATCGCGGCCCGCGGCGACAGTCGGCGCCGCCAGGATGGCGCCGCCGATTCCGAACAGGGCACCGCCGACCACGAGGGACAGGATGATCACCGCCGGGTGAAGCTCGATGGCATCACCCATGACCTTGGGGACCAGGATGTGGTTCTCGAGCTGCTGGATGGCCGTGTACAGCACCGCCGCCGCGATCGCCGCCGGCAGGCCGACGGAGAGGCCGATGAGGATGGCCGGAATGGAGGCCAGGATGGGGCCCAGGATCGGTAGCCACTCGAGCACCCCGGCGATCAGGGCCAGGACCAGCGTGAACTGCCCGAACTCGGCGAAGCCGAGAAGGGTCAGGAGCGTCAGCCCGACGACCGTGGCCAGGAAGATCGACAGGCCCAGCAGCAGCTGGCCGCGAACCCACCGGCCACCCACGCGGCCCAGAAGGTCGAGCACGTTCTCGGCGTCCGCGCGCCAGGAGGGCGGGAGCGCGCCGGCCACCGACCGCGAGAAGCCCTCGCGATCCTTGAGGACGAAGAAGAGCCAGACCGGCACGACCACCAGGCCCAGGACGAACGTGGCGGCGCGGAGGACGGCGTTGAGCGTCGGCGCCAGCAGGCCGCGCAGGAGATCGGCGGCCGCCTGGCCGCTGGCCGCGAGCTGCTCGTCGATCATCGCGCGCAGCTCACCCGGGAGGGGCAGCCCCTCGTACCAGTCGGTGAGGCCTCGCTCGACGTCGGCGAGGGCAGCGCCGAGCTCGGGAAGATGCTCCATGAACTCCCGGGCCTGGCGGCTGATCGGCGGCAGGGCGTAGGCAACGAGGGCCCAGATCACCGCGACCACCGCGACGTACATCACGATCACCCCCGCCCAGCGCGGCATGCCGCGGCGCGCGAGGAACGTGACGGCCGGGTCGAGGACGAAGGCCAGAGCCAGGCCGATGAAGAAGGCCGGCAGCGCGCCGCGCGCGCTCCACAGCAGGTATGCGACGACGGCGATCATGGCCACGGCGAAAAGCGCCAGGCGATGGCGTCGAACCGATGCGAGGAGCTCCGACATCGACCGCATCCTACCCGGCCGCCGCTGGCCGGAGGCCGGCGCGGGCGCTACGATGGCTGCCGATGGCCGATCGATCCGCCGATGCCCAGCCGCGCCAGCGCTGGCAGCTTCTCCTCAGCCGCACCGAGCCCGCCCTGCGCATGCGCCAGGCGGAGCTGGTGGATGCCCTGGAACGCGTGTTCCGCGATGCGAACCTGCCGCTGTCGTACACCCGCGCGCTCCGGCCGCGGCCGCGCATCAAGCTGGCGGCCAACCTGCCGGTCGGCATCGAGCTGCGCGGCGAGGTCGTGGAGGCGTACTTCGACGAGCTCGTACCGCTCGAGCGCATCCAGGGCGTCGGCGAGCTCCTGCCCGACGGCGTCGAGCTCCGCGACGCGAAGGAGGTCTGGCACGGCTTCCCGTCGGCGGCCTCGCAGCTGCGTGGTGCCGAGTACGAGGTCGAGGTGAGCGGCGACGACTCCCTAACGTCCGACGCGCTGCGCGGCGCGGTCGTGCGGCTGCTCGCTGCGGGTGAGCTGGCCGGCATGCGCCGCCGCGGCGAGAGCGAGCGACGCAGCGACGCGGGCGACCGCGACCTGCGGCCGCTCATCGAGGACGTGGAGGTCCTGGACGTCGACGCGAAGGCGCACACCGCGCGCCTGCGCACCGTCCTGCAGCTCGACGCGAACGGCGCAGGGCGCCCGGAGGACGTCGTGCACGCGCTCGACCTGCCGCTGAAGGTGCGGCGGGCGGTCCGGACGCGCCTCCTCTTCGTTGACACTCCCCCGATCGCCCGATAGACTCTGCAGTCCCGCGGGCTGAGCACTCGGCCCGTTTTCGTGTGCGTCAGACACGCCCTCACCGTGATGGCGACGGCACCAGCAGACAGACCCAGGAGAGCAGCATGTACGCCGTCGTGAGCACCGGCGGGAAGCAGTACCGCGTCGAAGCCGGCAACGAGCTCATCGTTGAGCGCGTTGGCGGTGACGCCGGGAGCACGATCACCTTCGATCGCGTCCTGCTCGTCGGCGACGGCGAGGCGGTGACGGTCGGGACGCCGACCGTCGAGGGCGCCACGGTGAGCGGCACCGTCCTCGGCGAGGCGCTCGGCCCCAAGCTCATCGTCTTCAAGTTCAAGCAGAAGGCCACGTACCGCCGGAAGAACGGCCATCGGCAGCACCTGACACGGGTCCGGATCGACGAGATCAGCGCGGGCGGAAGGAAGTCGACGAAGGCCGAGACTGCCGCGGCGCCGGCGGATGACGCCGCAACGGCGGAGGCGCCCGCCGAGGCACCGGCGAAGCCGAAGCGCACGCGCAAGCCGGCCGCGAAGAAGGCGGAGACGACCGCGGCGCCGGCCGATGACGCCGCAACGGCGGAGGCACCCGCCGAGGCACCGGCGAAGCCGAAGCGCACGCGCAAGCCGGCCGCGAAGAAGGCCGCGGCGGAGGAGTAACCGATGGCACACAAGAAGGCTGGCTCGTCCAGCAAGAACGGGCGCGACAGCGCCGGCAAGCGACTCGGCGTCAAGCGCAGCGACGGGCAGTCCGTGCTCGCCGGCACCATCATCGTGCGGCAGCGGGGCAGCACGTTCCATCCCGGACAGAACGTCGGCATGGGACGCGACTACACCCTCTTCGCCACCGCCGACGGCCTCGTCCGCTTCACCCACGAGACCCGCAGCAGGAAGCGCGTCAGCATCGAGGCCGTCGAGGCCTGATCCCGCTGACGCATCGGAGCACCATTCCCATGAAGGCCGAAGTTCATCCCCAGTACCATCAGGCGCAGGTCCACTGCGTCTGTGGCAACGAGTTCACGGTCGGCTCGACCGCCGAGCTCATCCGCGTCGAGGTCTGCAACAAGTGCCATCCGTTCTTCACCGGCACGCAGAACATCGTCGACACCGCCGGTCAGGTCGAGCGGTTCCAGAAGCGCCTCGAGCGCTCGCAGCGCTGACCTCCCCGCCCATGCGCCGGCGCCTGAACCGGTGGCCGGCGCTCGCGGCGCCGCACCTCCTGTTCCTCATCCCGGAGCTGCTCATCGCGGCCGGTCCACTGGTGATCGGCGCGGTGACCGGCGCCGACGGGCGTCGTCGATTCCGCATGCCCGACTTCTTCTACGGCGGGCAGGCCCTGATCGAGGGCGTCATGATGCGCGGCCGGACGACGGTCGCCATGAGCGTCCGTCCGCCCGACGGCGAGATCCGCACGATGTCGGAGCCGCTGCCGGCCGCCCTGTCGGCCGATCGGAGGCTCATCAGGATCCCGTTCCTGCGCGGCATGTTCGTGCTGTACGAGACGCTCGTCATCGGCACCCGCATGCTCATGCGGTCGGCGTCGATCGCCGCCGAGGGCGAGGACGTCGAGCTCGGTAAGGGCACGATCGCCCTGACGATGGTTTTCAGCCTCGGCTTCGCCATCGGCCTGTTCTTCCTGCTGCCGCTCTTCCTCTCCACGTTCGCTGAGGAGGCGGCCGATTCCGACTTCGTCGCCAATGTCGTTGAGGGCCTGATCCGGCTCGTCATCTTCGTCGCCTACATCGGCGCCATCGGCCTGATGCCGGACATCAAGCGCGTGTTCGCGTACCACGGCGCCGAGCACAAGGCCATCAGCGCCTACGAGGCCAATCGGCCCCTGACCCCGGACGAGGTCGATGCCTTCGGGACCGCCCACACCCGGTGCGGGACGACGTTCATCCTCATCGTGGTCGTCATCAGCATCTTCTTCTTCAGCCTGATCCCGCGCGCCGGCGTCCCGCTGTGGGCGCTGTTCCTCTCGCGGATCGTGCTCGTGCCCGTCATCGCCGCCTTCGCGTACGAGCTCGTGCGCTTCGGTGCCCGCCACTACGGCAACCCGCTCGTGCGCGCCGTCTACGCGCCGGGCCTGTGGCTCCAGTCGCTCACGACCCGGCCGCCGGACCGCTCGATGCTCGAGGTCAGCATCGCCAGCCTGGAGTCGTGCCTGGCCTCCGACCGCGAGGCGGCCGCCGCAGCCGCCCGATGATCGACCGGCTCGCTGAGCTGGAGGCCCGATACGAGGAGATCTCCGGCGAGCTGTCGACCCCCGAAGCCGCGGCCAACCCCGCTCGCCTGGCCGACCTCGGCCGCGAGCTCGCCCGACTGGAGCCGATCGTCGCGGGCCTTCGGCTGTGGCGCTCGACCCAGGCCCAGCTGTCCGATGCGCGCGCGATGACCGATGACCCGGACGAGGAGATGCGGGCCATGGCGCGCGACGAGGTGGACCGGCTGGCGGCGCAGGTCGCGGGCCTCGAGGCGGACCTCCGGCTGCGGCTCGTGCCGCGCGACCCGAACGACGACCGGAACGTCATCCTGGAGGTCCGTGCCGGCACCGGCGGCGACGAGGCCGCACTGTTCGCGGCCGACCTGTACCGGATGTACGCCCGCTATGCGGAGCGGCGCCGCTGGAAGATCGAGGTGATGACGGCCTCGGAGTCCGATGCCGGCGGCTTCAAGGAGATCATCGCCGAGGTGCGCGGCGACGCCGCGTACTCGCGCCTGAAGTTCGAGTCCGGCGTGCACCGCGTGCAGCGCGTCCCATCGACCGAGGCGCAGGGGCGGATCCACACCTCGACGGCCACGGTCTCGGTGCTGCCCGAGGCGGACGAGGTCGAGGTCCAGATCGACGAGAAGGACCTGCGCGTCGACGTCTACCGCTCGAGCGGCCCGGGCGGCCAGTCGGTGAACACCACCGATTCCGCGGTGCGGATCACGCACCTGCCGACCGGCCTCGTCGTGGCGATCCAGGACGAGAAGTCGCAGCACAAGAACCGGGCGAAGGCGATGTCCGTCCTGCGCGCCAGGCTGCTCGAGGCCGAGCAGGAGCGCCGAGCCGCGGAGCGTGGCGAGGAGCGCCGATCCCAGGTCGGCACCGGGGAGCGGAGCGAGAAGATCCGGACCTACAACTTCCCGGACGACCGGGTAACCGACCATCGCATCGGCCTGACCGTCCACAACCTGCCGGGCCTTCTCGAGGGCGACCTGGACCGGGTCGTGGAACCGCTGGTGGAGGCGGACCAGGCCCGGCGCCTGTCCGGCCTCGGGGACGATGCGGCGTGAGCGTTCCGGCGCATGCGGCCGGCCCGATCACCCGGTGCCCGGGATTGCGTCACGTGGCACTGCTGGTGCCGCTGGCTGACGGATGTGGCCCACGGAGGGCCGTGCGGCATAGATCTGCCCAGATTCGACCTGGCTGCGGCCTGGCGAACGGCACTGGTGGTGCCGGGTGACGGAAACGCCGACCGTCGGCGCGGTCCTGGCCGGCGCGGCGCATCGGCTCCGCGACGGTGGCTCGCCGACGCCCCGCCTCGACGCCGAGGTGCTGCTCGCGCACGCGACCGGCCGTGACCGGAGCTGGCTGCTCGCCCACCCGGAGGCGGAGGTCGCCACCGACGGCTTCGACGCGCTGCTGGACCGCCGCCTGGACGGGGAGCCGATCGCGTACCTGCGCGGCTTCAAGGAGTGGCGCTCGCTTCGCCTGCGGACCGATGCCCGCGCCCTCATTCCGCGGCCCGAGACGGAGCTCCTGTACGAGCTCGCGGAGGCCGAGATCCGCGAGCGGATGGCACGGGACGACGCGCCAATCGTGGCCTGGGAGGCGGCGACCGGGAGCGGCGCCGTGTCGCTCGCCCTCGCCCTGCGCTTCCGCGAGGCGATCGGCCTCGGCCGCCTGCGCCTGATCGCCAGCGACCTGTCGCCCGATGCGCTCGAGCTGGCCGTGGAGAACCTCCAGGCCCACGGGGTCCAGGAGCTCGTCGACGTCGCGTGCGCCGACCTGCTGGAGCCGGCGGGGATCTCGCTGCCGAGACCCGACGTCGTCATTGCCAACCTGCCGTACGTCCCGACCGACGAGGCGCTGGCACCGGAGCGCGGCCTGGGCCACGAGCCACGCCTGGCCATCGATGGCGGCCCGGACGGCCTCGAGGTCCTGCGGCGCCTGTTCGCCTCGCTGCCGGCGAGCACCGCCGATGGCGCGACGGTGCTCGTCGAGATCGGGGCCGGCCAGGCGGCGGCGGTCGGCGCGCTGGCACCGGCGGACGCGTCGGTCTGGGTCGAGCCGGACCTGGCAGGGATCCAGCGCGTGGTGCGGGTGCGCCTGCCATGACCGACGTCCTGCCGCCGACGCCGGCGGGCCTCGCGCGCGCCGCGGAGCTGCTTCGATCCGGCGAGGTCGTCGCGTTCCCGACCGACACCGTCTACGGCGTCGGTGTCGCGGCCTCGCGTCCTGATCGGGTCGACGCGCTGTTCGCGCTGAAACGCCGGCCCCGAGACCGCCGCATCCCGATCCTGGTCACCGAGCTCCGGCAGGCGGCCGATGCCGGCTGGCCGGCCGACGACCGGGCGGCCGCCCTGGCCGAGCGCTTCTGGCCCGGCGCGCTGACCCTGGTCCTGGGCGGCGCAGCCGGCTCGCAGGCGTTCCGGGCGCCGGATCACGCGGTCGCCCTCGACCTCATCCGCGCCGCCGGGCCACTGTACGCGACGAGCGCGAACATCTCCGACCAGCCGGACACGCTCGGCGCCGACGAGGTGCTCATCGCCTTCGCGGTCGACCAGGACGCGCTGGCGGCCGTGGTCGACGGCGGTCCGGTCCCCGGCGGCATCGCCTCGACGGTCGTCGACCTGTCGGTCACGCCGGCCCGCATCCTCCGAGACGGGCCGATCCCGGCGGCTCGGCTCGGCGAGGTCATCGCGCTGGCTTGACCCGGCGGCGTATGCTGCCGGTGACGGCGCCCACCCGCGCCGAACCTCGAGCCCGGCGCTCACGCCGCCGGCCCGCGAGGCAAAGGGGAACCTGCTTCCTCGGGAGTGGACCGTCTCGCCTTCGTGCGCGGGACGCATCGGAGCGTGAGTCCGGGCGACCCGTGCGGTAGCGAAGGAATCGCAGACGATGACCACCCAGAAGACGTTCAAGCGCCGCGTCCGCGCGCGCGCCGCGAAGACCGGCGAGGCCTACACGGCCGCACGCTCCCAGCTCCTCCGCAAGGCCGATGCGGCTCCCGTGGCGCCTCCGCCGGCACCCGTCGCGAGCGCCGAGGAGCTGGCCGGCATGAGCGACGAGGCCATGCTCCGCGGCTCGGGCCGGCCCATCGGCGAATGGCTGGAGATCCTCGACGCGTGGGGAGCCACGGATCGGAAGCACCCGGAGATCGCCCGCTGGCTCGTGGCCGAGCACGGCATCGGCGGCTGGTGGGCCCAGTCGGTGACCGTGGCCTACGAGCGCGCGCGTGGCATGCGCGCCGTCCACCAGCAGACCGGCGGGTTCTCGGTCAGCGCCACCAGGACCGTGGCCGCGCCGGCGGACCGCGTCCTGGCCGCGTTCACCGACCCGGGGCTGCGTGATGGCTGGCTGCCGGAGGCACCGATGCGCCGGCGACCCACGACCGCCGCGAACGTGGCGCGCTTCGACTGGGACGAGCCGCCGTCGCGCGTCGTGGTCGGGCTCGTCCCGAAGCAGGGTGCCCGAACCCAGGTCGCGGTGGCGCACGAGAAGCTGGCCACGGCGGAGGATGCGGCCCGCATGAAGGCCGCCTGGCGCGCGTGGCTCGGGCGGCTGAAGCAGCACCTCGAGGGCTGAGCCGCCCGGTACACTCCGACGCACCATGCGCGTCGCGATCGGCTCCGACCACGCGGGATTCGCCCTGAAGGGCGAGCTCTGCACGCTGCTCGACGAGCTGCGGGTCGAGTACCGCGACTTCGGGACCTTCGGGCCGGAGCCGGTCGACTACCCGGACCTCATCGCCCCGGTGGCCCGCGCCGTGGCCCGCGGCGACTTCGAGCTCGGCATCGTGCTCGGCGGCAGCGGGACCGGCGAGGCGATCGTGGCCAACAAGGTGCGCGGCATCCGCTGCGTCGAGGCAGGCGACCCGGTGACGGCGCGCCTCGGCCGGGAGCACAACGACGCCAACGTGCTGTCGATGGGGGCGCGCATCGTTGGCGTCGAGGTCGCGAAGGCCTGCCTGCGCGCATTCCTCGACGGCGAGTTCGGCGGCGGCCGCCATGTCGCCCGGGTCGAGAAGATCGCCCGCATCGAGGCCGAGGAGGCGCGCGGCTGAGCCTGGCGCTGCGCGCGTCGGACCGCGCGTTCCTCGACGGACAGCACGGCGAGGGGGCGGCCTTCGCCATGCGTCTCGTCGTGCGGGCCGCGCAGGCCACCGGGGCCACCGAGCTCATCGACATCGGAGCGGCGCACGTCGACTCCTGCCTCTATCACGGCGAGGCGACGCTCGACTTCGTCCGCCGTCTCGTCGACGGCCGCGCCCGCGTCGCGGTGCCGACGACGCTCAACGTCGGCGCGCTCGACCTGCTCCATCCCGAGCTCTACCGCGGCGATCCGCGTGTCGCCGAGCGTGGAAGGCTGCTCATGGACCGCTACCGGTCGCTCGGCGCGCGACCGACCTTCACCTGCGCCCCGTACCAGCTGGCCGATGCGCGACCGGCGCTCGGCGAGCAGGTCGCCTGGGGCGAGTCGAACGCGATTGCCTTCTGCAACTCGGTGCTCGGCGCACGGACGAACCGCTACGGGGACTTCATCGACGTCGCCGCCGCCGTCACCGGCCGCGTGCCGAACGCGGGCCTGCACCGCACCGAGGCGCGCCGGGCGACCCTCGTCCTGCGCCTGGCCAGCGACGTTCCGCCCGCGCTCCGCGACGCCGACGAGCTCTTCCCCGTCCTCGGCATCGTCCTCGGCCGGCGGGCCGGATCGGCGGTCGCGGCCATCGACGGGGCGCCGCCCGGCCAGTCGGAGGACCGGCTGAAGGCGCTCGGGGCGGCGGCGGCATCGGCGGGATCGGTCGCGATGTTCCACCTCGTCGGGTCCACGCCGGAGGCTCCCAGCCTGGACGCCGCGCTGCAGCACCGTCCGCCGCTGCGAGTCGAGATGATCCACCTCGCCGATCTGCGCGCCGCGCGCGACGAGCTGACCACGGCCGCCGGCGATCGGCTGCGGGCCGTCTCGCTCGGGACGCCGCACGCGTCGCTCGGCGAGCTCGAGCGCTACGCCGTCATGCTCGGCGGCCGGCAGGTCCATCCCGACGTGGAGCTGCTGGTCTCGACCGGCCGCGACACGCTGGCAGCGGCGGCCGAGCGCGGGATCAGGGAGCGCCTGCGCGAGGCAGGAGCGGAGCTGCTGGTGGACACCTGCAGTTACATCGCGCCGATCCTCCGACCGGGCGAGGGAGCGGTGATGACCGACTCCGCGAAGTGGGCGTACTACGCTCCCGGCAACGTGGGCGCCGAGGTCGTGCTCGGCTCGACGGCCGAGTGCATCCGCAGCGCGGTGGCCGGCCGCGTCCTGCGCGACGACGCGCTCTGGGGCGCTGCGTGATCACGGGCACGGCGCTCGTCCTCGACGAGCCGCTGAGCCTGTGGGGCGGGGTCGACCCGGCGAGCGGCCTGATCATCGACGTCCACCATCCGCAGCGCGGCGCCGCGATCGGCGGGCGCGTGCTGGTCATGCCGTCCGGCCGCGGCTCGTCGTCGTCCGCATCGGTGCTGGCCGAGGCGGTGCGGGCCGGGACCGCCCCGGCGGCCATCCTCATCGGCGAGGCGGACCTCATCCTGGCCATCGGCTCCGCGGTGGCCGAGGAGCTGTACGGCGTGCGGGTCCCGGTCGTCGTCAAGCCGCTCGACCGCCTGGCGCGCATCCGCGACGGCATGGTCCTGCAGATCGGTCCGCGCGGCGGGGTTCGGCGCGCATCGGCTTGAGTACACTCCTCGGCATGGACTTCTGGGAGCCGCTCGAGACCGCCGATCCGGAGATCGCGCAGGTCATTCGCGACGAGGAGGCGCGGACGCGGTCGCACCTCGAGCTGATCGCATCGGAGAACTACCCGTCGCTGGCCGTGCTCCAGGCCATGGGCACCGTGCTCACCGCGAAGTACGCCGAGGGCTACCCGGGACGCCGCTACTACGGCGGCTGCGAGGTCGTTGACGTGGCGGAGAACCTGGCGCGCGACCGCGCCAGGCAGCTGTTCGGCGCCGAGCACGCCAACGTCCAGCCCCACGCCGGCGCCCAGGCCAACATGGCCGTCTACCACGCGCTGCTCGAGCGCGGCGACACCGTCCTGGGCCTCAGCCTCGACCAGGGCGGCCACCTCACCCATGGCTCGCCGGTCAATTTTTCCGGCCAGTACTACGACTTCGTGCCGTACCACGTCGACCGCGAGACCCACCTGATCGACATGGACGAGGTCCGGGCGCTGACGCTCGAGCACCGGCCGAAGATGATCATCACCGGTGCCACGGCGTACCCGCGCATCTGGGACTTCGCCGCCTTCCGCCAGATCGCCGACGAGGTCGGAGCGCTGCTGGTGACCGACATGGCGCACTTCGCCGGCCTCGTGGCGGCGGGCGTTCATCCGTCCCCGGTGCCGTACTCCGACGTGGTCACCACCACCACGCACAAGACCCTGCGAGGCCCGCGCGGCGGCATGATCCTCTCCCGCGAGGTGCACGCCAAGGCGATCGACAAGGCGGTCTTCCCGGGCCTCCAGGGCGGGCCGCTGATGCACGTCATCGCCGCCAAGGCGGTCGCCTTCCGGGAGGCGATGACCGATGCCTTCCGCGCCGATCAGCGGGCCACGGTCGACAACGCCCGGGTCCTGGCCGCCTCCCTGGCCGATGCGGGCGCCTCGATCATCTCCGGCGGCACCGACAACCACCTCATGCTCGTCGACGTCCGCCCGCTCGGCGTGAACGGCAAGGAGGCCGATGCGGCCCTCGGCGAGGTCCGCATCACCGTGAACAAGAACACGATCCCCTACGACCCCGAGAAGCCGATGATCGGCTCCGGCATCCGCGTCGGCACGCCGGCGGTCACCTCGCGCGGCATGCGCGAGGACGAGATGCGGTCGATCGCGCGGCTGATCGTCGACGGCATCGCGGCCCGCGGCGACGAGTCCGCCCAGGACGAGATCCGGCGGCGCGTGGCCGCCATCACCGACCGCTTCCCCGTGCCCGGACTGCCCGGCTCCCGCCCCACGGCCGAAGTCCCGGCGTAGGCTCAGGCGGGCGAGGCGAAGCCGGTAGTGGGCGACCGTGGCGCGCCGCCCTTCGAATCGCGTCGGCCGCAGGCCGCGGCCCCCCGGCAGGATCGGAGAGGCTCGGCTATACTCGCGGCGTCCGACCGCTGTGAGTCGAACTCGAATGGCACAACTGACGCCAATGGGGCTCGTCAAGATCCTGGTCCAGGTGACCGCGATCATGGTGATCCCCATCATGGGAGGCGTGGTCGTCGGGCTGATCCTCGATAGGAACCTGGAGACCTCGCCCCTCCTTGCGTTGAGCGGACTCGCCGGCGGAACCCTGATCGCAGCCATCGGAATCTGGCTTCTCATCCGCGCCGGCGTGCGCAGGGGCTACACCCAGGGGAAGCGCGGCGATGGACCCTGACGGCGGTGCCGACCGTGACGCGCAGCAGGAGCCTGCGACGGAGGTGCCTCCACCGAACTGGGGAATCGCCTTCGACCTCGGTCTGCGACTCGGAATATCGGTCATCCTTGGTCTCGGAGGCGGATTGCTCTTGGACAGCTGGCTCAGCACCAGCCCGATCTTCACCTTGATCGGCATGGTCCTGGGCATAGGAGCTGCGATGTACACGATCTGGGACGTCGCCCACGACTCCATGAGGAAATAGATTGGCCCGGTCAACCACGCACAGTGCTCGGGGCGGCATCGGATGGGTCCTCGTGCTCGCCGCTGCCGCAGTTGGCGCCGTGGCCTTCTACATCGTCACTCCGAAAGAAGAGAGCAGCGGCGAGAGTCTGATTCACGTCGCGATCAGCGCTGAGGCGCTCTTCAACGTCGGTCCGCTGGTGGTGACGAACAGCATGGTCGGTGCGGTGCTAGCCGCGGTCATCCTGCTTGCCGGTGCGTGGTACGTGACGCGACAGGCGACCCTCGTGCCCGGACGCCTGCAGAGCATGCTCGAGCTGCCGGTCGAATACATGGCGAACATCGCGTCTGGTTCGACGAGCCGCTGGCGCAGCTATGTCGCCCTGGTCATCGGCCTGTTCCTGATGATCCTCGTGGCGAACTGGCTCGGCCTGCTGCCAGGCGTCGGCACGATCGGCCTCGTTCACCATGAGGAGGGCCACGAAACGCTGGCCCCCTTCGTGCGCCCGGCATCGGCCGACCTGAACTTCACCCTGGGCCTGGCGATCATCACCTTCGTGACCTTCGTCTGGTGGGCGGTGCGCCTGCACGGGCCGATCGGCTACCTCAGGGAGCTCGTCGGCGAGCCGCGCTACATGGCTCCGCTCATGTTCCCGATCCACCTCATCAGCGAGCTGAGCCGGCTCGTGAGCCTGTCGATGCGACTCTTCGGCAACGTGTTCGCAGGTGAGGTGCTGCTGGCGACGATGCTGGCCCTCACGACGGCCGCGGTCTTCGTGCTGCCCCTCGCGTTCTTCGTCCCCGCCGTCTTCCTCGGGCTCGAGCTGATCTTCGGCGCGGTCCAGGCCCTGGTGTTCGCCCTGCTCACGATGACCTACATCACCATGGCCATCGCCGAGCGCGAGGGTGGGCACGGAGCCGACGAGCACAAGGCCGATGACGAGCATGCCGCCACCACGCCCGAGGATCGGTCACCAAGCCCCGCCTAGAGGGCTCGTCCAGCAACCGCCTGCCGAACCGGCAGGCGCCAACAGGAGGAAATAGACAAGTGGACTCCAATCTCGCGGCCGGTCTTGCGATGATCGGTGCCATCGGCCCCGGCATCGGCCTGGGGATCGGCTTCAGCAAGGCGATGGAAGCCCTGGGGCGGAACCCCGAGGCCTCCGGCACGATCTTCGTTCCGTACATCCTTGGACTGGCACTCACCGAGGCCATCGGCATCTACTGCCTGGTCGTCGCGCTGATCCTCATCTTCGCCGGCGGTTGACGTGCAGTTCTTCGAGGCCTTCGGCGTCAACTGGGTCGCGCTGGCCTTCCAGGTCGTCAACTTCCTGCTGCTCCTCTACCTGCTGAACAGGTTCCTGTTCAAGCGCGTCTTCGCGCTGCTCGACGAGCGCGGGGCGAAGATCAGCAAGGGCCTGGAGGACGCCGAGGCGGCCGCCCGCGACCGCGAGCTCGCCCGCGCCGAGCGTGAGGCGGCGGTGTCCGAGGCGCGCAAGGAGGCGAACGAGATGATCGCCCGCGCCAACAAGATCGCCGAGGACACGCGCAACGAGATCCTGGCCGATGCGAAGGCGGAGGCCGATAAGGTCACGGCGCGCGCCCGGGACGAGATCGTGGCCGAGAAGGATAAGGCGATGGCCGAGATCCGTGGCCAGGTGGCCGAGCTCGCGCTGGCGGCTGCCGGCAAACTCGTGCGCAAAGAGATGGACGGCCCGACCCAGCGACGCCTCGTCGAGGAGTTCCTCGGCGAGGTCAAGCCGGCAAAGACGTCCCGCAGCTGACCGATGGCACGACGCGAGACGGCCGCCCGTCGCTACGCCGATGCCGCCTTCGAGATCGGCAGGGCCGACGGCACGCTCGACGCCTGGGAGCGCGACCTCGCGACGCTGCGGGAGACGCTGGCCGACGCGGAGCTGCGTCGCCTGGTGGAGCACCCGGCCGTCCCGTACGCGGACAAGGAGAAGGTGCTGCGCAGGGTCGTCCAGGGAGTGGCGCCCGAGGCGCTCAACCTGGCGCTGCTCATGATCCGGCGCGGCCGTCCGGGCGCCATCGACGCGATGGTGGATCGCTTCGGCGAGCTCGTGCGGCGCGAGCGCGGCATCTCCCTGGCGGAGGTGCGCACCGCGCTGCCCCTCGACGACGAGCAGCGAGCGGCGATCGCCGAGCGCCTCGTGACGCTCACCGGCGACAGGATCGAGATGAACGAAGTGGTCGACGACGCCCTGATCGGAGGCGTGAGCGTCCGGATCGGCGACCGGCTCTACGACGCAAGCGTGCGCAGTCGCCTCGAACGGCTGCGTGCCCGGCTGACCGCCGCTAGGTAGGAAGGAACTGCATGGCGATACGATCCGACGAGATCACGTCGATCATCCGAAGCGAGATCAAGGGATTCGACGAGGGCGCCGACGTCAGTGGCGTCGGCACCATCGTCGAGGTGGGCGACGGCATCGCCCAGGTCTACGGACTCTCCGGCGCGCTGGCGCAGGAGCTCCTCGAGTTCCCGAACGGGATCATGGGCATGGCCTTCAACCTGGAGGAGGAGACGGTCGGCGCCCTCATCCTGGGGGACTACACCTCCTTGAAGGAGGGCGACCAGGTCAAGACCACCGGGCGCATCGTGGAGGTGCCGGTGGGTGACGAGCTCATCGGCCGCGTGGTGAACCCGCTCGGCGAGCCGCTCGACGGCAAGGGCCCCATCCACGCGACGAGGACGCGGCCCATCGAGCGCATCGCCCCCGGCGTGATCGTGCGCCAGCCGGTGGACACGCCGGTCCAGACGGGCATCAAGGCGATCGACAGCATGATCCCCATCGGTCGTGGCCAGCGCGAGTTGATCATCGGCGACCGACAGACGGGAAAGACGGCCATCGCCGTCGACACGATCATCAACCAGAAGGGCCAGGATCTCCTGTGCATCTATGTCGCCATCGGCCAGAAGCAGTCGACGGTGGCGCAGGTCGTGGCGCAGCTCGAGGAGTCCGGTGCCATGGGGCACACGATCGTGGTGCTCGCCGGTGCCAGCGATCCGGCCCCGCTGCAGTTCCTGGCTCCGTACGCGGGCGTGGCGATGGGCGAGGAGTTCATGGATGCCGGTCGTGACGCCCTCTGCGTCTACGACGACCTCAGCAAGCACTCCTGGGCCTACCGCCAGGTCTCCCTGCTCATGCGCCGGCCCCCCGGCCGCGAGGCGTTCCCGGGCGACATCTTCTACGCCCACTCCCGCCTCCTGGAGCGCGCGGCGCGCCTCAACGCGGAGAACGGCGGCGGCTCCCTCACGGCGCTCCCGATCATCGAAACGCAGGCCGGTGACGTGTCGGCCTACATCCCGACCAACGTGATCAGCATCACCGACGGGCAGATCTTCCTGCAGTCGGACCTGTTCAACCAGGGCCAGCGGCCGGCGGTGAACGCCGGGATCAGCGTCTCGCGCGTGGGCGGGGCGGCGCAGATCAAGGCGATGCGCCAGGTCGCCGGCAAGCTGCGCATCGACCTCGCGCAGTACCGCGAGCTGGCGGCCTTCGCGCAGTTCAGCTCCGACCTGGACAAGGCGACGCGGGACCAGCTGACCCGCGGCGAGAAGACGACCGAGGTCCTGAAGCAGCCCCAGTACCAGCCGCTGCCCGTGGAGAAGCAGGTCGCGATCATCTGGGCGGCCACGAACGGCCACCTCGACGACGTCGAGACCTCCCGCATCGCCGAGTTCGAGACCGGCTTCTACCGGCACCTGGAGTCCGGGTACGAGAAGCTGCTCCCCACCATCGCCGAGGAGAAGGTGCTGTCCGACGAGACGACCGCCACCCTGGAGAAGGCCGTCGTCGAGTTCAAGCGCCAGGGCGGCTACGGCAAGGCCGATGACGGCGCCGCGCCGTCATCGGAGTCCAGGGCCGACGCGCCCGTGACCGAGGTCGAGTCACCGCCGGCCGAGGCGGCCGAACCCGCCGAGGACCAGGGCTGACCGATGGATCGACCGAATTTCACCGGAGCGGGCGCTCGGGCGCGGTTTTGCAGCCGGAGCGACGGCTCACGCGCACCAGGCGCGCCGCTGGGCGCTGCTCACGCTGCGGGGGGACAGATCCATGTGTCGAATGCAGCGGGACGGACGCCTCCGGTGAAATTCCGCACATTCAGCGACGCACCGGTGGCCACGCAAGTGCGCCGTACCGGGGCCGAGGGCTAGCCGATGCCGAGCCTCAAGGACATTCGCGGCCGGATCGGGTCGGTCCGGAACATCGCCCAGATCACCCGGGCGATGGAGATGGTCGCCGCGTCGCGCATGAAGCGGGCGCAGGACGCCATCCTGGCCGCCCGACCGTACGCCGATGAGCTCGAGGCGGCGCTCGAGCGAGTCGCCGGCGCCGCCGGGCTGACCGAGGAGATCGACCCGCTCCTCGCCAACCGCCCGGTGCGCCGGGTGGCGATCATCGTGATCACCACCGATCGCGGCCTCGCCGGATCGCTGAACGCGAACGCCACCCGCTCCGTCCTGCGATGGGTGGCCGACCGAGCGGCGGCGCATGCCGGAGAGGGATCGGTCGAGCTCGCGGCGGTCACCGTCGGCCGCAAGGGCCGGGATGCGCTGCGGCGAGCCGGCGTGCCGATCGCCGCGCACTTCTCGCAGCTGGGCGACCGGCCGTCGTTCAGCGACGTGACGCCGATCGCGCGGCTCGTCACCGACGACTTCCTGGCCGGTCGCTACGACGAGATCGACATCGCGTACAGCACGTTCGTCTCCACGCTGGCCCAGAAGCCGGAGATCGACACCATCCTGCCGGTCCGGCGGCCGGAGCTGGCCGAGGAGACCGAGCGCACGAACGACGAGTACCTGTTCGAGCCCTCCCCGCACGCCGTGCTCAGCCGGCTGCTGCCGCACTACGTGGCGATCGGCATCTACCGGGCCGTGCTCGAGAACCAGGCCTCCGAGCAGTCGGCGCGCATGATCGCCATGCGCAACTCGACCGACAACGCGAACGAGCTCATCGACGACCTGACGCTCGTCTACAACAAGACGCGCCAGGCAACCATCACCCGCGAAATGATCGAGATCGCCTCCGGTGCGGAAGCGCTCGGCGGCTAGGCAAGGAGAAGTACAGACCGATGGCGACCGGCAAGGTGATCCAGATCACGGGCCCCGTGATCGACGTGGAGTTCCCGCCCGGCGATCTCCCCGCGATCTACAACGCGCTCGAGATCAAGCGTCCCGGCGAGGCGAAGAAGGGCACCGACGAGGCGTCCCTCGTCGTCGAGGTGCAGCAGCACCTCGGCAACAACTGGGTGCGCACCGTCGCGATGTCCACGACCGACGGCCTGGCCCGTGGCATCGACGCGGTCGACACCGGCGCGCCGATCAGCGTCCCGGTCGGCGAGGCGACCCTTGGCCGCGTCTTCAACGTCCTGGGCCACCCGCTCGACGGCAAGGGTCCGGTGAAGAGCAAGGAGACGCTGCCGATCCATCGCGAGCCGCCGAAGTTCGAGGAGATGGAGACCGAGGCGCAGGTCTTTGAGACCGGCATCAAGGTCATCGACCTCATCGCGCCGTTCAAGCGCGGCGGCAAGGTCGGCGTGTTCGGCGGTGCCGGCGTCGGCAAGACGGTCATCATCCAGGAGCTGATCCGCAACATCGCTGCCGAGCACGGCGGCTACTCGGTGTTCGCGGGCGTCGGCGAGCGCTCCCGCGAGGGGAACGACCTGCTCGGGGAGATGACCGAATCGGGCGTCATCGACAAGACGGTGATGGTCTTCGGGCAGATGAACGAGCCCCCCGGGGCGCGCCAGCGCGTCGGCCTGACCGGCCTGACCATGGCCGAGTACTTCCGCGACGCCGAGGGCCGCGACGTGCTCCTGTTCATCGACAACATCTTCCGATTCACCCAGGCGGGCTCGGAGGTCTCGGCGCTCCTCGGGCGCATGCCGTCGGCGGTGGGCTACCAGCCGACGCTCGCCACCGAGATGGGCGACCTCCAGGAGCGGATCACCTCGACCAAGAAGGGATCCATCACCTCGCTCCAGGCCATCTACGTCCCGGCCGACGACTACACCGACCCGGCGCCGGCCACGACGTTCGGCCACCTGGACTCGACGGTGCGCCTGGAGCGCTCGATCGTCGAGCTCGGCATCTACCCGGCGGTCGACCCGCTGACCTCGACCTCGACCGTGCTGGATCGGCGCATCGTGGGCGACGAGCACTTCGACGTCGCGCGCGAGGTGCAGCGCACGCTGCAGCGGTACAAGGACCTGCAGGACATCATCGCCATCCTGGGCATGGACGAGCTCAGCGAGGAGGACAAGGTGTCCGTGGCGCGGGCCCGACGCCTCCAGCGCTTCATGAGCCAGCCGTTCTTCGTCGGGGAGCAGTTCACCGGTCGCCCCGGCGTGTACGTCGAGCTCAAGGAGACCGTCCGCGGCTTCCGTGAGATCCTGGAGGGCAAGTACGACACGCTCCCCGAGCAGGCCTTCTTCATGGCCGGCAAGATCGAGGACGTGGTCGCCAACGCGGAGAAGATGGGCTGATGCCACTGCAGCTCGAGATCGTCTCGCCGGAGCGACGCGTCTTCACCGACGAGGTGGACATGGTCGTCGTGCCCGGGCGCAACGGGCAGCTCGGCATCCTCCCGCACCACACGCCGCTCATCAGCTCCCTGGGCGTCGGCGAGCTGCGGATCAAGAAGGGCGGCACGGAGCAGTCGCTCCTGATCAGCGGTGGCTTCGTGGAGGTACGGCCCGACAAGGTCATCGTCATGGCCGATCTGGCCGAGCACTCCGACGAGATCGACGACGCGAAGGCCGCCGAGGCCCGCAAGCGTGCCCAGGCGGAGCTCGAGGCCGCGAAGGACCCGGTCGACATCGCCCGCGTCCGTGCCGCGCTCCAGACGGCGCTCATGCGCGAGCGCATCGCGACCCGCCGCCGCTCCCGCGGCTGAGGGCGCGCTACCATCGCCACCATGGACGACGAGCCGATGACGCCCGAGGACGCCGAGCGCGCCCACCTGCGCGGGCCGGCCGGCGACCCAGGGCAGCAGGGGCATCGGCGCATGCAGGAGCTGCGCAAGATCGGCCGCGAGTACCCGTTCATCTGCCCGGTCGACTTCAAGCCGCACCGCGGCTCGCCTCCGGGGGAGGATCCGAACCTGGACCCGGACTTCATCCCCACCCATCGCGAAGACGACGGCGCTCACTACCTGGGCTGAGCATCCATGCTGACCTGCGACCAGTGCGGCACGCGCATGCCTCAGCTGCCGGTGCGGATCGAGATCGTGCGTGAGACCGGGCCGATCGGCCTTCCGGCCAGCCCGGCGCACGGGGAGACCGTGAACTTCACGCGGCCGTATCGGTTCTGCTCGGCCGAGCACCTGTACACGTGGGCCCGCGAGGGCCGGATGATGCTCTGCAACCGGCAGCCGACGCCGTTCGAGGCGGGCATGCAGCCGTATCTTCCCTCGCGCCACATGGGCGGGCGGCTCGGCCTGTGCGACGGGCACCACCAGGGAGCCCACGAGTGGAAGGAGGCGTGGCCGGGGTAGCCGCCGGTTCTGCCCGTGCAGCGTATATACGGTATATACGCCGGCGCGCCCCAAGCTCCAGCCACTAGACTGCATCGGTCCATGCAGAAGTTCGTGATCACCGGCGGCGTGCCGCTGAACGGCGAGGTTCGCATCGCCGGCGCCAAGAACGCGGTGCTCAAGGAGATGGCGGCCGCCGCGCTCACCGACGAGCCGGTGACCCTGCGCAACGTCCCGAAGATCAGCGACGTGGCGATCCTTCGCGACGTGATGGGCGACATCGGCTTCGAGGTGCGCCGCTCGAACGGCGATGCGCTGGTCGTGCACGCGGGCGACGCGCCGTGGCCGTTCGTGCCGCTGGAGGCCGCGATGAAGATGCGCGCCAGCTTCATCCTGCTCGGCCCGATGCTCGCGCGCTTCCACCGGGTGATCCTGCCCAACCCCGGCGGGGACCGGATCGGCCGGCGGCCGGTGGACTTCCACGTGGCGGCAATGGAGCGGATGGGCGCCTCAATCGTGTACCGCAATGGCTACTACTTCGCGTCGGCCCCGGCGGGCGGCCTGCGCGGGGCCCACGTCTCGTTCCCGACCGTGTCGGTCATGGGGACGGAGAACGCGCTGCTGGCCGCGACCCTGGCGCGCGGCACCACCGTCATCGAGAACGCCGCGCTCGAGCCGGAGGTCGACGACCTCATCGGCATGCTGTGCTCAATGGGTGCGCGGATCGAGCGCACCGCCGACCGCGTGATCGAGATCGAGGGGGTCGAGCGCCTGGGCGGGACCGATCACCAGGTCCTGGGTGACCGCCTCGAGGCCGAGACGTTCGCGATCGCCGCGGCCACGACCCGCGGCGACGTCACCATGCGCGGGATCGATCCCGGGCACCTCGGCGCCTTCCTGGAGGTCTGCGACCGCATGGGGGTCGCCTACGAGGCCGATGCGTCCGCCGCCGTGCTCCAGATCCTCGGCGCGTCATCCGGCCCGTTGCGCGCGGTGGACGTCCGCACCGAGCCATATCCCGGGTTCGCGACGGACTACCAGGCGCCGCTCTCCGTGCTCCTCACGCAGGCCAAGGGCACCTCGTCCGTCCACGAGACGATCTTCGAGGATCGGCTCGACCACACCCGCGAGCTCGTGAAGATGGGTGCGGACATCGAGCTCCTGGACGAGCGACGCGCCCGAATCACCGGGCCGTGCCGGCTGCGCGGGGCCGAGGTCGGCATCGCGGACCTGCGCGCCGGCGCCACCCTCATCCTCGCGGCCCTCATCGCCGAGGGAACCTCGGTCATCTCGGGGATCGAGCACGTCGACCGCGGCTACGAGCAGATCGAGGCCAAGCTCGTGGCCATCGGGGCCCGGATCAACCGCATCGAGGCGTAGCCCGCGTCCCTGCCAGCGCTCCCGGTAGCGGCCCGATTCACGCTCAGCAACGGCGTGCAGCCGCCGAATGTCCCCGATACGGTGCGTGTGGTGGCGCGTTATCCGACTGGGTGGTGG
>Ga0214472_10001592_pt1 | contig 25196 bp, 24 predicted proteins | sample RVTome_6_FD_207662 | JGI IMG/M metagenome (GOLD analysis project Ga0214472, IMG submission 207662) | Soil microbial communities from uranium-contaminated site in the Upper Colorado River Basin, Wyoming, United States - RVT140D175 | ecosystem: Environmental > Terrestrial > Soil > Contaminated >...
CACCGACGCTTTCCGCTCAAACACAGCTTCCCTGTTTCGGTGAACAACCAAAACTCGACATCCCCCGGGCGCATTGCGAAATCGAGCGATTCCTCCACCACAAACCGTGGATTCAGGCTTTGGGAGAAGTACCCGAGCGCAGCGAAGGGGGATGAGGGCCTTATGGGATTGCAGGCCGGATTGGAGACCCCCTCACCTGCCTCGCTGGCGCTCGGCTGTCCTCTCCCGAGGGGAGAGGAATGCCTATTGGTACACCTGCCTCGCCAACGTATCGGCTTCCGATACGCCTCGGCCTGTCCTCTCCCGAGGCCTGAATCCACGGTTGCAGATTGTCGGATCGCTCGATTAGCTCGTCACCACCGACGCTTTCCGCTCAAACACAGCTTCCCTGTTTCGGTGCACAACCAAAACTCGACATCCCCCGGGCGCATTGCGAAATCGAGCGATTCCTCCACCACAAACCGTGGATTCAGGCGAGGGGAGAGGAATGCCTATTGGTACACCTGTCTCGCCAACGTATCGGCTTCCGTTACGCCTCGGCCTGTCCTCTCCCAAAGGAGAGGAATGTGTGCCCACCAGCCGTGGCACACCAGGCTTAGATTGACGCAGGGTTAGCCGAATGTCTGGACCAGCGTGTGCAACACAAGACCGACGAGACCGCCGACGATTGTGCCGTTGATACGGATGAACTGGAGATCGCGGCCGACCTGGAGCTCGAGTCTCTGCGACGTCTCGTCGGCATCCCACCGCTCGACCGTGGTCGAGATCAGCGTGGCGACCTCGGGCCCGGATCGTTCGGCTAGGTGCCTGGCGAGATTGCCGATCCAAGAGTCGACACCACGGCGAGTCTCCTCGTCTTCGACGAGCCTGCGGCCTGTCGATAGCACGACTTGCTCGAGTCGTTTCCTGAGATCCGACTCGGGCTGGCCCGCAGCCGCGGCGAGATGGTCCTTGAGCGACGTCCAAACGCCGTCGGTCCACGCCTTGAACTCGGGGTGATCCAAGAGCGTGCTCTTCAATTCGTTTCCTCGCTCGGCCAGCTCCGGTGATGTCTTGAGGTGTCCGATCCAATCGACGATCTTCCCGTCGAGCAGTTGGCGGATCTCATGGTCGGGGTTCCCGGCGATGTCGGCAACGAAATCCTGAAGGCTCACATAGACCTTCTCGAAGATGAGGTCGTTGACGTATGCGGGCACCCAACGCGGTGCCTCGTCGTGAACCCGTCTGCGCAAGAGATCCCGATTCTCGGTGATCGTCTTGGCCACGGCTCGCAACCCGGAAGTCACCACCGCTCCGTGGTGTCCCCCGGCGACTGCCCTGTCGAGAACCTCACCGAGCAGCGGCGCGGCGTCCACTGCGTCGACCCTGGCCGCGATCATGTCGCGCAGGCCCTCTTGGATATCGTTCTCGTTGACCGTCTCCGCGATCGCGGCAATTACCCCAGCCGCCTGTCGGGAGGCGGCCCGGGCATTCCCTGGGTCTGCAAGCCACACGCCGACACGGTGAGCGACATCGGCGTCCCGGACCCGCTCCACGAGAGCGTCAGGGTTCATGAAGTTGCGCTGTACGAACTCGCCGAGGCCACGTCCGATGGCGTCCTTGCCACGGGGGATCAGTGCCGTGTGTGGGATCGGGATGCCGAGCGGATGCCGGAACAACGCGGTGACCGCAAACCAGTCAGCGATACCGCCGACCACCGCTGCCTCCGCCGCGGCACGGACGTAGCCGGCGAAGCCGGTTCCGTCGGTGAAGAGGAACGTGCCGGCAAACACCGCCGCGGCGCTCACCAGCAGACCGCCGGCGCCGAGTTTCATCCGCCGTAGCCTTCGGGCGCGCAGCTCGTCAAGACCGCCAAGGAGATCGGGTGTGCTCATCGCAGCCAAGGCTAGAGGGATACCGGGCGCACTAGCCGCCCCGGGGTGGTCGTTAAGGTGGCGGACTCTCGGGGAGCAAGACGTGCAGCAGCGCACAGACATTCGACAGGTTGGATTCACCGACGGCATCCAGGCGATGGCCCCGCTCCTGCTCGCGGTCGTCCCGTTCGGACTCGTCCTGGGTGTCGCCGCCGCGGGCTCCGCTATTGGTGGCGGACTCGGCACAGCCACCTCACAGATCATCTTCGCCGGAGCCGCGCAGCTGGTTACCATCCAGCTCTTCGACGAAGGGGCCGCCGCCGTCATCGTGATCGTCACGGCTCTTGTGGTCAATATCCGGCACTTGATGTACAGCGCGGCGCTTGCCCCCCATTTCCGCGAATTCCCCAGACGCTCGCGGCTGCTGCTCCCATACCTGCTCACCGATCAGGCATTCGCCCTGTCGATCCTTCAGTTTGAGAAGATCGAGGATCCGGTCTACCGGCGTTGGTTCTTCCTCGGTGTCGGGCTCGGCTTGTGGTTGCCATGGCAGGGAGCCACGATTGCCGGGGTGCTGCTCGGTGCGCAGATTCCCGAATCGCTCGGCCTGGAGTTTGCCATCCCACTTGTGTTTCTCGTGCTGCTCATCCCAGTCATCCAGACTCGCCCAGGGCTGACTTCCGCACTCGTTGGTGGCATAGTCGCCGTTGCCGCTCACGGCGCGCCTTTCCACCTAGGGCTGGTTGTCGGCGCCGTTGCCGGTGTCGTCACCGGGGTCACGCTAGAGAGAATGGGCGAGCCATGACCATGTGGATCTCGGTTGCAGTCATCGGCGCCGGCACCTACCTCACCAGGCTGTCGTTCATCGGCTTCTTTGGCGAGCGTGAGATGCCGCGGTGGATGGAGCTGCCGCTGCGGTATGTCGCTCCCGCAGTCCTCGGTGCGATTGTCCTGCCCGCAATCGTCCAACCCGAAGGTGTCATCGAGCTTCTGCCCGCGGTCAACCCGCGGTTCCTGGCAGGGGTCATAGCTGCGGTGGTCGCCTACAAATGGCGCAGTGTGTCTCTGGTGGTTGCAGTCGGCATGGGCTCGTTGTGGCTGATCGAGTGGGTCTTCTGAGTGACAGGGTCTTCTGAGTGACAAAGACTCCGTGGCGTCTGGTGATGGTGGCAATCCTGATCGTCGTCGTGAGCACTCAGCCCGTCTTCCTCCTCGGCGCCGCCTTCCTGAGCATCGGGCCGGAATTCGGGTTCGGCGCCACCGGTCTCGGGCTCATCACAGCGAGCTTCTTCCTCGCCGCCTCGCTGGCATCGCCTCCGTTTGGGCGGTTGGTCCAGCGCATCGGTTGGAGGACCGCGGTGCGGTTCAACGCCGTCCTATCGGGCGTGATCCTCGTTGTCATCGCTCTCTTCGCCCATAGTCTCGTGGTTTTCGCTGCTCTGATCGTCGCCGGCGGGTTCGTGTACGGGTTGGCCAACCCCGCCGCCAACCTGGCCCTGGCCGAGCATGTCGACCCCCAGAGACGGGCGATGACCTTCGGGATGAAGCATGCCGGGATACCCGGTTCGACACTCATCGCCGGTCTGGCGATACCCGTGGTGATTCTGAACCTCGGATGGCGCAGCGCGTATGCCCTGGCCGCAGCACTGGGTGGTGTGGTGTGGGCGCTGACACGCACAGAGACACCACAGGCGCGGCCACCGAGCAGTGATCCCGGACGCAGAGTCGAGCCGATGGGTACGAGGCTCCTCATAGCGCTCGCGCTCGGCGCCTCGATGGCCACCTGGGGTGCGATCGCCCTCAGCACATACCTGGTCGCCGCGGCCGTAGATCGAGGGCTCACCGAGGCGGCGGCTGGCTGGCTGCTCTTTGCCGGCTCAACGGCCAGCATCGTCTCCAGGGTCGGGGCGGGCTACCTCACCGACCGGGTCGGCGGCCGAGGCTTTGCCGCAATGGCCATGCTCACCAGCGTCGGGGTGGTCGTCTTTCTAATGTTCGGTGTTGCCACCGGAATGGTATTCGCCGTGCTCGTTCTCATCGCGTTCGCCACCGGCTGGGGCTGGCCCGGTCTGATGACCTACACCGTGGTCAACGCCAACGCCGGTACCGCCGCCAGGTCGTCGGGTATCACCCAAGCCGGCATCTTCCTCGGAGCCGGGGCGGGTCCGATCGTCCTTGGTCTCGCAGCCGACCGCTTCGGGTTTGACGTGATCTGGATTCTGGCCGCGTTTACGCTCGCCCTGGCGACCGCAGCATTCCTCACGGTGGGCAGGTTCGCAACCAGGGCATAGGGTTGCAGAACCCGCTGTAGCTGCAAAGCTGTGCTCTGCGATGTCGGAGAAGCCTTACAAGAAGATCATCGACTGGGTGTTCACAATCCCGTTCCTCGTCCTGTTCGGACTGACGTTGGTGATCTTCGAGCCGATCGCTCGGGTTGCCCGTCTGTTCGGGCTGCGTCCTATGGAGATCACGATGGGCCTGATGCAGCAGACGCTGCTCGGGGTATTCCGGGTCGCCGGGACGCGTCTCGATGTAGAGCGATCCGACGAGGTTCTGCCACGCACCGGTTACATCATCGTCTCCAACCACCAGAGCCTGTTCGACGTGCCGATCTTCGGAGGGTTGCTGTTCAGCAACTATCCGAAGTACGTGGCCAAGAAGGAGTTGGGCCGGTGGCTGCCGTCTGTGTCGTTCAATCTGAGTCACGGCGGCAACGCGGTAATCGACCGCGCTGATCCGAGGCAGGCGCTCGCGGCGATCAGAGAGCTCGGGGCTACGGCCCAGAAACGAAATGTCGCCGTCGTGATCTTCCCCGAAGGCACACGATCCCGCGACGGGAGGCTCAAGGCCTTCCGCGCCGGCGGCATCAGAGAGCTCCTGGAAGCGGCCCCACAGCTGCCGGTGATTCCGGCGACCATCGATGGGGCATGGCGGCTGCTCAAGGACAAGCTGCTTCCCGTGCCGTTCGGCACCAGAGTCAGGGTGCGCTTCTCCGATCCGCTCCAGCGCATCGCCGGGGAGGACCCTGCGGAGATCCTCAACAGGGCACGCCAGACAATCGAAGCCACACTGATGGAGTGGCGCACCGCCGATGCCTGAGCGCTGTGTCTGCCACAACGAGGTTGCCCGCTTGCACCGGTTCTTTCAGGAGTGGTTTGCCGGCCGTCTCGACGAGGACGAGTTCGGCACATGTGAGCTGGCCCTGGCGCCCGGATTCGTGATCGTCACCCCCGCCGGTGAGCTTGTCGAACGAGAGCAGATTCTCACCGCGGTGCGCAACCATCGCGGCGGAGAGCCGGCCGGATTCGAGATCAAAACCGTGCCGCGTTCCTGTAAGCGGGTCCGCGGGCTTCACCTGTCAACATACGAGGAACATCAACAAGGGACCCGTTCGACGGTGCGGGTGTCAACCGCGGTGATCGACGACGAGATGGTCTGGCACAAAGTCCACGAGACGTGGCTGACAACAGCCGAACTGTGACCACGCCGCCTAGAGCTCGCTCCAAACGTATTGCACACCGGGGTTGTCGGGGCTGCGTTCGATCTGAAAGTCCATCGACCTCACCAGGTCCAGCATCCTGTGATTGGACGTCAATACTTCGCCCTCGATCATGTCGAGACCTCGCGACCTGGCGATCTCCATGAGCCGGGTGAGCATCCGTTGACCGATGCCGTGTCCCTGGAACTCGTCCGAGATGACAACGGCAAACTCGCAGCTGGTCTGATCCGGGTTGGTGACGTAGCGGACGACTCCGTGCTCGATCTCCTTACCGTCTTCCCAGGTGACCGCGATGAGGGCCATTTCCCGGTCGTAGTCGATCTGGGTGAAGCGGACGAGCATCTCGGGGGTGAGCTCGTGCATCGAGTGCATGAACCTGAAGTACTTGGCCTCGTCAGAGAGGTTTCTGACAAAGTCGGCCTCGATCTGGGCATCCTCGGGTCGAATCGGCCGGATGGTGACATCCCGTCCGTCGGGAAGCTGGAAGGTCGACACCAGATCGGCCGGGTAGGGGTGGATGGCCATGTGGGCGTACGCGTCGGTGGATGGCTTGGGAATGCCGACCACGATGCGGGCATCGACCGCCATTGCCCTGTGTTCGTCGAGGATCAGCGGGTTGATGTCCATTTCCTTCAGCCACGGAAGCTCGCAAGCCATGTTGGACACCCGCAGCAACACGTCGACCAACGCATCGGTATTCGCCGCCGGCATGTTGCGGAACTCGCCAAGGGCTTTTGCCACCTTGGTCCGGGTGATCAGGTTTCTTGCCAGGCGCTCGTTGATCGGGGGGATCGCGATGGAGGCATCCTCCATGACTTCGACAAATGTGCCCCCGGCTCCAAAGCTGATGACCGGCCCGAAGACGGGGTCGTTGATCACACCGACCATCACTTCCCGCCCGTTCGTGGTGCGGTGCATCGACTCGACGGTGACACCCTGTATGTGTGCGTCCGGTCGGTTCCTCTGCACCCGTTCGACCAACTCCCTGAAATTGCCGCGCACGTCCGCAGCGCTTCGGATGTTGAGCTTGACGCCGCCGACGTCGGACTTGTGGGAGATGTCCTCCGAGTAGATCTTCATGGCAATGGGGAAGCCCATCGACGTGGCGAGGACGAGCGCTTCCTCCGCTGATCGGGCGATGCCGTTGCGTATCGTCGGGATGTTGAACGCCTCGAGGAGCGCAATGGATTCCGGCTCGGTCAGCACCGAGCGCTTCTCGTTGAGCGCCGCTTCGATGATCAGACGGGCAGCTTCGACGTTCGGCTCTTCATGCTCGATGGGTAGGCGGCCCGGGGTCTGGAGCAGCAACTGCTGGTTCGCCTTGTACGAAGCCAGGTAGTGGAACGCATCGACCGCCGCTTCCGGGGTGTTGAACGTCGGTATCCGTGCCTGCCGGAACAGCGAGCGTGCCGGTTCTACCTGTTTGCCTCCCATCCACGATGTGATGATCGGCTTGCGGTTGTTCTCGGACGCCTTGACGACTGCTTCGGCGACTTCGACGGGCGCCGTCATCGCCTGTGGCGTCAAGATCACCAGCACGCCGTCGACGTTGGCGTCCTTGAGCACGATGTCGATTGCCTCTCGATATCGCTCCGGTGTGGCGTCACCGATGATGTCGACGGGGTTGCCGTGCGACCATGTGGCCGGGAGCACCTCATTGAGCTCCTTCAGGGTGTCGTCGCCGAGCTTTGCCATGTCGAGATTCACAAGCCGGGCGTGGTCGGTGCCGAGGACGGCCGGGCCACCCGCATTGGTGATGATCGCCATACGCTCGCCGACCGCTTTGTATTTCGACGACAGAGTGCTGGCCGCTGCGAATACCTGGCTGATGGTGTCGACCCTGACCACACCGGATCGATTGAGCGCCGCGGTGAATGCAGCGTCTCCACCAACCAGGGCACCGGTGTGTGACATGGATGCTGCCGCCCCCTCGCTGGACCGGCCGGCCTTGATGGCAATGACGGGCTTGATCCGGGCTGCGGCGCGCAAACCGCTCATGAACCTGCGGGAGTCGGTGAGCCCCTCGACGTAGAGGATGATGCTCTCGGTCTTCGAGTCGGAGGCGAGGTAGTCCAGGATGTCGCCAAAGTCGAGGTCGGCTGCGATCCCGGTGGATACGACCGCCGAGAAGCCGACATCGCGCGTCTCCGCCCAGTCGAGAATCGAGGTGCAAAGTGCGCCCGACTGCGACACGAGGGCGACCCCTCCTGGTGCGGCGCTGTTGTTACCGAAGGTGGCGTTCAACCCGATGCTGGGACGGATCAGTCCCAGACAGTTCGGCCCCATGAACCGAATGCCGTGGGATCGGGCGGTGTCACGGACCTTGTCCTCGAGAGCACGCCCTTGCTCGCCGATCTCACGGAAGCCGGCGGAGAGGATGATCATGGATTCGATGCCGAAGAGACCGCATTGCTCAACGATCGCCGGGACGGTTCTCGCCGGGGTTGCGACTATGGCAAGGTCGATATCGGCGCCGATCTCTTCGAGGTTGTCGTAAGCCCTCTGGCCCTGAACGGTCTCCCGTTTCGGGTTGATCGCGTATATGTCACCCTCGAAGCCGGCTTCTAAGAGGTTCTTGAAGACAACCTGACCGACCGAATCCGGTGTCTCGCTGGCACCGAACATCGCAACCGACTTTGGGGTGAACAGAGCCTTCAGATAGTGGGGACGCATCGAGTCTGGCCTCCTGGACCTTTTTGACTTCAACCATGTCGGGTTCCGACAGCGAAGACTAGGGTCGTGAGACCCGCGACTCATGCCACCGGGCCCCCTTTCGAGGGTACCGGGCCGGGGGTGCCTATGGGCGGCTGCTCAGACGAACAACTGGACGTCGGCGGTGGCGGCAAAGTCGAGGAAAGCAGCCGCTCCGGCGATGTCGCACCCTTTGATCAGGTCTGACTCCTCGACCCCCATCACGCCCATGGTGGTTGCACAGGCAAAGAACGTGACGTCGAGGCTCTGGGCCATATCGATGAACTCCTTGAGGTTGGGCATGTTGGCGTTGTTCATCCAGCTCTTCATCATTTTGGTAGCGGCTGCGGTCGCACCGGGCATCGCCCCAAGCAGGTTGGGAAGCCGGATTGGGCCGGCCGGGTTGGCCAGTGAGGCTACCTTCAGGTTCTCCATGCGGTCCTTGTGGAGGATGTCGAGACCGTAGAAGGTGAAGTAGATGCCGACCTCCCATCCGAGGCTGGCCGCGGTGGTCGCCAGGATCAGCGGGGGGTATGCCTGATCGAGGGTTCCCTTGGAGGCGACAAGGGCGAGCCGCTTCCTGGCGGGCTCGATATCGGGCTCGACTTGTGATTGGCTTTCGAGGGCGGTCATTGCTTGGTTCCTTTCTCAACCCAGAACACCTGGGTGTTGCCCTGGATCTCGCTGGCGACGAGGGTGTCCCCACGCTGGCGGGTCATCGCCGGGATGTCCGCGAGCGAGCCGGGGTCGGTGCATATGAGTTGGAGCACCTGGCCCGGGTCCATCTTGTTGAGCGCCATGCCGGCTTTGTATACGGGGAGCGGGCACAGGAGGCCGCTTGTGTCGAGCGTCTCGGTCGCCTTGAGCTGTTCTGTGGGCATAGTGGTCCTTTCAGATCTGGGGGAGCCCGTCATCGCCGAGGATTTCGGCGAAGTAGCTCGTGTATTTGGAACCGGAATCGGGTGAGATCCCGACGGCCATCTCGGTCTCGACGTCGGCGAGTTGAGCGAGCACGTGTGCCACCGCCCCCGTCGACGGTCCTACGATCAGGCCCTCGTCGCGGTGGAGGCGCTTGGTGGTCTCGTATGCGGTGTCGTCATCGACTCTCACGACATCGTCGATGACGCTCCAGTCGAGGATCCCCGGGACCTTGGCCTCGGCAAAGCTCTTCAGCCCGGGGAGCCGGTGGCCGGCGTCCGGTTCGATGGCGATGACGCGGATCGACGGGTCTCGCTCTTTGAGATAGCGGCCGGTACCGGTGATTGTGCCGCTTGTGCCGAGGCCGGCGACGAAGTAGCGGACTCTGCCTTCTGTTTGACGCCAGATCTCCGGTCCGGTGGTTTCGTAATGGGCCTTTACGTTGTCTTCGTTCTCGTATTGGTTGGCCATCACGTAGCGGCTACCGCCTTCGGATGCGGCCAGGGAACGTGCCAGTGCGATGGCACCGTCCTTGGGATGATCGATCGGGCAGAGGTCGTCCGGTGTCTCCCACACTTCGGCTCCGAGCATCCGCAGCATCACCTTCTTCTCCACCGGGACACCGTCGGGGATGGTGACGGTGAGTTTCTTGCCCGAGAGTGCTGCCAGCGCGGCGAGTGCGATGGCGGTATTGCCGGACGATGCTTCGACGATGTCATGCCCGTTGAGCTCGCCACGCTCCTCGAGCCCGGCGAGCAGATACGCCGCCGCCCGGTCCTTCACCGAGCCGAAGGGGTTCAGCCATTCGAGCTTCAGATAGGTGTTGGGGGCGACGTGATTGAGCCGGACCAGCGGGGTGGGGTTGTCGACGTTCGGGAGCATATCCCGGATGTCCTCGAAGCGCCGCACATCGGTGTTGGTCCCCAGTGTCGTGTGCGCACCCGAAATTGTGGCTGTCATCTTGTTCTCCAAACAGAAAACCCGCAGCGGGCCTGCCGCTACGGGTTGGTGAGTGTTCTATGTCGGTGGGTGGTTACATCTCGACCTCTCCGCACGGCAGGGTGCTGTTTGTACAACAGCAACATGCAGCGGCGGCGAGGGCGTTTCTCATCGATGTCAGCGTAGCTCACCCGGATGGGTGGTCAAGACGCGTTTTATCCCCGAAATGTCGACACGAGAAACACCCGGTGCGGCGATCGGGTAGCGTTGGGTGATGTCCTCATTGCCTACAGCTTCCGTGTTTCTCGATATTGCCGATGAGGTAGAGATCCCCGTCCAAGGGACGCTCAGCCGGGTTCTCTACCGAGACGATCTGATACGTGTCGTGGTCTTTGCCTTCGATGAAGGACAGGAACTGACAGATCACACGGCCGCAAAGCCGGCAATCGTGCAGGTGGTCTCGGGCCGGATTCGTCTCGACCTCGATGGCGACCCGGTTGAGCTCGGTCCGGGCTCGTGGGTCCGTATGGCCGCCCACTTGACCCACGCCGTGTACGCCCTGGAGCCGGCGGTCATGCTGCTCACGCTATTGAAGATGCCACCGGGCTAGCGTGGTGTAGGTTCCCACTATGAGATTTGGAGCATTCACCCCGCAAGGCTGGCGTCTCGACCTCGTCGGCATCGACACCACAGACCAATGGCAGACGATCCTCTCGGTCGCCAAGAAGATCGAGGCCGCCGGCTACGAGTCGGTGTGGGTCTATGACCACTTCCACACGGTTCCGGTTCCCACCCAGGAACCCACCTATGAGGCGTGGACCCTGATGGCTGCGCTGGCGGCCACTACCGACACGGTCCGGCTCGGGCAGATGTGCACCTGCAACGGGTATCGCCCACCGTCGTATCTGGCCAAGGTGGCAGTGTCGATCGATGCGATCTCGGGAGGCCGGCTCGAGATGGGGATCGGTGCCGGCTGGTACGAGGAGGAGTACGACGGCTACGGGTACCCGTTCCCCAAGCCGTCGGTCCGGATCGGCGAGCTGGACGAGGCCGTCGAGATCATGCAACGCATGTGGACCGAGGATGAGGTCAAGTTCGAAGGAAAGCACTACAAGCTCGACGGGGCGATCTGCCGACCCAAGCCGATCCAGCAGCCCCACATCCCGTTCTGGATAGCCGGGGGAGGGGAGAAGTTGACGCTGAACGTCGCCGCTCGTTATGCGTCCTACACGAACTTCGGCATCACGCTCGACGAGTTCATACACAAATCGGATGTGTTGCGTGGGCACTGTGAGGATGTCGGGAGGGACTTCGAAGCGATTGTGCGCTCCTCGAACTTCAACGTCGTCTGCGGCGAGACCGAAGCCGAGGTCGAGGAGAAGATCGATTCGATCAAGGCTCGTTACCGGCCGCTTGTAACCGACGAGCGGATGGAGGGGCTGGAGCGGATGTTCCGGGTGATGGCGGGTACACCCGATCAGCTCATCGACAAGCTGCGGCCATGGGCGGATGCGGGTCTCAGCTACGCCATCGGCTACTTCCAGGACGCCGCCTACGACCCCTCGGGTCTGGAGCTCTTCGCCCGTGAGGTCTTCCCGGCGTTCCCGGAGTAGGCCGGGGTGATCCCGGCGTTCGTGCGTATCTGACCGCAACTACGGTTGCTGAGCTACGCAAGAAGCCGATCAGGGGAGCCAGTGGAGGTCCGTATTGCCGCCGCTGATGATGATGCCGATACGAAGGCCGCGGATCTCGTCGCCGAATGTGCGAAGGGCGGCGAGACCGGTTGCACCGGACGGCTCGACGAGGATCTTTATCCGGTTCAGGTGGAACAGGGCGGCGTCGACGATTGCATCCTCACCAACGCGCACGATCTCCACCCCGGCCCACTGGAGCGTGGCGAATGTCAGGTCACCTAGCGCGGTCAGTAGGCCGTCGGCGACCGTGACGGGGTTCTCCACCCGGGGCTGGATCGTCCCGGCCTCCAGGGAGCGGTAGGCGTCGTCCACCTCAAACGGTTCGGCCCCGACAATGCGGGCTCGGGGCAGCCTGGCTCTCGTCGTGATCGACGTCCCCGACAGCAAACCGCCGCCTCCTACGGGTGTCATCACCATATCGAGGTCACCCGCATCCTCGATCAGCTCCAGCGCCGCTGTGCCCTGGCCGGCGATGACGTTCCGGTTGTTGAACGGATGGATCATGGTGGCACCGGTCTCGTCGATGACTGTCTGGGTCGCCGTCTCCCGCTCGAGCTGCTTGCAGAAGACGATCTCGGACCCATAGCCCCGCACTGCGTCGACTTTGACCTGCGGGGCATCCTCCGGCATTACCACGGTGCAGGAGATGGCCCGGATCGACGCCGCATATGCCAGCGCGGCAGCGTGGTTGCCGGAGGAGTGGGTGACAACACCGCGAGCGGCATCGTCATCGCTGAGCGACAACACCGAGTTCATCGCCCCGCGCGCCTTGAAGGCCCCGACCTTCTGGAAGTTCTCGCACTTGAAGAAAACCTCGGCGCCTGTTTCCCGGTTGAGCGTTGCCGATGTCGCCACGGGAGTGCGGTGGATGAATGGTGCGATCCGTTCGGCGGCCGCTTGGACTTGGGCGAACTGGGTTGCAGGCTTGGGCATCTTCACCATCCGGTTTGGTTGATCGAGCCTACCGTCACCACCGGTCCGTGGTTCTGTGCCGCATCGTGGAACAGTGCTGTATGGTGGTACGAACCAGGTCTAAGGTACGGCGACGCTAATGATCCGGAGGCGTATGTCGTTGAGTGCTTCCATCCGCTCGGTGCGCGAGGGTTCCCCGTGACGACCAGTCGACGTGGAGGGCGTCGCGCCCGTGTTGCGGCCGACACGGTGGTGGCCCCCATCACCCAGCCGCTCCATCGTATCCCGGCATACGAGCTTGCAAGCGACGAGCAGACCGCCGCAATCCACGACGTGTCGATGCGGATACTCGAGGAAGCCGGAATTGCGTTCTATGACGAACCGTCGTTGCGCATCCTCGCCAGTCACGGCGCGGATGTCGGGGACGATTCCATCGTCCGTTTCGATCGTGACCTCGTCATGGAATACCTGAGCCTTTGCCCGAGCGAGTTCACCCACACCGCCAGGAACCCGGAGCGCAGTGTTGTCATCGGTGGAGACCACATGGTGTTTGCTCCTGTTGCCGGGCCACCGTATGTCCACGATCGGATCTCCGGCAGGCGCCAGGGCACGTACGCAGATCTCGTCAACTTCATAAAGATGGCTCAGATGTCCCCACACCTGCACAATCAGGGTACGGAAATAGCCGTACCGGGCGATGTGCCGTTCCACGAGCGCGGCCTCGACATCATGTACGCCCACTTCATCCATGGTGACAAGCCGCTGATGGGCCACTACCCGATAGGAATGGTCGCCCAGGACTCGATCGAGATGGCTCGAATCGTTTTTGGTGAGGAGTTCGTCGCAAACCATCACGTGCTGCACTCGACCGTAAATGTCTCGAGCCCGCGACGGCTCGACGACCGGATGCTCAGCGCGCTGCGTGCCTTTGCTGAGGCTAACCAGATCGTGATGCTCACCCCGTTCATCTTGTCCGGTGCCATGGGACCGGTGTCCATCTTGGGAACCGTCGCCCAGGCGAATGCGGAGGCTCTGGCCGGCATCGTCTTCGCCCAGATGGTGCGAAAGGGCACACCATGTGTGTACGGCCCGTTCCTGGCCACCACCGACCTCCAGAGCGGTGCGCCGTCGTTTGGGACCGCCGAAAGCGCGCTCGCCCAATTCCTCGTCTCCGCGATGGCACGACGCTACGGCCTCCCGTTTCGCGCCTCGGGTGGCTACACGAGCGGCAAGACGCCCGACTCACAGTCGGGGATGGAAACGGCCATCTCCCTGTTCTCGTCAATGCTCACCAAGCCGAACTTCATCCTGCACGCGGTGGGGTGGATGGAGAGCGGTCTCACCACCAGCTACGAGAAGTTCGTGCTCGACCTCGACCTGCTCGGCGTGTTGGTGCGCTTTGTCCAGGGTGTCAGCTGGGACGACGACGAGTGGGCGCTCGATTCGATCCTGAAGGAAGTGTTGCCGGGGGGTCACCATCTCGGCACACAGCACACTCTCGCCCGCTTCCGCCACGCACTACATCAGCCCGCCCTCGCCGACCGAGACTCGTTTGAGACCTGGGCTGCCGGTGGTGCACACTCGGCGGAGGAACGTGCGACCGTCGCATGGCAGAAGCTCCTGGCCGAGTACGAACGTCCGCCACTCGACGAAGCCGTCGACGAGGCGCTACTCGAATACATGGCCCGGCGCCGCACCGAGATCGACCCGGCGGAATTCCAATGAGAGACGATGCCCAAGTAGTCGTAATCGGGGGCGGGGTTGTCGGATGCAGTGTGTTGTACCACCTGGCCAACGCGGGATGGAAAGACCTGCTGCTGCTGGAGCGGCGGGAGCTGACCGCCGGGTCAACGTGGCATGCGGCAGGGGGTATGCACACGCTCAACGGCGACCCGAATGTGGCGGCACTCCAGCAGTACACCATCGAGCTGTACCGGGACATCGAAGAGCTCTCCGGCCAGGACTGTGGGATCCACCTCACCGGAGGTCTCATGCTCGCTGACACCCCAGAGCGTCTCGACTGGCTCCGTATGGCCCATGCCCGGGGCCGGTACCTCGGGATGGATACGGAGATCATCTCCGTCCGTGAAGCCAAGGACCTCTTCCCGCTCATGGATGAGTCGCACTTTGTCGGCGCGTTGTACGACGCCATGGAGGGCCATGTTGATCCGTCCGGGGTCACCCACGCCTACGCAGGCGCCGCACGTGCCATGGGTGCCCAGGTCGAGCGGCACTGCAAGGTCGACGATATGGTTCAGTTGCCCGACGGGCGGTGGCGTCTGTTCACCACCAAAGGTGAGGTCGTTGCCGATCACGTCGTCAACGCCGGTGGGCTGTGGGCGCGGGAGGTCGGCCGCATGGTTGGGCTGGAGATCCCGATCCTCGCCATGGAGCACATGTATCTGATCACCGAGCCGATGGCGGAAGTCAAGGCTTACGTCGACGCCAACGACGGCAAGGAACTTGTCGGTGTCATGGACTTTGGCGGTGAGCTCTACCTCCGCCAGGAGAAGGACGCCATGCTCATGGGCACCTACGAGAAGGCGGGCGTCCCGTGGTCGGCACAAGAGACACCGTGGGACTTCGGGCCCGAGCTGCTGCGACCCGACCTCGACCGCATCGCACCTTCGCTCGAGCTTGGCTTCGAGCACTACCCGGCTTTCGCCGAAGCGGGCATCCGGGACGTCGTCAACGGGCCGTTCACTTTTGCACCGGACGGAAACCCCCTGGTCGGACCCATCCCCGGTATGACCAACTACTGGGTTGCGTGTGGGGTCATGGCCGGATTGAGCCAGGGTGGAGGGGTAGGCCTCGCTCTTGCCGCTTGGATGACAGACGGGGACCCCGGTCTCGATGTGTGGGCGATGGACGTTGCCCGCTTTGGCGACTGGGCGACAATGGCGTACACGAATGCGAAGGTGCGGGAAAACTACTCGCGCCGATTCAGCATCATCTTCCCCAACGAGGAGCTGCCGGCGGGCCGGCCCCTACAAACAACACCCATTCACAGCCGGCTCACCGGGGCCAACGCCGTCTGGGGCGCCGCCTACGGGCTGGAACACAGCCTCTGGTTCCAAGAGCCGGGCGACGAGCCCTTGGAAAACGTCACCTACCGACGCTCGAACGCGTTCGATCTCGTCGGTGAGGAATGCCACGCCGTCCGTGAGCGAGCGGGTCTGCTGGAGATTGCCAACTTCGCCAAGTACCGGGTCGGCGGCCCCGGTGCAGGTGAATGGCTTGATCGCATCATGACAAACCGGCTCCCCGGGCCCGGCAAGCTAAGCCTGACTCCGATGCTCAACGAGCAGGGAAAGCTGATCGGCGACTTCACCGTCGCCGGGTTGGAGGACGGGTCGTACCGGGTCTTTGGGTCGGGTCTCGCCGAGAACTATCACATGCGTTGGTTCGTCTCCCACCTCCCAGACGACGGCTCGGTCACCGTCGATGCGCTCGGGCCTTCGCTGGTCGGTCTTGCGGTTGCGGGTCCGGCGTCCCGCGACATTCTCCAGAGCCTGGTCACCGACGATCTCTCGAACGAGGCCTTCCCGTTCTTGTCGATCAGACACGTCGATGTCGGGATGACCCCGGCCCTGGTGGGGCGCATCAGCTTCACCGGCGAACTCGGCTATGAGATCTGGGTGGCCCCCGAGTATCAGCTGCGGCTCTTCGACGACCTGATGGAGGCAGGTGAGCCTCACGGGCTCCGGCTCTTTGGGGCCCGAGCCATCGACTCGCTACGTCTCGAGAAGAGCTACGGGTCCTGGGCGACCGAATACAGGAACATCTACGACCCTTACGAGGCAGGTCTCGGCATTTTTGTGAAACCCCGAAAGGGAGAGTTCATCGGCAGGGAGCCGGCCGCCGCCGCCGGGGAGACCGGTCCAAAGCGACGGCTCGTGACCTTCGTCGTCGATGCCGACGACGCAGACGTAAGCGCAGACGAGCCGATCTTCCACCACGACGAACCGGTCGGTTGGGTCACCTCCGGAGGCTTTGGGCACTTCACACAGAAATCGATCGCTCTCGGCTACGTCCCCACGGAGCTTGCGGACGAACCGGACGGCTTTACCATCGAGATCATGGGCAAGAGGCGTACCGCGGTGATCCAACCGGAGCCCCTTTACGACCCGCACGGTCTGAAGATGCGGAGCTGAGACATGAGCCGCAGCCACGACGCCATCATCATCGGCGCCGGTGTCATCGGTGCCGCCACCGCTTTCGAGCTGGCAAAGCTCGGATACAGGACGCTCAGTGTCGACAAGCTCCCCGCCCCCGGATACGGGTCCACCTCCAACAGCTGTGCAATCGTTCGTGCCAGCTACTCCACCTGGGACGGTGTGGCCATGGCATATGAGGGGTTCTCCTACTGGGAGGACTGGGAGCGGTACCTCGGTGTTGCGGACGAGGCAGGGATGGCCGAGTACGTCAAGTGTGGCACGGTTCAGCTCAAGACCCGCAGGGGTGAGCACTGGAAGAAGGTCCTTGGTCAGTACGACTCCGTCGGTGTCCGCTACGAAGAATGGGACATGCCGACTGTGCTCCAACGGCTCCCCCTACTCAGCCCCGGCTCCTTCTACCCGCCAAAACGGCCTGAGAATGCGCACTTCTGGGACGAGCCCGAGGACGAGCTGCTCGGGGCGATCTATACCCCGGAGTCCGGCTACGTCTCCGACCCGCAACTGGCAACCCGGAACCTCGTCACCGCGGCGAAGACCCATGGCTGTGAGTTCAGGTTCAACACCGAGGTCGCCGAGATCCGTCGCTCCGGGACACATGTGATGGGTGTCACCCTCGGGTCCGGCGAGCGGATCGACGCCCCGGTTGTCGTCAACGTCGCCGGGCCACACTCGTTCGTCATCAACCGGATGGCCGGAGTAGAGGGGCAGATGAACATCAAGACGCGGGCGCTACGCCATGAGGTGCATCACGTCCCGGCGCCGGGTGGGTTCGACTTCACGGCGGACGGCATGCATGTCTCGGACGCCGACGTCGGCACGTACTTCCGCCCCGCCGCGGGCAACCACATCCTCGTCGGCAGCGAGGACCCGGAGTGCGATCCGCGGATCTGGATCGAGAATCCCGACCGGTTCGATCGCACCGTCTCACGTGATGCTTGGGACACACAGGTACTTCGGTTGGCGAGACGCATCCCGGAGCTGCCCGTGCCACCGCAGCCAAAGGGCGTCGTCGATCTCTACGACGTCTCAGACGACTGGATCCCGGTCTACGACCGGTCGGACCTCGACGGTTTCTACATGGCCGTTGGAACATCGGGCAATCAATTCAAGAACGCCGCCGTCGTGGGTTACTGCATGGCTGTGTTGATCGATGCCGTCGAGCGAGGCGTCGACCACGACGTCGAGCCGGTCACCGTCACCCAGCGGTACAAGGGAATGACGCTCGACATGGGCTTTTACTCTCGAAACCGTGAGATTAACCCGGAGTCGAGCTTCTCAGTGAACGGCTGATCCCGTCGCCAAGGGATCGGAGACAAGACGAGCCTTGTCGGCCACCAGAGCCGCGATCTCGTCGCGCTTGCCCTTGCGGGGGAAGCGGAAGGTTGGCCCGTGGACGTGGATGGCGCCGATCGGATGTCCCTGCGGATCAAAGATGGGCGCTGCGACCGCAGTGAGACCTTCTACGTAGTCGGCTTGACACCAGGCAAAGCCGTCCGACCGGATCTGTGCCATCCATGCCGTGAGCTCGCCAGGGTCCGTCATCGTCGCATCGGTGAACCGTTCGATGGGGCCCGAAAGGTACGTGTCGCGCATCGAATCCGGGAGGAACGCAAGCAGCGCCAGCCCCGAGGCGACCGAGTGCATCGGGAGCCTCTGTCCCGTCCAGTCGCTGATCTGAACCGCGTTGTCGGTCCCAACCTGTGCCACGTAGTGCGCCAATCGCCCGTCGGGCACAGCCAACCCCGCATTCTCCTCGGTTTCCTGCGCCAACACCACGAGATGGGGATGGGTGTGTGCGATCAGGTCGGCTGCCGGGTCGGTCGATCCTGCGAGCGAGGCGATCGAAGGTCCTATGCGATAGCCACCCGTCTCGTCCACCCACTCGACGGCCCCCTCGTACTCGAGAGTCTTGAGCAGCCGGGCAACGGTGCTCTTGGGAAGATCGGACGCTTCGGCCAGGCGTGTCACCCCCATTTCTTCGGACGCGAGTTGCTGGAGCAGCATGAACGCGCGCTGCACGGATTGGACTTTTGACGACTGGACCTTCGACACGTTTCGGACTCCACCGCTAGGGTGCGGATTCCACGATACAGCACCGTGCCGGATCGTGGGACAGACCCCCGACACCCATCGGACCAATGACGAGACGGAAACGCTACTCGGCTCTCGGCTTGCTGCACCACGGCCTTCGCCGTCGTGACTGGCCCCGAATCGTCGATCATCATGAGGTCCGGTCGTCGTATGACGTCGTCATCGTTGGTGGTGGAGTCCATGGCTTGGCGACGGCCTACTACCTGGCCGCCAACCACGGCATCACCAACGTAGCCGTGATCGACAAGAGCTACATCGGCTCGGGTGGGTCCGGGCGCAACACTGCGATCGTGCGCTCGAACTACCTCACCCCGGAGGGGGCGAACTTCTATCAGCGCTCCGTCGACCTGTACGAGGGTCTCGCCTCCGAGCTCAACTTCAACATCATGTTCGAGCAGCGAGGGCACCTGACCCTGGCTCACACCGACACCTCGCTGCGGACGATGCATTGGCGGGCCGAGGTCAACAAGACACAGGGCATCGATTCGACGGTGATCGGTCCCGATGAGATCAAGCGGCTCGTTCCGTATATGGACGTCTCCTCGGGTGCCCGCTTTCCGATCCTCGGCGCCCTCTGGCATCCCCCGGGCGGGATCATCCGCCACGACGCCGTTGTGTGGGGCTACGCCCGTGGTGCGAACACCCACGGCGTCCACATCCACCAGGAGACCGAGGTCACAGGTATCGCCGTCGAGAACGGAGCCGTCGTAGGGGTCGACACCACCCGGGGCCGGATCGTCACCGGGACCGTCATCAACTGCACCGCAGGGTGGAGCTCGCTCGTCGCGGCGATGGCCGGTGTCCGGCTGCCGATCCTGACCCGCCCGCTTCAGGCGGCGGTGACCGAACCGGTCCAGCATTTCCTCAGCCCGGTGGTTGTTTCCGGGACGCTCCACGTCTATGTGTCACAGACGGCACGGGGGGAACTCGTCTTCGGGGCATCGGTCGACCCTTTTGCGTCCTACTCGACCCGTGGTTCCCTCGAGTTCACTGAGAATCTGGCCACCCACGTGCTCGAGCTGATGCCGTCGATCGCCCGGATGCGGGTACTCCGCCAGTGGGCAGGGCTTTGCGACATGACCCCGGACTTCGCCCCGATCATCGGGCCAACACCGGTGCAGGGCTTTCTACTCGACGTTGGTTGGGGAACGTACGGTTTTAAGGCGGCACCGGTCGCAGGTGAGCAGGTCGCCCGGCTAGTCGCCACCGGGACGGTCTCACCACTGATCGAGCCTTTTGCCCTCGACCGCTTCGCACGAGGTCACCTCGTAGGCGAGAAAGGGGCAGCGGCAGTTGGGCACTAGGGGTGCTTCGAGAATGGACGGTTGGCGATGTTGCTGATCCCCTGCCCGCATTGTGGCCCCCGCAACTCATCCGAATTCACCTACCACGGTGAAGCGCATCCCAGGCCAAACCCGGACACCTCAACGCCACAAACGTGGCGTAGCTACCTCTACTCACATGACAACCGGGCCGGATCGACACAGGAGGAGTGGTTCCACAGCGCGGGTTGCCGGCGATATCTGTCTGTCGAGAGGGACACGGCCACCAACGAGATCTTCAGTGTCAGCGATCGGGGGAGCGGATGAGCAGCCGTCTTCCCCCTCGTGACGGTGAGGTGATCGACCGGTCCCGCCCGGTCACCTTCACCTGGAACGGCAAGACGAATACCGGCTACCGGGGAGACACCATTGCATCGGCGCTCGCCGCCGGTGGCGTGTCCGTGTTCTCACGCAGCTTCAAATACCACCGGCGCCGAGGAATCCTCGTCGCCGGTTTCCTCGACCCCAACCTCATGGTCCAGGTCGGAGATGAGCCCAACGTGCGTGCCGGTCACCGGCTCGTCGACGACGGCATGAGGGTGTCATCACAGAACACATGGCCCTCGCTGGAACTCGACTTCCGATCGGCCAACCGGGCAATCAGCCGCTTTCTCTCCCCAGGGTTCTACTACAAGACCTTTATGGCCCCGGGCCGTCTCTGGCCGCAGTACCAGAGGCTTCTCCGCCAGTTCTCGCCGGGTGGAACAGTTCCCGGCCGGCCGACCGGCGACCGGTACGACCACCGGTTTGCCCACCCGGACGTGGTCGTCGCCGGTGGTGGCCCCGCCGGGATGGCCGCTGCAGTCGCCGCGGCGGGTGTGGGTGCACGTGTGATGCTGGTAGAGGAAGAGCATCACGTTGGCGGGCATCTCCGCTGGGGCAACCGAACCGATCTCGAACACCTCGAACGACTGCGCCAAGCCGTCCGGTCCGATGACGCCATCGAAGTGCTCACCGACTCGGTGGTGACCGGCCGCTACGACGACAACTGGGTGGCGATCGTGCAACGAAGCCACCCCGCTGTGACAGAACGGCTCATCAAAGCGCGCGCCAAGATGCTCGTTGTCGCGTCGGGCACGGTGGAGCGCCCATACGTGTTTGCAGGCAACGACCTGCCCGGTGTCATGCTGTCGACGGGCCTTCGCCGGCTGATCAACCTCTATGCGGTCAAGCCGGGTGCAAAAGCCGTGGTATTCACCGCCAACGAGTCCGGCGATGCGGCTGCCGCCGACCTCGGCGCCGCCGGAGTCGATGTCACGGTGGTGGACGCCCGTAGGGGTGACGGCATTTCCGGTGCCACCGGCCGGGGTGCGGTCTCCGCGGTCGAGCTGACAAATGGTTCGACGATCACATGCGACCTTCTTGTTACCGCCACGGGGTGGACGGCGCCCACCTCCCTGCTAAACATGGCGGAGTCACGCCCCGAGTACTCGCCCACCGCAGCACGCTTCATACCCGGCCCGCTTCCCGACGAAGTGATGGCGACCGGCGGGATCGTCGGGGACGGCACCACCGAAGAACTCATCGAACACGGTACGGCGGTCGGTGGCGAGGCCGGGGAGCGGGCGCTCGCCACCAGGGCAGGTTGGCGGTCGTCGATGCCGGCGAGCACCTCCGCCCCACCTCCACCCCGCCCATCACGGCACATCCCGTCTATTCCACCGGCAGACCATCCCGAGTTGTACCGCGCCGCCACACATGGCTTTGTCGACTTCTCGGAGGACATCTCCTCTAAAGACATCGCCGCCGCGGTTGCAGAGGGCTACGACAGCATGGAGCTCACCAAGCGCTATACCACCGTGACGATGGGCCCGATCCAGGGCAAGCTCGAGGTGGCAAACGCCGTTGCCCTCCATGCCGCCGCCACCGGTCGATCGATCGGTGAGACGGGGACCACGACGTGGCGCCCACCGTACGTCCCGCTCAGTCTTGGCGTCCTGGCCGGCGGTGGGTACGAGCCGGTTCGGCACTCCCCGATACAGGAATGGCACGATCAGCACGGCGCGAGACCTCTTGTTGCCGGTCAGTGGATCCGCCCCGAGCACTATGGCGAGCCTCACGCAGAAGTGATCAACGTGCGCCAGAACGTCGGGATCATCGACGTGAGCCCTCTCGGCAAGATCGAGCTGAGCGGACCGGACGTGCCAAGGCTTCTCGAGTTTGTGTACACAAACAAGTGGCAGAACCTCGCCGTCGGGTCCGTTCGCTATGGCGTTATGTGCACCGACGACGGTGTCATCTTTGATGACGGTGTGGTGGGCAGACCGGCGGACGACCGGTGGCTGATGACCACCACGTCCGGGGGTGCGGGCAGGGTGTGGAACTGGCTCGATGACTGGGTTCAGGGGCGCGGCTGGGAGGTGCAGATGACGGCCGTGACCGACGGGTACGGGTCGATCAACGTAGCCGGTCCCCGGTCCCGGGAGTTGCTGGCGCGCCTCACCGACATCGACCTCGACCGGGAGACGTTCCGCTACATGCAGGTGCGTACCGGCACCGTCGCCGGTGTCGACAAATGTATCGTGTGGCGGATCGGGTTCACCGGCGAGTTGAGCTACGAGGTCCACGTTCCTGCCGGGTTTGCACGACACGTGTGGGATTCCCTCATCGAGCATGGAACGGACCTGGGAGTTGGCCCCTTTGGTATAGAGGCGCAGCGAGTTTTACGATTGGAGAAGGGGCATTTCATCGTTGGTCAGGACACCGACGGTCTCACCCAGGGTTTCTCCGTCGGGATCGACCGCTTGATCAGACTCGACAAGGCAGACTTTGCAGGCAAGGCCGAACTCGTGTGGCAGTCACGGGACGAGGGGCGGGTCCGGCTTGTCGCCATTCAGCCGGACGATCCGAATCTCGTGCCACACGAGGCGTGCCAGCTCATCGACGGTGACACGATCATCGGGCGGATCACATCGAGCCGGTGGTCTCCGACACTCGCGCGCTCGATCTGTCTAGGTCAGGTTCACGGCAGCTACGCCGAGCCTGGGAGGGCGTTGACCGTCCGGCTCCCAGACGGCACGAACACCGGGGTGCGGGTGATGGAACACCACGCACACTTCGATCCGGAAGGGACCCGTCTCCATGCCTGACCCGCGCTTTTTGTCCCCGGTCCGGGATCGCGAGCCCGTCGTTGGCCGTGGTGTCACTCTGAGCGACATCTCCGGTGTCAAGTTGACACGATGCTTTGGATCCGACCTCGCTCCGGGCACATCTCGCCGTTCGGGTGACTCGTTGGAGTGGTCCGTGTCACCTGGGGAGTCGACGGTCTTCGGCGCAGCCACCCCCGGCACCGTCGACCTCACCCACGTGCGGGCGGTGTTCCGGCTAACCGGCGATGAGGCAACCGGTGTGCTTGCCAGAGTCTGTGCACTCGACCTGTCAGATGACATGTTTCCCAACGGCGCAGTCGCCCGCACTCCGATTGCCGGTGTCGCCACAGAACTGGCCCGTGACGACGTAGACGGGACGACGTCATACCTATTGCTGCCGTCACGGTCGTTTGGGAACTACCTGTGGACGGTTCTCGTCGACTCGGCAGAGATCGATGCGACCTAATCGTTACCATCTGGTTACGGTAACTGTTAGGTTACTATTGGGTCGACCGCCGAGGAGGTATTGAATGACGACGTATTCAGCAAACGCGAGCATCGATGCCCCGCCGGAGACCGTGTGGGCGCTGCTGGCCGATGGCAAGTCCCTTCCTGAGTGGAACTCGACCATCGTGTCATTCGAGGGAGACATTGCTCTCGGCAGTCGGATTCGACTGGTGTCAACGGTGAACCCGAAGCGAGCGTTCAAGCTGACGGTTTCTGAGCTGGCCGCGCCCCGCCGCATGGTCTGGTCGGACGGCATGCCGCTGGGGCTCTTCAAAGGCGTCAGAACATACACGCTTACGCCGGGTGATCGTGGCACCGAGTTCACGATGGTCGAAGTGTTCAGCGGGTTTCTGGAGCCGCTCATCTCGAGGGCGATACCGGACATGACTGAGTCCTTCAACGAGTTTGCGGCCAGCCTGAAGAGAGCGGCCGAAGCCGGGAGCTGATGTGTCGAGTTCAGCGCTCGACGTCCTTGGCGACGGCACCCGTCGCGCCATCGTGCAGCTCCTCGGTGACGGTGACCGATCCGTAAGGGAACTCGCCGATGCGCTTCCAGTGAGCCGCCCGGCTGTGTCCCGACATCTGCGGCTCCTCAAGGAAGCCGGTCTTGTAGCCAATCGTGAGGATGGGACCCGCAACATCTATTCCCTGCGGCCCGAGGCATACGCCGAAGCTCAATCGGCATTGGCGGAGTTGTGGGGTAACGCGGCGGCGCGGTTTCGTATCGTCGGCGACACGCTGGGAAAAGACGATGCCCGCTGAGCCTCTCCTGGTCGAGTTCGAAGTAGCCACCGATCCCGCGCACGCTTTTGACCTATGGGCCAAGAGAACTGCGCTGTGGTGGCCGAAAGGTCACACGATGAGCGGTGAGCCGGACATCGACATAGTCTTCGAAGGCCACCAGGGCGGGCGTATCTACGAGCGGACCGGCACAGGTATCGAACACGATTGGGGGGAGGTGCTGATCTGGCAGCCGCCAAACCGTCTGAGGTACCTGTGGCACGTCTTCTTCGACCGCAGCGAAGCCACAACCGTTGAGGTGACCTTCACCGCGACCGTCACCGGTGAGACCCGGGTGACCATCGAGCAGACAGGGTTTGAGAGCCTGGGCGAAGCCGCTCAAGAGCGCCGGAAACGCACAGCCGGCGCCTGGGAGGCGCTTATCACTTCATACCAGCAGATCTGCGCGGGCTAGCGCTGCTTCGCCCGTTTTCGGTCGCTCTCGTTGAGTAACCGTTTGCGGACCCTGATCGACTCGGGGGTGACTTCGACCAGCTCGTCGGCGGCGATCCATTCGATGGCGGTCTCGAGTGTCAGCTCACGGTGTGGCTTCAGCTTGATTGCCTCGTCGCTCTGATGGGTTCTTATGTTGGTGAGCTGCTTGCCCTTGGTGGGGTTGACCGCCATGTTCTGTGGGCGGGACGACTCGCCGATGATCATCCCCTCGTACACCTCGACCCCGGGGCCGACAAACAACTCACCCCGCTGCTGGAGGTTGTCGAG
>Ga0214472_10001593_pt1 | contig 25134 bp, 24 predicted proteins | sample RVTome_6_FD_207662 | JGI IMG/M metagenome (GOLD analysis project Ga0214472, IMG submission 207662) | Soil microbial communities from uranium-contaminated site in the Upper Colorado River Basin, Wyoming, United States - RVT140D175 | ecosystem: Environmental > Terrestrial > Soil > Contaminated >...
CAGGCCGCGGAAGAGAGCGTTGTGCAGCCCGTGCTCGTCCTTGGCTGAGACGAAGAAGGTTCCGATTGCAGAGGAGATGATGCCGATGCCGGCGACGGCCAACGGTAGCATCGCCATGGCGAAGCTGTTCTCGCCGCCCAGGGCGACGCCAAGCGTCATCGCGGCGATGATCGAGCCCACGTAGCTCTCGAAGAGATCGGCGCCCATCCCAGCGACGTCGCCGACGTTGTCACCCACGTTGTCGGCGATCGTGCCGGGATTGCGCGGGTCATCCTCGGGGATTCCCGCCTCGACCTTGCCGACGAGATCGGCGCCGACGTCTGCGGCTTTCGTGAAGATCCCTCCGCCCACGCGCGCGAACAACGCGATGGAAGAAGCCCCAAAACTGAATCCGAGGACCTGACTCAAGACTGCTGGCGTGAGTTCACCGCTGCCGCGATAGGCAAAGGTGAGGATCGTGATCCCCAGGAGACCAAGTCCGACGACCGACATCCCCATGACGACGCCAGATCCAAAGGCCACGCGGAGAGCGGCGGGGAGACTCTTCGTCGCCGCCTGCGTCGTCCGCACCGCCGCGCGCGTCGCCGTGTGCATGCCGAAGTAGCCGGCGAGGCCAGACGCGACCGCACCGCTGACAAAGGCCAAGGCGGTCTTGATGCCAAGACCCGGCGCCGTGGCGAAGGCGATTGCGGCCGCCACGACGGCCACGAAGATCGCAAGCCAGCGATACTCTGCCTTCAAGAACGCGGCCGCGCCGTCCTGCACGAGCTTCGAGATCTCCTGCATCCGTTCGCTACCAGCGTCCGCTCGCATGATCTGTCCGTACTTGATCACTGCGAAGAGCAGAGCCAAGACCGCGGCGATGGCGATGTAGGCGAAGATGTCCATGCGGGAATTACTCCTCCGTCGTCGTCCGGACCCATCCCGAGTCCATCCGGTGAAATGTCTGGGACGATTCAGCCGTTGAATCGCTCCATGGTGGCCTGGACTCCTCGCAGGACCCAGCTCTCCACCGCGTCGGCGGCCCTCGCCACCATCTTGTCGACCACGTCGTGCTCGGCCTTCGGAAACTCCCCGAGGACGAAATCCGCCAGGTCCTCCCCTTCGGGCCCCGGACCACAGCCCATACGCAGTCGCGCGTATTCCGTCGTGTGCAAGGCCTGGTCGATCGACTTCAACCCGTTGTGGCCTCCGGCACTTCCCTTCGGCCGCATTCGGATACGGCCGAGTTCGATGACCGCGTCGTCGACCGCCGCGCAGATCTCCGGTTGCTCGGGCTTCTCGATGGCGAGATAGGCCCGCACCGCGCGGCCCGAGAGATTCATGTAGGTCGTCGGCTTGACGACGTGCAGGCGGCGGCCTTCGATCTTCACCTGAGCCGAAAAGTAGTCGGCTCTTCCCGCGATCAAGTGCGCTCGATGCCGTTCGCAGAGCCGATCGACCAAGAGCCAACCCAAGTTGTGCCGCGTGTATTCATAGCGGCCCCCGGGATTGCCCAGACCGAAGAGCAGCCAGTCCGTCGCCGGACGGACCTCGGTCTGCTCCATGGGTCAATCTTCCCTGGACTTGGTCTCTGCGCTCCCGCCGCCACCTGGCGTCTGGTCGCCGGCCGCAGCCTCGCCACCCTCGACCGCTTCGGCCTCGACCACTGGCTCCTCGATGAGCCGCGGGCTCTTGACCGAGCAAAGCGTGAGCGTAGGATCGTCGAGGATTTCGAATTCCTGGGTCTCTAGATCCGAGATGTGAAGGCTCTGCCCGATGGTGAGTTCGCTGATATCCAGCTCGTAGTACTCGGGAATGGCCGTGGGCAGCACGCGGATCGACACCTCGCGCCGCGACCACTCGAGCACGCCACCGTCCATCTTGACTCCCAGGGGCGTTCCCAGGGTGTGGATGGGAATATCGACCTCGACCGGTTTGTTCAGGTCGATGGCCAGCAGATCCGCGTGGACATATTCGTGCGAAACGGGGTGCCTCTGCACTTCGCGCAGGAGTGCGACCGCGGCCGCGCCCTTCTCACCCTCGATCTGGAGGTTGAGCACGACACGGCTGCCAGCGCGCGTCCGAAGCGCCTGCCAGAGTTCCTTGGAATTGATACTGAGAGCGCGTGGCTCGTCGAGGCCGGCTCCGTAGAGCACCGCCGGGATGCGTCCAGTGGCGCGCAGCTTGCGGGCCGCGCCCTTTCCGCTCGTATCCCGAGGCTGCACCTGGAGAGTGACGGTCGCCATGGTAGGTTTTCCTCCAAAGGTCGCGCCTGGCAATGAACCCGGCGCGGAAGCCCCATCTCGTGGATGAGGATCGTGGAACCTCGCCTGCCGTGAGTGGACGGCAGGCCGGAAAGTATAGTGAAGTGCCCTCGCCTTGGAAAGGGCTACAGGAAGAGGGAGGAAATGCTCTGTTCGAGATGGATCCGCTTGATGGCCTCGGCAAGCAGCGCCGAAATGTCCAGGATCTCGACTTTGGGGCATTCATCCTGGCGGTCGAACGGGACGGTATTGGTCACGACCACGCGATCCACGGGGGCGTCGTTCAGCCGCGTCAGCGCCGGCCCGGAGAACAGAGCGTGCGTCGCGCAGACCTCGACCCGGCGAGCACCCTGATTCTGGACGAGCTCCTTGGCTGCGTCGCAGACGGTCCCGGCGGTATCGATCATGTCGTCGAAGATGACGACGTGCTTCCCCTCGACGTCGCCGATGAAGTTCATCACCTCGGCCTGATTCGGGCGAGGACGTCGCTTGTCGATGATGTTGAGCGGCGCGTTCAGGACGTTGGAAAACGCGCGAGCCATCTTCACACTGCCCACGTCCGGCGCAACGACGGCAAGATTCTCGAGTCCTCGCTCTTCGTAGTACTTCATGAGCACCGGAGCCGCGTAGAGATGGTCGAGCGGAATATCGAAGAAGCCCTGAATCTGCGCGGCGTGGAGATCGATGGTGAGAACCCGATCGGCGCCGGCGTGGGTGAGCAGATTCGCCATGAGCTTGGCGGCGATGGGAACGCGCGGCTGGTCCTTGCGATCTTGGCGCGCATAGCCGAAGTAGGGAATGACGGCCGTCGTGCGCATGGCGGAGCTGCGCCGGGCGGCATCGAGGAGGAGAAGCAACTCCACGAGATTCTCGGCCGGCGGAAACGTCGGCTGAATCAGAAAGACATCGGCGCCGCGAATGTTCTCGGCGATCTTCACCGAGATCTCACCATCACTGAAGTTTGCGTTGACGACTTCGGTCAGCCCGACGTCGAGGTGACGGCAGATCTGTGCCGCGAGTTCGGGATGACCGCGGCCCGTCAGGACTCGGAGACGACGACCCATCGCTTCGCTTCCTCGAGAGATTTGGTGAGACTTTCAGCGTTCATGTGCGCGATCGCGAAACGGGAGCGGTGGGACCGTGGATGAATTCTGACGGCCGGACTTCCATGGAAAACCCGGCCGTGCGACTCAGATACGGTTGATTGCGAACGGCCGAGATTCCGAGCGCTCGCGCAGTAACCTGGGACTAGTACGCTCCCTCTGCAGCGAGATCTCCGTCGTCGTCATCCGCCGGGGCATCCGTCCGAGGACGGTCCCCAGCCAACCGCCGTTCCTCCTTGTACGCGGCGATGACCTGGCTTTCCAACCATTCCCGCGTCTCACGATTGATCGGATGCGCGATGTCCTGGTAACTGCCATCTTTCCGCTGCCGCGAGGGCATGGCGATGAAGGTACCGTTCGCGCCGCCGATGATCTTGAGTCCGCGGATGACGACCATGTTGTCCAACGTGATGCTCGCGAAAGCCCTGAGCTTCTCGTCGTCGCGTAGCGTGATCCTGATTTCCGTGATCTCCAAGCGTCACCATCCCTAGGCACGAGATCCGGGAATTGCAGACGAGGCTTTGGGATTCCGTTCCTCAGACCTCGACCAACGTCACCCCTTGACGGGTGGAGCGCCCGACCCAACTGAAGGAAGCGCGATCGGCAAAAGCTGTGCGGGCAAGCTCCGCCGATTCCTCCTCCGAGTAAACCGCAAAAATGCTGGGTCCACTACCACTCAGCAAGGCCAGTTGTGGCTCCGTCTCGAGGAGGTCGAGATACAAGCGATGCAAGGATGGATGCGCCGGGAACACAACATCCCCGAGCCTGTTCGATCCCGGCCACCTCCGATCGGGGAAGCGCGCCAATAAGGCCTTGTAATTTGTGAGGTTAACTTTGGGTGGTATGGTCGTCAACCCCATTCTCAGATGCTCATACACCCATTGCGTGGATACCTTCATGGGCGGCGTGAGAATCAGGTACCACCCGCCACCCGACGCGCTGAGGGGCGTTAAATTTTCACCAATTCCACGCCCGAGCTGTGTGCCGCCCCGAAGAAAGAACGGCACATCGGCACCGAGTGTCCTCGCCACGTCGTGCAAGATATCGTGCAGGACTTCGTCGGCGATTCGACAGCGCCAGAGTCTCGGCAGGGCGACCAGGCAGGCCGCGGCGTCGGCGGAGCCACCCCCGAGCCCCGCCGCGACGGGGATGTTCTTGTGGAGGGTGATCTCGACCCCTCGCTTGAGTCCGAGACGGCTCTTCAGGAGTTTCGCGGCACGGTGGCAGAGATTGCTGCGGTCGGTCGGCACGTCCGGATGCTCGCAGCGCACGTGGATCGGCCCATCGGTCATCTCGAAGTCCAGTTCGTCGAACAACCCGATGGACTGGAAAATCGTCTCGATCTCGTGGTAGCCGTCGGGACGCCGCGAGAGCACCTCGAGATGGAGGTTGACCTTCGCGTGGGCGTGAGCGCGCAACGTCATGCCGGGAGCTCTCCCCGGCGATAGGCGTCCAAGAGCCTGCCCCATGGCGTCCGCGCGAACAGCCTCTGCTGCTTCCGCGCGATCCAAGGCCGCCACACGCACATCTCATATGCCGCGCTCAGGCCGCCGCCCACGGGTCCGGCCAGCACGCGGTCGAGCCAAGAGTCCCGGTGAGGCGGCTCCTGGCAGTTGGCCAGCCCGCGTTGGGGCCGGAAACCGAAGTTGATCGCGTCGACGTCCGCCCCCAGAACGTCGATCTGCGCCAAGTCGGCCTGCCCGGCGCCGAGGCGCTGGCAGAGATTCAGGACGGGCAGGGCATCCGACCGCCATCCCAGGAGCTTCGCCGCGACGGCATCGATAGCGACCGGGTCGAACGACGCTAGCAGGACGTTCTGGACCGTTGGGTCGCAGTGGCGCGGCCCTGCTCCATCGCCGCTGAGCGTCGCATCCATGACGGTCAGGGTTCGCGGACTCACGTGGCAGAGCATCCTCGCCACCTGTGCCACACAGTGGTTCCAACGATTGAGCGAGATGGCACCCGGTCGTGGCCAGCTCCAATCCATCCACAATGCGATCGCGCCACTCAACCAGGGGCCTGGTCGTACGCGCAAGCTTGGAAGTAGGACGATTGCGGAGCCTTCCAGGGCCGCTGGAACGCTCAACCCGCGCAGCAACTCCGGCGCGAGGGCGTCGTCCCCGAACGAGGCTGGGGACATCAGATCCGTGTCGGCACGTATGTAGTCGACGTCGAGTCCATGGAAACGGAGGACGGATCCCAGGCCGTGATCGTCGAGTGCCTTCGTCGCGACGAAGCCCGCACGGTCGCGGGCGACTACGCGCATGCTTTCGGCTGCAAGATGCGAGCCCAACAGCGCGTGCAGCACACCATCGAGTTGCCACGGAGTCGTACCGGTCGCTGGATGGTAGTGGTTGCGACAGAGGTCGGGCAGGATCTTGATCGACCGGGCGCGGCGCAGCACGTGTTCCGCCCCGATGAGTCGCAACAGACGGCACAGGTCTTCGCGCACCGTTTCGGGTGTACTGCTGAGAACGGCGACTTGACTGCGTGACATCGTTTGCTACCGGGCGCTGTAGAGGATCCAACCGACCACCGCGATCCACATAAGCACGGTGAGGGAGATGGAGCGATCCGTCAGGAGCATCTCGGAAGGATCCTCCCCCTTGTCTTCCTGGAGCACGAGATAGAGATAGCGGGAAAGGCCGTAGAAAACGAATGGGATCGTGTAGATCAGATTCCCCGTCCCAAAATGCGCCACAGTGCCTGGCCAGATGGTGTAGATGCTGTACGACAGGATCGTCACCGCGACGGTGATGGCCGTGAGACGGTCCACGAATTCGACGCTGTAGTGCGCCAGGCTCGCGCGGCTGCCCGCCCCCACCTCGCGCAGCTCGTGACGACGCTTGCCGAGGCCGAGAAAGAGGGACAGAAAGAAGGTACACACCAACAACCAGGCCGAAATCTCCACGGGCTCGCCGGCCTCGTGCAGGATGCGAGCGCCGGCGATAGCGCGCAGAACGAATCCCGTCGAGATGGCCATGACGTCCAGGATGATCTGATTGCGCAGCAGGAAGGAATAGGTGACGTTGAGTGCGAGATAGCCAAGACTGACCCAGAGAAAGCTGCGCCCCAACCAGTCGGCCGCGAGGAGTCCCACGGCGAGGTTCACGCCGATCGCGACGACGGCGTTCCCGAGGCTGAGCTTCCCCGAGGCGATGGGCCGCAGCTTCTTTCGGGGATGTGCGGCGTCCAACTCGCGGTCCTTGAGATCGTTCATGAGATAGACGACGCCGCTCAGCCCGCAGAAGATTGCGAAGCCGGCGATCGTCCGGACGAGCAATTCGGTCTGCGTCAGCTTCAACGAGAAGATGATCGCAGCGAAGAGCACGAGGTTCTTCGTCCACTGCCGCGGACGCATGCTCTTGAAGACGAGAAACAGTGGCATTGACGACCTCAGTAAGCGTTGTTACCGCGAAGGACGTGCAGAACGGTGCGGAGCAGAATACGCAGATCGAGTCCCAGCGACCAGTGCTCGACATAGTGGAGATCGTACACCGTGCGAAGTTCCACGGGGGTGTTGCCACGCAGTCCATGAACCTGCGCCCAGCCGGTCAGGCCGCTGCGCACCCGATGCCGCTCGAGATAGCGCGGAATCTCGCGATGAAACTTCTCCGCGAAGTGCATGCGTTCGGGCCGCGGGCCCACCAGGCTCATATCGCCCCGCAGCACATTCCAGAGCTGTGGCAGCTCGTCGAGGCTGAAACGGCGGAGGAAGCTACCCATCCTCGTGCGCCGAAGATCGCCCGCGACGGTGATCACCGGTCCGGAAGATCTCTCGGCATCCGTGCGCATCGTCCTGAATTTCAGCATCTGAAACGTCCGGTGGTCCCGCCCGAGTCGCTCCTGGCGATAGAGGATCGGCCCCGGCGAACTCAGCCGCACCAGCAGCGCGAGAACAAGCATCAGCGGCAAAGTCAGCACCAGGCCCAGCGCAGCCGCCACCATGTCCAGCGTCCGCTTCACGATTCGATCCATGCCGGAGAGTCCGCCCTGGCGCACGGAAATGAAGGGTACCCCGGCGATTTCCTTCAGGCGCATGCGACTCGCATGAATGCGTTGCATGTCCGGCACGAACTGCACGTCGACGTGGAAGGGACCGAGGCGCTCCGCGATCTCCGTCACCAGGGTGAGCCGCTCGAAGCGAAGCGTGAGGAGGACGCTGTCCACCTCGTGGGCGGCGACGAGTTCCTCGAGCTGATCGAGCGTCCCCAAGACGGGAAGTTCATGGGCACCTACGAGCTCCGGCCCAATGCCGGGTTCATCCCCGTCCTCTGCGATGGCGCCCACGACGACAATCCCGAGGCCCGGCAACGAGTGGAAGGTGTCCAGGAGGCGCTCCTTCATCGTGGAATCGCCAATGAGCAACACGCGCACGACGCCGACGCCGCGTCGCAGATAACGGCGCAACAGCCCTCGCATGAAGACGCGCCCACAGAAGAGAAAGAAGAGCGTGAGCGAGAAGAAGAGGACGAAGAAAGTCCGCGAGTAACTCATCCGCCGGACGAAGAAGGCCATCGCCAACACGACGAGGCTGCCCAGGATCACCGAACGGACCAGCCCCGCGACATCTTCCTCGAGGCTCTTGCGGCGCACCGGGTCGTAGAGCCCCTGTGCGTAGAAGATTCCCGCGAAGATCAGGAGCGTCACGAAGCTCGTGTAGAGATAGCCCGCGAAGGGGGGTACGCCGAGCGGCGTCGCCATCCATCCCGTTCGAAAGCGTACGAGGTAGGTGAGGAGGAATGCGGTCTCGAGCGCGAGGATGTCGCTCAGCAGGAAGAGGGTCGGCTGGAGCAGATCTGCATCTCTGCGTCGCGTCGGCTGGACCATCACTCTCCTCGAGTCACCGTCAGGACGACAGTGCCCGCGTCACGGCGGCTCGGATCTTCTCGGCGAAGCGTGGCCGATCGAATCCCTCCGCATGCCGGCGCATGAGCTCCGGATCGAAACCGGCTCGACCCGCGCCCCTCGCCTCGAATCGTTCGATGCCCTCGAGCAGGCCCTGTGGGCCGGCGCGGCGGTAGAGCACGCCGTTGAGGCCGTCGCGGACGGAATCTAGCACGCCACCTTCGGCGCGCGCGATGACCGGGAGACCGCAGGCCGTCGCCTCGACTGGCGTGATGCCAAAGTCTTCGACCCCCGGAAAGAGCAGCGCCCGATGGCGGCGCATGAGGCCGGGAAGCTCTCCGTCGGGCACGAAGCCAGTAAACTGGATCTTCGCAGCCGGATGACGCGACGCGATTTCCCTCAGGCGCCCCGCCTCAGGGCCAGTTCCGGCGACGGTGAGCGGGCGGCCGCTGCCAGCGCAGGCCGCGACGGCGTCGTCGACCCGTTTGTAGGGCACGAGCGCCGATACGACAAGGTACGGATTGCCGCCTGGATCGAACGCCGGCGCGCTCGCGACCGGAAACGCCTCGAGATCGACCGGAGGGTGGATCACGTCGATCTCCGCGGCCCGAAGGCCATAGAACTTCGAGATGCGGCCGCGCACGAACTCGCTGTTGGCGATGTATCGGTCGGGGCGTCGGGCCGTGCGTCGATCCCAGGCGCGTAGCCGCTTCGCCTCCCACCCCATCACGGCGCGCAGCGGCGCCGGCTTGTCACCGAAGTAGTCCTCGAAGCGGTCCCACACATAACGCATCGGCGTGTGGCAGTAACAGACATGGGGTGCGCCCGCGCGCGCGCGGGCCGACTTCGCGACGCAGTGGCTCGTGCTGAACACCAGATCGTATGCGTCGAGCTTCAGGCCATCGGCCCACGCTGGAAAAAGCGGCAGCAGATAGCGATAGTTGTCATGAATCTTCGGCAGACGATTCATCCACGACGCGTGGATCCGATGGCGTTCGATGCGCGGGTGGATCGCGCCGCGCTTGTAGAAGAGGGTGAAGATCTCGGCGTCCGGAAACAGTTCACACAGGACGTGGAGCACTTTCTCGCCACCGCGATATCCGTTGAGCCAGTCGTGCACGAGCGCGACGCGCAGCTTCGCGGCGTCGAAGGGTTGAATCGTCTCAGTCACCGGCTCCAGCATCTCCGTGGAAGCGCTCGGCCGCGGCACGGCGCGCGATGGACTGGCGAAAGCCTCGCCCGGAAAGGAAGCGTAAGCTCTTGACGGGGTCCTCTGCGGACGAGCGTTTGCCGAGCGCGCGTCGCGCCTCCGCCAACTCTGCCTCGGGTGGGAGATCCTCGGCGACAACGCGCTCCGCGATATCTCGCCCGACGCCCTGTTCGCGCAACTTCGCAAGGAGCCAGAGAGCGCCCACAGGCCTCTTTCGCAGTTGATCCCCCACGAACAGCCGGGCGAACTTCTCGTCGTCGAGGAAGCCGCGCGCCTCGAATTGATCGAGCACCGCGTCGACGCTCACCGGGCTGAACTCGAGATCGATGAGCTTCTGCCTCAGGCGTCCTCGCGCCTGGGCGCGTCTCTGGAGCCAGGCGAAGACGCGGCGCGCGATCTCGCGGCGGTCGGCGGCAGCGCGAAGGCCCTTCAGTTCCGCGGCGGTCAGCGGGCGATGGAGTTCCAGGCGGAGTAGTTCGGGCGCGTCGCCTGCGACGCGAAGGCTGCTGCCATCGCTGAGAAGAACCTCGGTACCTCGGCCCTCCTCTTCGACGAGACGGGCGATGGAGAGATCTCCACCGCCCGCCCCAGTTTCCGCAGGTACAGAAGAACTCATGCCGTGGCCTTGTGCGCCCGCCCGCTTTTCGGATCCGGCTTGGTGGCAGGCTTGGCCGGGCCGGCCTCGGCCGCTGCCCGGGCCGGGGCGGCACCGACCTTCTTCTCTTCGGACGGCTTGGCCGTCTTGATGCCGACCTTCTCGAAGACCTCGCGTTCGATGCGCTGGCAGAGGTCGACGTTCTCGAGCAGGAAGACGCGCACGTTCTCGCGGCCCTGACCGAGGCGCTCTTCGCCATAACTGAACCACGCGCCACTCTTCTTGATGATCTCGTGCTCGACGGCGAGATCGATGAGGTCCCCCTCGCGCGAGATGCCCGCACCATAGAGAATGTCGAACTCGCACTTCCGGAACGGAGGGGCGGTCTTGTTCTTCACGACCTTCACGCGCACGCGACTGCCCGTCACGTTTTCGCCTTCGGAGATCGCACCGATGCGGCGGATGTCCAGGCGGACGGACGAATAGAACTTCAGGGCGTTGCCGCCCGACGTCGTCTCGGGATTGCCAAACATGACGCCGATCTTTATGCGGATCTGGTTCGTAAAGATGACGAGAGTATTGGTCTTCTTGATCGTGCCGGTGAGCTTGCGCAGGGCCTGGCTCATGAGCCGGGCCTGCAGTCCCACGTGAGTATCTCCCATCTCGCCTTCGATTTCGGCTCGCGGGACGAGCGCGGCGACGGAGTCGATCACGATGCAGTCCACGGCGCCGCTACGCACGAGCATCTCGCAGATCTCCAACGCCTGTTCGCCTGTATCCGGCTGCGAGACCAGCAGGTTGTCGATGTCGACGCCCAGTTTACGCGCATAGCCGGGATCCAGAGCATGCTCCGCGTCGATGAAGGCGGCGACGCCCCCGTTCTTCTGCGCGTTCCCGATGGTGGAAAGGCAGACCGTCGTCTTCCCACTGCCTTCGGGTCCGTAGATTTCGACGATGCGACCACGGGGCATGCCGCCGATGCCGAGTGCGATGTCGAGGGCGAGGCTACCCGTCGACACCGTTTCGACGTCTTCGACGGCTCCCTCGTCGCCGAGACGGATGATGGCGCCCTTGCCGAATTGTTTCTCGATCTGTGCCCGTGTGAGCTCCAGCGCCTGCTTGCGCTCTTCGCGGGGATCTTTGGCCATAGTGATGCCTTTCGCGGGAAAGCGATGATTGAAGCATGGGGAGGTCCAGCGAAGGCGGCGGCACACAGGGGCGGCCCCGGGGAGGGAATGAGACCGAGCCACCAGCGGCGATCGCCGCGCGAGCCGCACTCTAGCATGGGGAATTTGACGGAGCAAGCGGCCAGGCCGCCCGAACGGGCGTGGGCGCGTCAGCCCCCGGAAGACGGCAGAGTCGCCTCGTGGAGGACCGTCTTTCCGTCCAGAAGCTGCAGTGTCTTGACCCCCATCGTGAGCTCGAGCCCGTGCGCGGCGGACTCGAGGGCGAGGCAGGTGGCCTCGTCGGCGGGCCCGCTGCATTCGGCCAGGACCAGCTGCGGCCGCCACGGATCGACGTAGCGCATCCGGACGTCGCTGGGAGCGCGATCGACGAAGGAATTGGCCAGCGACTGGAGCATGCCCGCCTTGCGGTAGACATTGAGAACGACCCCGTGCCCGCCTCCATGGAGCGTGTCGACGGACACGCGCCGCAGCTCGACGTTGAAGCCCTGATGGGCGTTCGCCGCCTTGTCCATGGCCGACCGCACGGCGTCATTCCGACGGTCCACGGCGGTCGCGTCGAGTTCGCCGAGGCGAACGCAGAGCGCATCGTCGGCGAGCCACCGAACATCTGCGGCGCCGCGGATCTTGTCGCGCAGACTCAGCAGCTGGGGCAGAACCTTCGGATTCACGGCGACGGCCAGGATCGTGGGCATGAAAGCCTCCGGCAGCGGACGAACAGCCTTTCCAAGAGACTGCTAGATAATGATGATCGACCGTGGACCGCTACAACGGGTTTCCCGGGGCCGCCAGCCTGGCGGTATGCAGAGTCGAGTAGCGCGCCCCCGCCGTGCTCAACTCGCTGCGCACCAACTGGATCGAATCCACTCGAAAGCTCCACTCTCCCCCGGCCTCGAAGGCCTCGGCCACCCGCTGCAATGCGCCTTCGGGCGGCGCCTGTCGAAAACGGGCGACCGTCAGATGGGCGCGGAAGCGTCGGCCCTCCGCCGGCCGAAATGCAGCCGGGAGGGCCAGGCGCAGGTCGGCAGCCAGGGCGCAGAGTTCATCCACTCCCGTCGTAACCCGCAGAAAGGCCACGCGCGCCCGACGCAGCTTTGAAAAGGCATCGAACCCGCGGAGCGTCACGCGAAAACCGTGCGAACGGGCGGCGACTCCGTCGATCGCGGCGCCGATGTCCATGAGCCCCTCGGGCGGGCACTCGCCGAGGAAGACGAGAGTGAGATGGAGCTGTTCCTCGCCGAGCCAGCGCCCGTCTGGCCTTCCAGCGACGGCCTGGGGGCATGCCGCGATCGCCTTGCGAATCGTGGCAGGGGGAACGATCGCGATGAAGAGCCGGAGCATCAGAGATCCAGACGCCCGTCACCGAGCCCCTCACGCAGCAGATCCAGCGCCATGGCCACGGCCCAGACGCGATTTTGCTGACGATCTCCCGGGAGGATCCGTCCGCGCGCGCGTGTCGTGATCGACGCGGCGTGCGCGACCCAGACGCTGCCGACGGGCTTGGCGGCCGTGCCGCCCGCAGGGCCGGCGATTCCCGTGATTGCCAGCGCGTGATCGGCGCCGAGCCGCACGCGTGCCCCCTCCGCCATCTCGCGCGCCGTGGCTTCACTCACGGCTCCCTGTTCGTCCAACGTCGAGGCGGAAACTCCGAGAAGCGTGCGCTTCAGCTCGTCGCCATAGGCGATGATCCCGCCCAGGAAGACACGACTGCTGCCCGGCGTCTCCACGATCCTCCCACCGAGCAATCCGGCAGTGCAGGATTCCGCGACCACGAGCGTCTGCCCGCCGTCGGCGAGGCGCCGCAGCAACAGCGCCGAGAGATCTCCGTCCGCGCGCGCATAGACGCGCGGAGCGAGTGCGGCCTCGACGCCGTTTGCGGCGCGCGCGAGTTCGTCACCGGCCGATGGAGTCGCGTCCCGGGCGCGCAGGATGACGTCGAGGCCATCGCGTTGGACGCAGTAGGACCGGCTGATGCTGGCGAGCCCGGCCGCGATCAGCGTCGCCTCGACCCGTTCGGCCAAGGCGCTCTCTCCCCCCCGCGTGGCACGCAGGCGGATCTGGGCGGGCCGGCGCTCGAGATCGAGGCCGGCGAGGCGCGGCAGGAGCTGCTCGTCGAACATGCGCCTCATCTCGGCGGGAACGCCGGGCATCAGCGCGATGGCGCCCTCCTCATCCGTCTGCCAGACTCCCGGCGCCGTGCCGATGGGATTGGCGAGCATCTCGGCTCGGGGCGGGCGCAGCGCTTGACGAAGATTGGTCTCGGGCATCGTGCGGCCAAGCGATTCGAAGCGCCCGCGAATCTCCTCGACCGCCGCGGAATCCTCGACGAGCGCCTCGCCGAGCAGCACGCCGAGCGCCTCACGGCTCCGGTCGTCGACCGTGGGGCCGAGCCCGCCGCCGACGATGACCAAGGACTCGCCGTCCGCGGCACGTCGCAGCGCCGCCACGATGTCATCGATTTCATCGCTCACGATCTCAGTGCCCGCGACGATAAAACCCTCGATCGACAAGCGCTCGATCAGCCAGTGGGAATTGCTCTCATAGCTGCGACCGTCGAGCAGCTCGTCGCCGATCATGACGAGTCGAATTTGCCCCGCCATGCCGGCGTCTATCCGAAGGCCGCGATGGCAGAGACGAAGACCAGCATCGACACGCGGGTGTACATCCCGGCCGCCACATCATCGAGCATGATGCCGAGACCCCCCGGGAGCTCCTCGAGTTTTCGGGCTGGCTGCGGCTTCAGCACGTCGAAGATGCGGAAGAGAATGAAGGCCACGGCAACATTCATGAGCGTCGGATCGACACCGAGGAGCGCGACCCCCATGCCGCAGGCTTCATCCATCGTGGCCTGCTTCGGGTCCTCTCCGTAACGCTTCTCGAGGGCCGTGCATGCGGGGATACCGATCAGAAGAGTCCCGAACGCAAAGATGACCTGGCCGGGCACGTTGTGAAGTTGTGGCACCCAATAATACAGGAGCGCCACGACGAGACTCGTCCACGTGGCCGGGATGACCGGAATGAACCCGACGCCGAAGAACGTCCCGAAGATCTGTCCAAATCGAAGTGACATGCGCGGAGGCTAGTCGAGCCCGCCGCGCAGGTCAAACGCGAGCTGTTCATGCTGGTCGTCAGAAACGACCTGGGGCAAACTTCCCGTTCGATCGATCTTCCTCCTTCCTGGAGCCTCTGCCGTGCGAACTCGACTCGTCTTCCTCCCCGTGCTGCTCCTCGCCTCGCTCCACGCCACGATCGCCGTCGCGGAGGACGCCCGCCTGTTGCGACAGCCTTCCATCGGCGAGACGCTGATCGCATTCGTCCACGCCAACGACATCTGGATCGCTCCCCGCGGCGGCGGCGAGAGCAGGCGCCTCACGACCTTCCCCGGCGCCGAGACGGATCCGTTTCTCTCTCCCGATGGCCGCACCGTGGCATTCTCCGGCCAGTACGACGGGAACACCGATGTCTACGTCGTTGCGGTCGACGGCGGGAGCCCTCGCAGGCTGACCTGGCATCCTGGGACGGACACCGTGGAGGGCTGGACGCCTGACGGCGGCCGCGTCCTCTTCAGCTCCGGTCGAGAAAACGTCCCGCGGGGCCAGCCGCAGCTCTGGACGATTTCGACCGACGGCGGCATGCCGTCGCGCCTGCCGCTGCCGCGCGCTCTCCGCGGCAGCCTGTCCGGCGACAGTCGCCGGATCGCCTATCAGGTCGTCGACCCGTGGGAGGACGAGTTCCGCAACTACCGCGGCGGACAGGCGCAGCCGATCCGCATCCTCGACCTGTCCTCCCTCGAAATGACGAAGCTCCCCTGGGATGGGAGCAACGACATCGCGCCCATCTGGCTGGGCGACAGGATCTTCTTCCTCAGCGACCGTGACTTCGCCAACAACGTCTGGGAATACGACACCCAGACGAAAGAACTCCAGCAGCGCACCTTCTTCAAGGAGTTCGACAGCAAGAATCTGGGAGGAGGCGCAGGCGCGTTGATCTTCGAGAACGGGGGCGATCTCTACACACTCGAAGCGGCCGGCGGCGAGGCGCAGAAGCTGTCCATCCAGCTGCGAGGCGACTTCCCGTGGGCGCGCCCGCACTGGGAGAGTGTCGGCTCGAGCATCGTCTCGAGCGCGCTGTCTGCGACGGGTCAGCGCGCTGTCTTCGAGGCGCGCGGCGAGATCTTCACGGTCCCCGCCGAGAAGGGCGACGTGCGCAATCTCACGCGCAGTTCTGGTGCCGCCGATCGCGCGCCGAGCTGGTCGCCCGACGGGAAATGGATCGCTCGATTCTCGGACGGCTCCGGCGAGTACCAACTCGTGCTCAGCGATCAATTCGGTGGCAACGAACGCACGATCCAGTTGAAGAATCCGAACTTCTACTACACGCCGGCGTGGTCCCCGGACTCGAAGCATCTCGCGTTCACCGATGCCGATCGCGTGCTCTGGTGCGTGGAGATCGAGAGCGGCAAAGCCAGGCGCATCGACAGCGAGGGCTTCGCCCATCCCGAGCGCGTCATCTATCCCGCCTGGTCGCCCGATTCGAAGTGGATTGCGTATAGCCGGCGTCTGCGCAATCAGTTCGACGCAATCTTCGTCCACTCGCTCGAGAGCGGACGCAGCACCCAGATCAGCGACGGACTCTCGGACGTACGCACGCCCGCCTGGGCTCGCGATGGGAAATATCTCTACTTCCTGGCCAGCACCGACTACGGAATCAACGTCGGCTGGTTGGACATGAGTTCCTACAATCAACCGCTCAACTACTCCGTCTACGTCGCAGTCCTCTCCAGTGAGGAGGCATCGCCGCTGGCCCCGGAAAGCGACGACGAGTCGATGGAGGCGGAGGAAAAAGCAGACAAAGACGACGAAAAGGACGAGGACGACGAGCAGGAGATTAACGTCGTCATCGACTTCGAGAATCTCGATCAGCGAATCCTGGCGCTGGACCTGCCGCCCCGCCCCTACGGCGATCTGGGGGTGGCCGACGGGGGGACACTCCTCTACACCGAGGCCATCCCCAACGAGGAGGGCCTGACCCTCCACCGCTACAAGCCAGAAGACCGCGAATCGGAGGTCGTGCTCGAGGGCATCGAGTCGTACACGCTGTCGGGTGACGGAAAGAAGATGCTCTACTCCAAGGCAGGAGGCGGCTACGCCATCGTCGATGCGACGGCCAAGCCGTCGCCGGGGGACGGACAACTCGATCTCTCTGCGATGCGAATGAAGGTCGACCCGCCTGCCGAATGGCAGCAGATCTTCAGGGAGGCTTGGCGCTATCAGCGCGACTTCTTCTATGTCAAGAATGTCCACGGGCTCGACCTGGACTGGGCCTATGGAGCCTACGGCAGCCTGATCAAGCATGTGCGCCATCGCGCCGATCTGAACTACGTCCTCGATATTCTCGGCGGCGAGACCTCCGTCGGACACTCGTTCACGTACGGCGGCGACATGCCAGATGTGGAGACGGTACCGGTCGGACTCCTGGGCGCGGATTTTTCCGAGGAGAATGGCCGCTTCCGCATCACGAGGCTCTACAGCGGGGAGAACTGGAATCCCGAGCTGCGTGCGCCGCTGAGCGGCCCGGGCATCGATGCCACCGTGGGCAACTATCTCCTCGCCGTCGACGGGCGCGAGCTGCGCTCGGGGGATAATCTGTTCGCGGCCTTCGATCGCACGGCCGAACGGCAGACGGTCCTCACGCTCAACGATCGACCGAAAGACGATGGCTCGCGCGAGATCACGGTCGTGCCCGTCGCCGACGACAACGCCCTGCGGCGTCGCGATTGGGTCGAGGGGAATCGGCGGCGCGTCGACGAGCTCTCCGGCGGCAAGCTTGCGTATGTCTGGGTCCCGGACACTGGTTCTGGGGGATACACCTACTTCACCCGCTACTACTTCGCCCAGCAGGACAAGAAGGGCGCGGTGATCGACGAGCGTTTCAATCACGGTGGCTCCATCGCGGACTACATCGTCGACCTCCTCTCACGCGAACTCCTGGGCTACTTCAACAACGCGGCGGGCGAACAGCCATGGACGGCCCCGAACGCGGCCATCTTCGGCCCGAAGGTGATGATCATCAACGAAATGGCGGGCTCGGGCGGTGACATGCTCCCCTACATGTTCCGCAAGATGGAGATCGGTCCGCTCGTCGGCACACGGACCTGGGGCGGGCTCGTGGGAAGATGGGATGTACCGGATCTGGTCGACGGTGGACACGTCACGGCGCCGCGCGGCGGCTTCTACAACACCGACGGCGAGTGGGAGGTCGAGAACGAAGGCGTCGCCCCCGACTACGAGGTCGAACAGTTGCCGAAGCTCATGGCCGCGGGCCACGATCCGCAGCTGGAGGCGGCCGTGCGTATCGCGCTCGAGAAACTAAAGACCGAAGAGGTCGAGTTGTTACCCCAACCGAAGGACCCCGTGCGCGTGAAGCGGCCGGACTAGCGGAGTTGCCGCACGGCCATCCACAAGACTCGCCGAGAAAAAGAAAGGGCCTCTCGACCCAGACCCGGCGCTTTCACGCCGACGGGGAGAGGCCCTCCGCCCGTCGCTGGACGGTGCTGCGCGCGGCCTTCGCCGCAATCGGTCAATTCAATTTGTGCAACACCAGCTTGGAGACGCATTTCAGGGTGTCGAAGACGCCCTGCCCGTTGATGGCCACGGCTTCGAAGCTCTCGTAGCCCTCGGGATTGAGCTCGGTCTCGAGCTCTTCGATCTTGAGCGCCGTCGGCATGTCACGCTTGTTCCACTGCATGACGATGGGCAGCTCTTCGGCCTTGAGATTGTGTTCGGCCAGATTCTCATGGAGGTTGTAGAGACACTCGAGATTCGCGTCGATGCGATGTTCGTCGCTGTCGGCCACGAAGACGATACCGTCGACACCGCGCAGGATGAGCTTTCGCGATGCGTTGTAGTAGACCTGACCCGGAACCGTATAGAGATGGAAGCGCGTCTTGAAGCCCTTCACGGTCCCCAGCTCCAGCGGCAGGAAGTCGAAGAAGAGCGTCCGATCCATCTCGGTCGCCAGGGAAACCAGCTTTCCCTTGGTCTCAGGATTCAGCTTGTCGTAGACGTACTGAATGTTCGTGGTCTTACCACCGAGGCCAGGACCGTAGTACACGATCTTGCAGTTGATCTCGCGCGAGCTGTAGTTAATCAACGACACGGGCGTTCTCCCAGACGGGCGCGTTTCAATCGGCGAACAGGCTGTCGATCTCGGCTTCGATTCCCTCGGTGAACTCGGAGTCGGCGATCGGATCGTCGTACTCCTCGTTTCGATACTCGAGTTTCTCGAAGAGTCGATCGAAGATACGGCTCAACTCGTCCACGGCGCGCTTCACGCGCAGGCGAACCAGACCCAACGTCGTCGTCTTATCAAAGAGAACGACGAGAATTACGTCTCGCGAAATCCGGCTCAGATACATGCTCTCCTCGACACCCTGATGGTAGAGCGTCGAGAAATCCTTCTCGCCGATCAGCTGCGCCAACATGCTGTTGGCCTCGAAGTCCGCCGCGCAGAGACTTGCGAAAGCCTGCACATCGAATTCGGGAGCCTTGCCAGCATTGGTGATGAGCTGACCGGTTCGGTCGATGAGGAGATTACTGGTCGAATTCGAGCTCTTGAGCAGGTCGCTCAAGACACTGTTGATCGCCCAATAATCCTCTTCGAAGATTGCCCAGTCAGCCTTGACCATCAAGCAGCCTCGGGGATATGGCGAGACGCACGTCTGCGCCTGATACGCGGACAGAATTGGGGCGTTTTAGCCTTTCGGCCAACACTTCGGGAGCTGATCGCAAGAAGCATGCTCACCGCGGCGGCTTCCGCCCGATTTGCGCGCAGCGCGGCCGCATGAGGCGCGATGGGGAGGGATTCGGCGGCTTGGGTCCCTACGGGGAACCCCAGTCCAGGCTGCGACGACCCGAGAACGCCCGTTCCAGGGTGAGGTCATCGACGAAGTCCAAATGCCCGCCCACCGGGATGCCAGTCGCGAGTCTCGTGACGCGAATCTGCCGACCCCCGAGCGTCCGTGCCACATACAGCGCCGTGGCCTCGCCCTCGACGCTGCCGGACAGGGCGAGGACGACCTCTTTCACGCCCTCCTCACAGACCCGATGGACCAGAGTGTCGAAGCGGAGTTGCTCTGGTTCGATTCCGTCCAGGGGTGACAACAGCCCGCCCAATACGTGATAGCGCCCCCGAAAGACGGCGGCGCGCTCGACGGAGAAGATATCTGCGGCCTGCTCGACGACACAGAGTTGGCCATTCGCGCGGCGAACATCCTTGCAGATCGAGCAGGTTTTCGTCTCGGTGATCGCCCCGCAGCGTTCACAGCTTTGGACATGGGCCTTCATGTCGAGGATGAGCTGGCTGAGTTGGGAACTCTCCTCGTCACCCGCCTGCAGCAAGTAGAGGGCGATGCGCGTCGCCGACTTGGTGCCGATGCCGGGCAGCCTTCCGAGCTGGCGCACGAGGCGATCCAGTCTGGGGGAGCCGAGGGAGCCGCCGAACACGGGTCTTCTAGAACAGGCCGGGGATTGACATGCCCCCGCCCAGCTGGCCCATTTTCTTCTGCGCGAGCTCCGCCGCCCTGCGGTGGCCTTCCTGCATCGCGGCGACGATGAGATCCTCGAGGAACTCGACCTCGTCCGATTTGACCACAGATGGGTCGATCAAGAGGCTGACGAGTTCCTGCCTGCCGTTGAAGACGACCTTCACCATGCCGCCGCCGCTCTCGGCTTTGACGCGTTCCTCGCCGAGTTGCTCCTGGGTCTCCTGCATCCGCTGCTGCATCTGCTGGGCCTGGGCCAACAGCTTGTTCATGTCCATCTCAGCTCTCCTCCCCGCCGCCCGTTGCCGGACCGTCGACGAATTCGCCGCCTAGCCCGTCGAGCAATCGGTCCAGTCCGGGCTCTTCCCGACGCAGCTTGCTCACCACTTGGTGCACCGTCGGAGCGACCTTGGCCTGGACGGCTCGGCGCGCGGCCTCCTCGTCGGGCGAGGGCTCGTCGCTGATCGCCTCGACCTTCATGGCCCTTCCGAAACACTCGCGGGCGATGCGCAGCAGCCGGCCGAGCGATTCCTTCTTCGCGACCTGATCGCGGTGGAAAGCGTGCTGCGACTTGAAGACGAGCTGCAGCAGGTCGCCTTCGACGCGCGGCGTGGCCTCGAGGAGGCAACTCCCGACGCCCATGTCCTCCTCGCGCAGCTGCGTGAGGAGACGCGTATAGGCGGCCTGGAGCTGCGAATCGTTGATCGCCTGCATGGGGGCCGACGCTGCCTCGGGCGGGGCTGCGACGACGGGAGCCACGGTCGCTGCCTCCGCGCGCGCCGCGGCCTGGCGCTTTGGGGCCGCCTTGGGCGTCGGAGCTTTCTCCGGCCTGGCGCCTCCCCCTTCGCCACCGGACGCCTTCATCGGCGCGGCGCCAGCGGCGCCCATGGCATCCAGGCGTGCCATCAGCTCGCTCAGTAGAATCTGACTCTCGTGCTGGGCGTAGTCGACCAGTTGCGCCTCGAGAAGCCAGCGCGGTTGGGGCGAGCGTTCGAGCTGCAGGTAGTTCTCTCCGCTGCGCTGGGTCAGTGCCAGAAGATCGGGCACCGCGAAGCGCTGCGCCTGCTGCCGCATCCGCGCCCGGACTGCCTCTGGCTTCTCCACGCGACTTGCGAGCGCGTCGTCAACGCGCAACAAGAGCAAGTCGCGAAAATTTGACACGATGCCGCGCCCGAACTCGACGAGGTCGTGGCCATTGTGGGCGAGTTCTTCGATGAGATTGAGAACGCCGGCGCTGTCGCGTTCGAAGATCAAGTCGTTGAGACGGAGATAGACGTCGTATCCGACGAGACCGTAGAGTTCTTGCAGCTGCGTCTCATCCAACTCGCCCTCTGTCGCGCTCACCGCCTGATCGAAGAGGCTCAGCGCGTCACGCATGCTCCCCTCGGCCATGCTCGCCAAGAGTTCGATCGCGCCGCTACTGATCTGGATCTTCTCCGCCGCAGCGATCGCGCGCAGGCGTGCCGCTAGCTCTTCGAGGCGAAACAGCCGGAAGTCGAAGCGTTGGCAGCGCGACGTGATGGTGCGTGGAATGCGCACCGGCTCCGTGGTCGCGAAGACGAAATGCACATGCGGCGGCGGTTCTTCGAGCGTCTTGAGAAGCGCGTTGAACGCGCCCTTCGAGAGCATGTGCACCTCGTCGATGATGAACACGCGCTTCTTGCCGGGGGACGGTTGATACTGCGCGCTCTCACGCAGCTCTCGGATGTTGTCGACACCGGTGTTGCTCGCCGCGTCGATCTCGAGAACGTCGAGAAAGCTGCCACGCGCGATGCCTTCGCAGCTCGGACACTTGCCACACGGCTCGCTGCTGAGGCCCTCATCGCAGTTGAGTGCCTTCGCCAAGAGGCGCGCCATGGTCGTCTTGCCGCAGCCGCGCGGTCCGGTCAGCAGATAGGCGTGATGCACACGCCCCCGCTCGAGCGCATTGGCCAGAGTCCTGGTCACATGCTCTTGCCCGACCATTTCCTGGAAGGTCTGGGGTCGCCACTTGCGCGCGAGAACTTGATAGCTCATGGCATCCAGGCGTCGTGGAGGACTTCGAAGCGCGGAGGACCGCGGAAGATTAGGTGGGCCAGGCTCCAGGGCACCCGCCGGGACCCACTTACGGCTGCTACTTTCCAGTCCTGACCGGGTTCGCGAGCTCGTCGTCACCAAGGGCCTGGCCCACAAGTCCTAGGGTCCAGAGGCAGCCAGGCGATCCCTGCAAGAACGCCCCATGCTAGCATGGTCCAGTGGGAAATCCTGGTGGAGATGAGCGGGCTCGAACCGCCGACCTCCTCGTTGCGAACGAGGCGCTCTCCCAGCTGAGCTACATCCCCACACAGCGCTCATAGGTAGCACGAAGACCTGAGGGTGTCAATTTGCACTCCTTCAAGTAGCAGGCGAGATGAACGACGACAAGTCCAACAAACAAAAGGGTTTTCATGACGAGATCCTTCGCCATCTCGACCAGAATCCGCCGCCACCCGAGGGGTCGAAGAAGCGAGCCAAGAAGCGGGATGGCGGGTCGCCACCTCCCGCAAGGCAACCAGGGCGCCGCGACTCCCGCCCGGCTCTCATGCTGCGCGGCATGACGGTCGAGGCGGCCCTCGACCGGCTGGAGCGCTTCGTTCGTCAGCACCGCTCCCACGGGACTCGGGAACTGCTGCTGATCGTCGGCAAGGGCAGCCGCAGCCCATCTGGCGAGAGCATCCTGGCGCCGGCCGTGCGGGAATTCTGCGAGCAACGTCCCGCGCTTGTCCGCGGCATCCGCGACGCCCCGGACCATGAGGGCGGCAGTGGAGCCTGGATCGTCGAACTGGAACTCGGCTGACAGTCTGGCGGAGAGGCAGGGATTCGAACCCTGGGACCTCGTGAGAGGTCAGCGGTTTTCAAGACCGCCCCGTTCGACCACTCCGGCACCTCTCCGCCCGGGCGGTACGCGGCTTTTAGCCGCATCGAACGTTGGAATGTCTGGCGGAGAGGCAGGGATTCGAACCCTGGGACCTCGTGAGAGGTCAACGGTTTTCGAGACCGTCCCGTTCAACCGCTCCGGCACCTCTCCGCACGGAACTTCCCCGGTCGGCCGGGGCATTCAGACGATATGGCGGAGAGGGAGGGATTCGAACCCTCGGAAGGTTTCCCTTCACACGATTTCCAATCGTGCCGATTCGACCGCTCTCGCACCTCTCCGCAGGTCGATCCACCCACCAGGCCAGTGGAGGGCAGACGTATATTGATAGCCCCGAGGACGATGGATTTCAACCGACGTTGCTCAGTCGGCTTCGTCCTTCCGCCTGAGAGACCGGAAAAAGGTGCTCAGGAGTTCCTGACATTCCTCCTCCAGACAGCCGTCGCGCATGAGCAGATCGTGTCCGAGAGGATTCGCCTGGACCACGTCGAGACGGCTGCCGCACGCGCCCGCGCGGCGATCCCGCACGCCATACACGAGGCGGCCGACGCGCGCCAGGAGGATGGCCCCCGCGCACATCGTGCAGGGCTCGAGCGTCACGTAGAGAGTGATTTCGGAGAGCCGCCAGCCCGCCGCAGCAGTAGCAGCGGCGCCCAGGCAGAGGATCTCCGCGTGAGCCGTGGGGTCCTGGAGCGCCTCGACGCGATTGTGGCCGCGCCCGACGATCGTGCCGGCGCGCACTGCCACGGCGCCGACCGGAGTCTCTCCCTCTTCCTGCGCGCGGACCGCCTCGGCGAGGGCATGCCGCATGAAGCGCTCGTCCTGCCGTTCGTGGGACAGGAAGCCTTCTTCCAATTCACTCATGATCGTCGAGCGACCTCGAGCCACTCCGTGTGATGCAAGAAAAGACACGGCCCCCATTGCGCGCGAATGGGGGCCGTGGTGAATCGCGCACGCCGTGGCCGCAGCGGCCAGGCAATCATTCGACGTCGATCTCTTCGATGTTCACTTTCACCATGCGTATGTCGACCAGCGGCTTGTCGCGCGCACCGGTCTCCGCAGCGCCGATGGCCTCGACGACGTCCATCCCCGAAATGACCTCACCAAAAATCGTGTGGCGATCGTCGAGCCATTCCGTCGCCTTGAGAGTGATGAAGAATTGGCTGCCGTTGCTCCGCGGCTGGCCCGTGTTCGCCATGGCCAAGATGCCGGAGTTGTCGAAGCGCAGTTCGAGAGTGGTCTCGTCCTCGAACGGAATTTCCCAGATACTCTTGCCACCGTAGCCGGTGCCCGTGGGATCTCCGGTTTGGATCATGAAGTCTGGAATGATGCGGTGGAAGACGACGCCCTCGTAATAGCCTCGCTTGGCCAGACTGATGAAATTCTCGACTGCCTTCGGCGCGGCCTTCGGAAAGAGCTGGCAGCGGATCTCACCCATGGTCGTCTCGATCACGGCAACGGTCATCTTCTCCCCCTGTGCGTGCTCCGCAGGCAGGTCTTTCTCCTTCGAGAGACTCTGCTCCCCCGCGTCTTGAGCGAAGGCACTCGGGCTCAGTCCGCCGACGCAGAGACCCAGCACGAGCAGCAGGAATTTCGAAGTGGATTTCATGGATGGTCTCTCCTGTTTCGCACAGAACCGGAAGAGCCCTGCGCCGCGACCGCCGCTAAAGTACGGGAGCGAGTTAGGCTGTGCAACCAGCAGGCTACGCCGGGTGATCCTTGCACGCTACGGGGCCCCATCGAGTTCCGAGTGGAACTCGACAAAAGACGAAAGGCCGGAGCCTCTGGCCCCGGCCTTCCACTCAGTGATGGTGCGCCCAGGAGGATTCGAACCCCCAACCTCTTGGTCCGTAGCCAAACGCTCTATCCAATTGAGCTATGGGCGCTGATTCTTCAATTCTGGCGGAGAGGGAGGGATTCGAACCCTCGGAGCCTTATCGACTCATACGCTTAGCAGGCGTACGCCTTCAGCCACTCGGCCACCTCTCCCAAAGGCCGGGCACGGATCTGCTTCCTGCCGGTGGCCCAGTGCGAAAGAAATGTCTCAGACTGCGCGGCGCTAAACCCTTGCCTTCTTGGAAGATGCGCGAAGAGTGAGCGACCGCTGCAGCGGTCGCTCAACTTAGCATCGGCCATGGGGGGTGTCAAGACGGCCTCATCACCGCAAGCTGACTAGCCTTTGCCCTTACCCTTGCTCTTGAGTCCGTCCAGTAGGCCCTTGAGCTTGTCCTCGACCTCGTCTTTCACGCGACCGCGCAGCCGCTCCTTCTGCTTGTCGGCCGCTCGCGTGGCGAGTTCGCTCCAGTCGATCTGCACCTTGGGCTCGGCGGCCGGCCCGCTGACGTCGACGCGGAATCGAATGCGGCCTGCTTCGTCGCGCAGCAGATCGGCAACCGGCTCGAGCTCGCCGAGGGCTGGCGTCACCGAAGCCGGCAGGAGGCAATCGAGCGAGTAGGCGCAGCGTCCGTCGAGACCCATCTGGCCGGCGGCCCGCAGCTCCGTGCCGCCGCCGA
>Ga0214472_10001594_pt1 | contig 25133 bp, 23 predicted proteins | sample RVTome_6_FD_207662 | JGI IMG/M metagenome (GOLD analysis project Ga0214472, IMG submission 207662) | Soil microbial communities from uranium-contaminated site in the Upper Colorado River Basin, Wyoming, United States - RVT140D175 | ecosystem: Environmental > Terrestrial > Soil > Contaminated >...
GCATCCAACGCGGCGGTCGCCGGCGCCTTTCCCATTTTCAAATGCCGGTGGGTGTTCTCCAGAACGACAATCGCATCGTCCACCAACCGGCCCATCACCAGGGCAAGTCCGCCCAGCGTCATCACGTTGATGCTGTTCTTCGTGAAATACAGCCCGATGAACGCGGCCAACACGGACAGGGGGATGGCCAGCGTGATGATCAGAGTCGAGCGAATGCTGCCTAGAAAGAGCAGGATCATCACAACGGCAAGGCCGGCACCGATCAGCGCCTCGTGCTCCAGATTGGTGATGGCCTCCTTCACATACACAGACTGGTCGAAGGTGACGGCGAGATTCACGCCCTTGGGCAGTCGTTCCCGGATCGGGGCGAGCATCTTTTGCAGACCATCGACGATCTGGATCGTGTTCGCGCCGGGTTGTCGGTAGATGGGAATGTACACCTGTCGGCGGCCGTTGACCCGGACGATGTTGGTCTGAATGGCCGCCGTGTCTTTGGCCTCGGCCACGTCCTTTACGAAAACCGAGGCCATGCCGTTGAGTTTGACAGGGATATCGTCGAGTTCCGGGACTTGCTCCACCATCCCATTGGCGTTGATTTGATAATCGAGGTCGCCGAACTTCGCGCTGCCCGTGGGGATCATGGTGTTGTATCGTTGGACGGCCTGAACCACGTCCATCGGTGAGAGGTTCCGCGCCTGCAATTTGTCCCGGTCCACGTAAGTGAGAATGGTGCGCTTTTTTCCACCGAACACCGCAGGGGCGATGACGCCCGTGATTCCCTGCAATCGGTTCCGTAGCTGAAAGTACGCGATGTCGTACAATGTCTTCTCGTCGTGCGTTTCGCTGAATACCGTGAGCAGGCAAAGCGGAATGCTTGCCGTCGGATCAAAGGGCATCACCATCGGCGGGATGGTTCCCGGCGGGAGATAGTAAAGGTCGCTCATGGCCAGCGACGTGACCTGCGACATGGCCGTGTTAGGATCGATGTCCTCCCGGAAGAAGTCCTTCACCACCGATACGCCGATCATGCTCTTGGATTCCTGCCGCGCAATCCCGTTCGATTGACCCGTCCATCGTTCGAGACGGCTGGTGATGTCCTGCTCCATGATCTCCGCGGGCATGCCGGGGTAGAAAGTGAGTATCTGCACCGCCGGCGTCTTGAAGAGCGGAAGGATATCCGTCGGAATGCGCGTGACGGCGGTGACGCCGATGATCAGCACGCCCAACGCCATGACCACGATGAAATAGGGATTCCGTAGTGCGCTACGAACAAGCCACATTCTGCACTTCTCCTGTTTGCCTTCCGCGTCCGAACGACTGATCCCCGCCTCAGTCTTGAGCCTTCGAGCTCAAATGAGCAATCATGGTCTCTACACTCGTGGTAGGCAGATGGCACCGGTGATTCCGGCACACATATGCCGTCGCCTGCCCCTCCCGGGACTTCTGATTCTTCGTAAAGCCCGCGATTTCCGTGATTTCCGGGGATTCCGCTCCCGCAGGCCTGAACAAGAGAACCTTGCTCGGTGCGAACGTCTTACGGACCGCCGCGACCATCGCACGCGTGTCGGTACCGGCCGCGTCTCCGGCGATAACCACCTCGTAGCTAGGCCCGACCCCGAAGTCGAGCGCACACAGCAACTGGGCGTGCGCCGACGGTCCCTGTCGCACAGCACCGTCGAAGGCCGCTCCGACCGCCGCCGCCTTCTCCTCCAGGCCGGCGTCACCCGTAATCCTCGCGATACGCAACAAGTTCAACATCGCCACGGAGTTGCCGGATGGGATCGCGCCGTCGTAGATTTCCTTCGACCGCACCGGCAGCGGTTCACCGTCGTCTGCCGTAAAGAAAAAGCCGCCCCCTCTCTCATCCCAGAAGTGCCGCATCATTTGATTGTTCAGCTCGATGGCTCGCTTCAGGTTCCGCACCTCGAAATTAGCCTCATACAGGTCGAGAAGGCCCCAGATCATGAAGGCATAGTCCTCCACATGCGCAGGAAGAGCCGACTCGCCGTCGCGATGCCGCTTGAGCAACCGACCGTTTGAATCGCGCACCTGATCCCAGATGAAATCGGCGGCGCGCTGGGCCGCCGTGGCGTATTCGGGTGCATCGAGGGCCGACGCAGCCTTGGCCATCGCTGCGATCATTAGCCCGTTCCAGTCCGTGAGGATCTTGTCATCCTTGTGTGGATGGATCCGCCGTTCACGTCCGGCGAACAGCTTGACACGTGACGCTTCGACTCTACGCCGCAATCCGGCCTCGTCGATCTCGAGCTGTTTCGCTAGATCGCTCCACGACTGCGTAAGATGGGGAATGTTGGAATTCGGCGGCGTGTGCGGATTGCGGAAGTTTCCGTCGGGGCGAATGTTGATGGCCTTGAGGAAGAAGTCCGCATCCTCGCCGACCAGTTCAATGATATCATTTCCGGACCAGACGTAGAATTTGCCCTCGACACCTTCACTGTCGGCATCCTCGGCGGAATAGAATCCGCCTCGCGGATCGGTCATGTCGCGAAGCACGTAGGTCAGCACCTCTCTTGCCGTGCGCGCGTACTCTTCCTTGCCGGTAGCCTGATAAGCTTCGACGTAAGCGATCACCAGCATCGCCTGATCATAGAGCATCTTTTCGAAGTGGGGCACGAGCCATTGTGCGTCCGTCGAATAGCGATGGAATCCGAATCCGATATGGTCGTAGATCCCGCCGCGGCGCATGGCTTGGAGCGTCTCCTCGACGAGTTTCAGCGCGTTGGCGTCGCCGCTGCGACGCCACCACCGCAGGAGAAAGCTCAGCCGGTGCGGCGTTGGGAACTTCGGAGCGCGCCCGAACCCGCCATCGGTTGAATCGAAACTGCGGGTGAGCTGTTCGAAACCCCGCTCCAGCACCGCGCCACCCAGCTCCGATGCTGCTTTGGGCTGGACCGCCGGCTCAAGTCGGGAGAGAACCTGCCGCCCCGACGCGAGCAATTGCTCGCGCTGGCTGGTGTGCCAATTCGACGCGATGCGCGGGATCAGCTCCAACATACCCTCGCGTCCAAACCGGACGGTCTTGGGAAAATACGTTCCTGCAAAGAACGGCACCTTGTCGGAGGTCAGCAACACCGTCAGCGGCCAACCGCCGCTCCCCGTCATACTCTGGCACACTTGCATGTAGATATTGTCGATATCGGGGCGCTCCTCACGATCCACCTTGATGGCGACGAAGTGCTTGTTCAGGAGGGCGGCGACCTCCTCGTCCTCGAAAGACTCGTGCTCCATCACGTGGCACCAGTGACAGGTCGAATAGCCGATCGAGAGGAAGATCGGCTTGTCTTCCGCCCGCGCTTTCTTGAACGCTTCCTCGCCCCACGGATACCAGTCGACGGGGTTCGCCGCGTGCTGGAGCAGGTACGGGCTCTTTTCGAACACGAGGCGGTTGTATTCCGAGCCGCCTTCCGGCGAAAGGTTTTTCAGTTCCTCCGGCGTCGGTAGCGGTTTGCGACCCGATGGTTCGGACGCCGCCGATGGCTGCGATTGAAGCAGCATCAGCGTCCCAATTGAGAGCCCCAACAAGGTGATGGTTAGCGTGCGAGTCCTCACGAACAATTCTTATCCTCCGCTGCCGGACTTGATCTTCTCACCATTCGCGTATTCAACCTTGCACTGCTCACACTTGCCGTCGGAGACCATCGCAACGGCGCACTTTTCACACTTGCTTTTCGCCGCAAGGCGCAAAACCTTCTGTGCTTGTACGGCCTTATCGTATTCCGCCTTGTCCGTGAACTTGTGATGGGCGACGTACCCGACGCCGCAGCTTTCGCACCAACCCGACTCTTCGGCGGCTTTCCGGCACGTGGCGCACTTGATGTCGTCGACGCGCTTGAACGCTCCGTTGGCCAGCCGATACGCGACCCAGGAGTGGTACGCCTTTCCGTCAACGAAGCCCGTTTTGCACGCTTCGCAGAAGCCCCCGGCTTTGTGGGCCTTCGCACACGACGGACACTTGATCTTGGCCTCATCAACCTCGTGTCCTTGGAGCGATTCAAACAAGCCGTCGGACTTGATCTTCACACCGGCCACGTAGCCGACCTTGCAGTCGGTGCACCAGCCGTTCTCGACTTTCGCGATTCCGCACTTGCACTCGGCAAGCGCCGCGGAACCGCTGACGAGAACAACAGCGATCGTCGGAATCAGTACTCGTTTCATTACAGTTTCTCCTTTACCAGCATCTCTTACCGAAAATCCTCAGGACATCCGGTCTCAGCCCTCAGTGGGCGGCATCAACGGTGATAGCAATTCCACGGCGAGGCGCGAGACCACCGCGTATATCAACTCGCCTCGCTTGCAAGCGACAACTGTGTGCCCTTTGCAGCGATCGACCCAGTGGACATGGCTCTCGTGCTCGCTGCGCGTCATTCCATCAAGATCGAAATGCCCGGCATCCATGGCCACCAGAGACGCTATCGCCCCGTCCAACTCGAACACCGCGAACGCAGCCGGTTGCCCGTTGACCTTGCACTTGCGTCCTCCAACCAAAAGGAACCGCGGGGCCCGCACATCGGGGAGTTGCACATCGAGACTTGTTTTTCCCCGAAGCCAATCGGCAACGACCACTCGATCAGACGAGGCGATCTGCACCGACCGACCTTCTCCAATGAAGTGTACGAAGTCATCGACGAGCAGTTCTGCTAGAGGGCTACTGTCGGCCCGAGAAAACATCCCGCGCACACCAAACCAAATTCCCACGAGCGCGACGATGCCCACCGTGGCGGCCATGCGCATGGCGAACCGACGCCCGCGCCAACGAGCCGATGGCCGTCTCATCTGCTTGTGTTCAAGCAGTCGCTGCAACGCCCGTTCGTCAAACTCGACATCCACCGGTTCGCGGGACAACACCTCGGAGAGCTTCCCCTTAATCGCCCACTCAATCTCCACCCCGCGGGCGCATTCGTGGCACGTCTCCACATGCCGCTGGAGTTCCATACTGACCGGCACGTCCAATTCGTTGTCGAGGTAGGCGAAGAGGTACTCTCGCACTTCGTCGCATCTCATGGCAGCGCCCCCTTCGTTGTCCGCGGTGACCCTGCAAATTCCGCGAGCTGCTCTCGAAGCGCTCGCCTCGCCCTGGCCATTCCCGACATGATCGTCCCTACCGGACGACCAAGCGCCGCCGCGATTTCTTTGTAGCTCAACTCACCGACAACGGAGAGAATGACAATTTCACGGAAGGCCGGTCTCAACCGGCCGAGCGCCGCCGCAACGTGTTCATCGAGTAGGTCACGGAATTGATCCTCATTCAGCGCCGGGAGCTTCGCCAAAGGCTCGGACAGGTCGGTTGAGGCAAGCTCGGTCAGTTCGGAATCCTCGACAACCTCAATCGACACGCGACGCCGCGACAGCCGGTGCCAGTCCACCGCGATATTGCGGAGGATCTGGAATAGCCAGCCGTCGCTCCTCACCCGTCCGGCGTCCACGGCGAAATCCCGCCAAGCTCGAAGCAGCGTCTCTTGAACCAGATCGCGCGCATCTTCGGACGTCGCCACGTACCGCCGCGCAACCCTCAGCAGCCGTTTGTGCAACGGCTTCACGTGAAGCAAAAAAGTGCCCGCCGTCTCGTTCACGTCCGCTCCGTCAAGCGAATCACACACCATAGCCCTCTACCTCTAAAGAACGAACGCTTGCCGGCCGCTCATCCCGCAAAAAAAGAAAAATACGTGTGTGCCGGTTTTTCCGCCGCCGAACCGCGTTTTCAGCGAATTGGACACGGTGCGGGCGTACTTGCAACCATCCGTACGCATCTGCGGCGTCCCGTCCTTTCGCTGTTGTAATGGATGCCTGTGCGAAATCAGACGCCGGCTGAAAGTTACTGGACGCAGATACTTTCGGATCATCGGTCGGGGACACCACGCACTCCGCCGCGCATGTCTGCTTTCATGGCCCAAAACTCCACTGAGTAGCCGCGGGTTGGCTCGTCACAGCGGCGCTCAGCGGAACCTCACGAGAGCGAACTCACGCCGATATGTCAGTGCCTGCCCAGTGTCAGTGCGCCGCCCTGCGGGCGGCCCCCCGAAGCGGGACACGGGGATGGTGACAGGCCACTAACACCGCCACGCCGCGTATGCCTGCCACTACCTGGGATCCGTGCGGGACCGGGCCACCGCCAGTCCCCAGGGATACCTCATGCGACCCGCGGGGGTTTTTCACCCGCCCCGGTTTTTCTTGGGGGGTGGAGAGGCGCCATGCGGCGGCACGACGCAGTCGTAAGACGGAACGGAGCGCGACCGCGGGACCGCCACCAACGCGGGACGACCGTCAACGGCAGACGATCCGCGACGCGCGTTTGCGGGGACGCTCCATCCGGGAACGCGCGGCGCGCGCTCCAGCGTGCCTTCTCGGCTTCCGCAAGGGGGCGACGTAGACATCTGATTTTGGCGCGTCGATTCGGTGGCTGGGGTGCGGCTTCGCCCAGGAAAGCGTTGGATGATTATCGGGCCGGACGGGGGTGGTTTCTGTCGCTGTCCCTCAGCCGCCGCTGGAGCGTCCGCACGCTGATGTCGAAATGCTCGGCGATCTCCCGCATCGTCATGCCTTCCGCCCGCCTCCGGCGGGCCTCCCCCTCATCGATGTCGGCGGGCGCGCGGCCGAGCCTCACGCCCCTCGCCCTCGCGGCGCGCAGCCCGGCCCGGACCCGCTCCCTGATGGCCTCCCTCTCGAGTTCCGCCAAGCCAGCCACAAGGGCGTACATCAGGCTTCCGTAGGGGCCGTCGAACGATATCCCGTCGGCGAGCGTCACGAGCCTGACGTCGTGGCGGCGAAGCTCGTCGAGCACGGCGACCGCGTCGAAGAGCGATCTCGAAACCCTGTCGAGCCGGTAGCAGACGAGAATGTCGAACCGCCGCCGGCGAACCTCGGCCATGAGCTGCTGGAACGCGGGGCGGTCAATCCTTCCGCCCGAGTGGCCGAGGTCCTCGAACCACCTGACCCTCGTCGGGGACCGCCTCTCGATGTAGGCCTCGATCTCGGCCTTCTGGCTGCGGACGGTCTGCCTCTCGTCGGTCGAGGTCCTGACGTAGCACGCTAGACGCATCGTTTCCTCCCCTTGGTGGAGGTCCCTGTCCTCCCCCTCGTTTCACATTCCAGACTCGCCCGCCGGGGGCGATAACCGCGGCGCGCGGAACTACTTCCGCGCGTTCACATCCCCGCGACGCCCGCGGGCTCCCGATCCCACCCGCCTCGTGTGGCGTCGTACAGGCCGAACATGCCCGGCAGCCTCGGCGACGCGGAGGTCCATTCGTCGGACCGCAGCACATCGTCGGAAACGAGGTTCCCGTCGAACCGCAGATCCTCCAGCCGGCCGTTGTCGGCGGCGAAGCGGCAGAGCGCATGGAGGGCGACGGTCAGGCGGTCGTCGCGTGACACCACGGCCGGACACTCCGTGCGGTCGAACGTGTAGCCGATGACGACTTCGGCCTCGAACATGCCGCTGCGCATAGCCCGGTCGTACACGCTGGCGACGTGCCGCTCGGTGGGGATTGCGGTCGGCCAGCCGAGTCCGGCGAGGATCGCTGCCGCTTGCCGTCCTGTCGTTGTGTCATTCATCACCAGAACGTCCTGTCGCAAAGCTACATAAGGTCGGGCGGCCCCCTCATCCGCGAGTCCGGTGCTCGGGGCATCTACCGGAGAACAAACTAGCCAGCGAGCAGATGGGCTGGCCGTCCGTCGTTTCCACCGTGTTCTTCTCCGTGAGCCAGCCGAAAATCGTGCGTGTGCACGAGCGGCGAGAAGAACACCTCACGCGGACCTCCACCCGGCGGCGGACCCTCCCCTTCGCCAACGCGATCCGGCTGCGCTCCGCGAGGTCATCGAGCGGGACATTGATGGCGCATCCGCGGCGCTTTCGGGCCGCCGGCAGCACGACTCGCACGCTTCCGTCGAACGGCGGGTGCCGCACGACGCCGCGGCGCCCATCGGCGAGCCGAACATCGACAGGCTCGGCGTAGATGAGGTCGCGGCGAGGAGGCCGCTCGCCGCAAACGCTCTGCTTGGTTGCGTCGCGGCGCGGCGTCTTTTCGCTCGGCGCATCCTGCTCGCCTGGGTCGCAGCGCCCTGCTTGTGCGCTGGACGCATCCTGCTCGCTCGAGTCACGGCGTGGCGATTGCTCGGCGGAGATATCATGCTTGTCCGAATCACTGCGCCGCGTGCGTCTGCTGGACGCATCCCGCTCGCTTTGGTCACGGCGCACTGGTCGCCTGCTGCACGCATCCTGTCCGTTCGCATCGCTGTGAGGACGCCGTTTGCCGCGCACATCGTGTTTGCTCGGGGCGCCGTCCGCAGGCCGCTTGCCCTGCGTCTCCAGCCCGCTCGGATCGCGGTGCCCACTGGTCTCGTCGCTGGATATCGCCGGTTTCTCGCCATCCCCTTCACACTCTGGCTCGCCATCCGCGTCGCCGTCTTGTCCGCGTCGCCGAATGCCGCCCGGCTCGTCGACGAGTCCGGCCTCGGCCAGGGCGGTGACGACGGCGGCGGCCGCGTTTCGTAGCGACCTTGCCGTGGGGCCGTCCGTGATCCGGTCGGCGAGGCACAGCAGGGTGTCTGTCAGGCTGCGCCCGACCGTCCCCAATTGTCCGTCGTACGGGGTCGCCGAGTGGAGCAGCCATTGCACGAGCGCATCCGCCGCATCGCCGTCGACGTCCAGGCCGAACGTGATGGCCCAATGGATGATGACGAGTCGGTACGGCAGCACCCACACCGAGGGTTCGTTTCCGTGAGCCATGTGAAGTCTCCCGCCGACGGGCTCGCGGCGAGCCCGCCCCCATCCGTGTGCCGCCTTTCCGTCCCCCCCTTTGCCGCGCGGTCCGGACGCCTACGGAAACGGCGGGGCGGGCCGGCCCCGGTCCGGGAACCGCCGCCCGCGAATGCCCATGACGCGACCGCTGGTGGATCGCGCCGGCCGTGGATCTCCGGCGCGCGGGCGAAGCGGGGCGGGGACGCCGTGGCCGTCGCGGCACGACAGACGCAATAGGAACGCCGGAAGCCTCAACAACCCGCCTCTTCCGCCGCCGCCGCGGCCGCCACGACTTCGGCCTGCGTCCGGGACGGGTCGTCATTCCACTCGGCCATCCAACGAGCGGAGCCACAGGGAGCCCCCAGGACTCGGCTCAGGCGTTTGAAGTATGCCGTCCACTCCGGCGTGCCGCAGTCGAGCGACGCCGCGATCGCGCCCAGCAGCGACCACGACGCGGCGACGGACTGCCGCGGGAAGACGGCGCGTCCCGCGCAGTCCCTCGCCAACGCCCGCTGACACCAGCCGATGCGGAGCCGCGATGCCGGAGATCCCGGCTCGAAAGCGACTTTGGACGACGCTGGCGCAATCGCCTTGGCAACCTCGGCAACCGATTCATCGCCGCCGCCCCTCGGGGAACCGCACCTCGGCGCGCCGCACCGCGCACAGTAGCGACACGGGCGCCGGTCCATCGCGCCGCACCGCGGGCAGGCTCGCGGCGCAGACCGCCGGATGGCCGCGGCGACGGCCAACAGTAGAACTACGAGCAGTAGCGCCAGCACATCGATTTGTCCACACGCATCCATCATTGCACACGCTCACGATTGCCTGCCGCCCGGCCTGAGCCGCGCTGTTCCGCTTGGCCAACGCGACATCGCCGCATGCCCTTCAGAGCCGCGCGGCGCCAGCCCGCGGACGCCGCCACGGTGCCCGATCGTGGCACTCCGCCTTGTAAGGTCCTTCCGGCTTGCCGTGGCCCGCCGCCGGCCCGGACAGGGGGTGGCGCGGGCAGCGTGTGGGCGGATCATCTACACAGACGAGACACCCACCTGGGGCCGCCGCGACCCGCCTTCCCGATGCCGCCGGGGCGGTTGCGGCATGTCGCCGAACCTGCCGACTTGCAGTGCCGAACGGTCATTTTGTTTTTCGCCGCACGACCATAGCGCCATGCCGATGCCGCGAAGCAAACGCTGCGACTGCGGGACGAAGATCTCGGACTTCAGCCCGCATTGCGCCAAATGCAACCACGTCTGCCCCTGCGGGCGGCGGATCGTGTATCCCGGCAGAGGCCGGCCACCGAAGCGATGCCCGCAGTGCGCGGAGCTTCGGCTCGACCGCCGACTCTGCCCATGCGGGAAACTGCTGCTCAAGTCGCAGCGATCGTACTGCTCGATGGTCTGCGCCAAGGAGGCCCGCCGCGTCCGGGCCGGCGCGCCCGCGAGGGCCGGCTGGTTGGAGCGGATGGCCACGGCCCTCGATGACGACCGCCGCCATGCGTGGGTCGCCAGGGTCGTGGCCGCGTGGCTGCGCTTCCACCGGGAGTGGGACGTGTGGCAGGACGGCACCGCCATCGTCTTCCCGCGCACGCGAATCCGATGGGAGGCTCGCCAGACCGACCTGTGCTTCGCCAGCGCGGCGGACCTGCCGCCGCTCGTCCCGGTCGATGATAGTCTGCGCATGAACTCCATCCTCACAGTCAGTCCACCCGTGCGCGGGTACATTTTGGCCAACGCCCAACTCGACGCCGTGGCCATCACGCGTGTCGATTTTGGAACCATCGCCACCTACACAAGGCGCCGCTGCTGGATCGCGCGCTACGGCGACTACGATTGGGAGCTGCTCTGCCCGGCGGACCGGATGCAGGTGCAGCCGCTGCGCGTTGACTGCGACCTTTGATGCCGCGCCGCCGCCCTAGGCGCCCGTTCCCTCCCTCCTGATCGCCTCCAGCGTCGCATCGCCCGGCGGCCTCCACACGAGCCGGCGGACGGCCCGCTCGCTCGGGCGCCTCCGCGCGGGTGAGTCCGGGTCCGGGCGCCCCCGGATCGCGCCCGCGGGGCGGACCACGGCATCCACATCATGCGTCCGCCCCGTTCCGCCCGTGGTCCCCGTCCCCGCAGCTCTCCGTCTCCCCCGCGGCGCGGGCGTCATGATGAGTCCCCTCGCGCGAGGTCGCTCCGCCGTCGTTGCCGACCGCGACCGCGTCGAGCAGCCCCTCGCGGGCGAGGCGGGCGAGTATTCTCCGCACCGCGATCTCGCGCAGGCGAGTCCACTCTCGGCTTCCGCTCGGCGGCCAGGTTTTCGTGGTCCCCAACGCCTCGAATGTCTCGACGAGGAAGTCGCCGCCGTCCAGCGGCTCGCCCCCGTCCGACCGGAACGTCGCGCGCGACGCCGCCTCGAACACATGCTGGATTATGCCGTCCCGGTCGCCCCTGTGGCCGAGGCGCGCGAGCAGTTCCCACACCGACATTCGCCGTTTGGATGCCATGCCCGTGTCGCTCCCCTCCGGCGGCCCGCCCGCGGTCACGCTCCGCGTACCCAAGGTCCCGATGGGCGCGACTCAGCGTTCCGCCGTGCCGCGGGCGCGGGGCCGGGACGGGAAGGCCACACGGCCAGCCGCGCCCGGCCCCGCCGCCGCGTCTGAAGGTGGCCGGGAGGCGGGACGCCTACGGAAACGACCGGGATCTCCGGTTATGGGATGGGCGGGAGCGCCATTCGCGGACAGGCCGGCGAGGCTCACGGGCCCCCTGCCGGCGTGGCCGACTGCACAACCACCTTCGGCCAACGCGAACGAGGCGCTCACGACGCAGGACGGAGTGTCCATTCCCGTGATCGGCGATTGGGCCGGCGACCGCAATAGCGTCGGAAAGACGCCGGTCGCCGGCTCGTGGGCATCGATCCGCGCGGCCGAGGCGCAGTGATCCGGTACTTCTGCGGCGGGCACGGCGGGAAGCGCCGGCCCGCTTGCGGACGCTACGTGGAATGCCTTGCCCGCACTGTTCATCACCGCCCGTGAGGGCGACCGATGACCGTGGATGTCACGATGCAGTCCGCTCCAGCCTTTGACGTGCCATGTCGCAGTATTCCGTCTCTTTCTCTATCAGGATGAACCTCCGGCCCAACTGTTTGCACGCGAGGCCGGTTGTCCCGGAGCCCGCGAATGGATCGAGCACCAGGTCATGGTCATGTTGGGAATAGACGCGGATCGCCCACAGGGGCAGCTCGACTGGAAACGCGGCACAGTGATTGTCGAGTCGTGCCGAGGAGGTCCAACCATCGCCGATGACGCCCCTTTGGGAGAGCTTCCTGTCGTTGACGAATTCGGCCTTGGAGCCGTTTCTTTTCCGGAACGTCCAGATGTGCTCATAGTCGAACACGGGCCGGGGGTGGCTGTTACAGACGAACGGTATGCCCATCCGGGCGAACTGCTTTCTCCAGATGCGCGTGGCTTGGAGGTCCATGCCCGCCACCTCGACGCCCCACCTGTAGTAGTTGATGGACGCCGGGTAGCAGCCGGGGACGTCCGAGTCGTAGAACCTGTTCCCCGAGTTGAAGTAGTCGCCGAAGTTGACGACGGCATAGCCGCCGGGCTTGAGCACGCGGCGCCACTCCAAGAAGGACGCTTCCATCAAACGGCGATATTCGCGGAACGTCGAGGTTCGCTCGTACTGCTTCCCGACGAAGTAGGGCGGCGACGTGACGATCAGGTCGATGCGCTCGTCTTCGACGTCCTTCAGGACATCCAAACAATCCCCTTGGTACAGTCTGTTCTCCGCCAGCATGAGACGGCCCCCCATCGGCGATGGTTGCCGGTGGCCCATTGCCACGTGCACCCCCCACCGTGCCGGCGGCGTGGTTCGCCTACGGAAACCGGCCATCGACAAATGGAAAGGGACGTGGCGGAAGGGGGGCGGCTATCGTGCGTTGGGAGAGGCGCGGTCTGAAGCTGCGGCGCTGGAGCGAGGGTGGCCGCCGGTGCGGCGTCATCCGGGCAGCCGTCCTGCGGGAACGGCCCCCGGCCGGGGCCGGGGGCCTCCCTTCGGCGCGGGAACTGCGTTTGGGCTTCGTGAAGGGGGGCGGGCTCGCGCGCGGCCCGCCGGGATTTCCTTCGTGTCCATCGGACGCAAGGGACATCCCTGCGGCCCCGGCCCGCGCCGCCCCGGTCGCGCCCGCGCGGCCTCGGACTCACGGCGGCTCGGGAGAGGGGGGGCGCCCCGCAGGGGCGGCCGTGGCGGCGGTGGACATCCCGGCGTCGGCGAGACAGGGGCGACGATGCAGTTCCATGTCCGCGACGCGCACAGCGCCGACGGAGACCTGCGAGCGATGCTTGGCCCCTTCGCGGACTTTTTTTGCGGCGGGGAGGTCGGTCCGATCGGCGGGAAGAACTTCATCCACGGTTTCACCGCCGGCATCGCGTTGTTTTGTGAACCCTGAGCGGCGGACCTGGCCGCGCGCGGAACTTCTCCCGGTGGGCCGAGATTTCGACTTTTTGCCGTTTCGGCCTCCGCCTTCGTCCCTTCCCCCAATCGCCAATCGATAATCCCCCTCACACCCATCAACCTTCCGCCCCGCCTCGCCACCCTCGACATGTCGCGTTATCCTCTAGGTATGGTCGCGAACCGCCGCACTAATACGAAGGCTAGTCCGACTGCTTTTGACTGCTTCGCAGGCTGCGGCGGCATGACCATGGGCTTGAAACAGGCCGGCTACAACGTCGTTGGCGCAATCGAGATCGATCCCGACGCCACGAGGGTCTACAAGCTCAACCACCCCACTACCGAGGTTTGGACAACCGACATCCGGAGAGTTGGCGCGAAGGACGTGCTCGACAAGCTCGGACTGAAGAAGGGGCAACTTGATCTTCTTGGCGGATGTCCGCCCTGTCAGGGCTTCTCCACGCTCCGGACGTACAACGGCGGACGGCGAATCCGCGACGCGCAGAACGATCTCATCCTTGAATTTCAGCGCCTCGTGCTCGGCCTCAAGCCTAAGCGGGTCATGATCGAGAACGTGCCCGGTCTGTTCTCGGATCGCCGGCTCACGGAGTTCCGCGCCGTGCTGGAGAGAGTCGGCTACAAGGTGGACGCGGATGTGCTCAATGTTGCGGACTACGGCGTGCCGCAGCGCCGCCGCCGCTTGGTGTTGCTCGCAAGCCGTGTGTCGTCGGTCGCCTTTGCCGAACCGAGCAGACGCGTGCGGACGGTTCGGGATGCGATCGGCGCGATGCCGCGCGCCGGGCGCAGTGGCGATGCCCTCCATGATCTCCCCGAGCATCGATCGCCCTCCGTCGCAGCCCGGATCCGCGAAATCCCCCGCGATGGAGGAAGCCGGTCGTCCCTTCCGAGTCACTTGAGGTTGAGATGCCACGAGACCTCCGACGGGTTCAAGGATGTCTACGGTCGCATGGCTTGGGACGAGCCCGCCCCCACGATCACGACGGGCTGCTTTAATCCATCGAAGGGCCGATTCCTGCACCCGGAAGCGGACCGCGGGATCACTATGCGCGAGGCCGCCCTGTTGCAGTCTTTCCCGAAGTCCTACAAGTTTCCGTCGGAACTAGGCAAGGTCAAGATTGCGACCATGATCGGTAACGCGCTGCCGCCTAAGTTCATCAAGAGGCACGCGAAGCAACTGCTCCGCTCCCAATCAGTCTGGGGTGCCGTGGCTAGGAGTCGCTGAGTGCCAAAAGCCGCTTCTACGACCCAAGTCGGAGCCAGGGACACCGTCCCCTTCACAATCCACCCAAGAGCATTCAAGGCGTTGGGCGCGGATCTCGTTACCAACGATGTGGTCGCGATCATCGAGTTGGTGAAGAACGCCTACGACGCCTACGCTACGCTCGTTGATGTGCGGTTCAATGAGGGCCACGATGAGTGGTTACTGGAAATCGAAGACAACGGCTCGGGTATGAGCCGTGCGACGATTGAAGAGGCTTGGTGCACGGTCGCGACACCGTACCGCAAGACTCACCCCGTCGCTAAGCACCCGGGAAAACGCAACCGTCGCGCATCCGGGGAAAAAGGGCTCGGGCGGTTGTCGGCGGCGCGGCTCGGTAAGAAGCTGGAGATGGTCACGCAGGCCGAGGATGGGAATTGCTGGACGGTGCAAGTTGACTGGGAGCATCTTGCGACGTCTGAAAGCCTCGATCAGTGCGTAGCCACCGTCACGCGGACCCCCGAGCGACGCTTTGAGACATCCGGGACGCTCCTCCGGATCTTCCCCCCTACGAACGGTTTGGAACAAGGAGACCTGGAACGACCTTCGGGACAATCTCGGTCGCTTGCTCCCGCCCTTTGCGGTGAAGGATGACTTCGCGATTCGGCTCAGCACGCCCGGCCTCTTTGATGACGCGATCAACGTTAAGCCGCCCGGGTTTCTGAAGCACCCCAAGTACCTCATCCGCGGCACCGTCGAAGACTCGGGCAAGGTGCGATACGAGTACAAGTACGCCGCCGTACAAGGCGAGGGCCATCGCTCGGCGAAGGGGACCGTGAACTGGGCCCAGGTGAAAGAGCAGGCCGACGATGCGACGCTGAACACGATGGAGAAGCCCGGATTTGGGCCCTTCACTTTTGAGTTGCGAGCCTGGGACACTGCATCGCAAGACACGCACGAAATCGCCGAGCGGTTCGAGTTGACGAAATCGTCGGTGAAGCTGGACATCAAGGCGTACAAGGGCATCTCCGTGTACCGGGATGGCGTGCTCGTTCTGCCAAAGTCCGAGGGCACGCGGGACTGGTTGGGCTTGGACGTACGCCGCATCGGCAAGGTCGGACGGCGAATGAGCACCACTCAACTGGTCGGCTACGTCGCCATCTCCGCCGCCGACAACCCCGACTTGGAGGACACAAGCGACCGTGAGGGACTCGTCGCGACACCCGAGGTCTTGGCATTCGAGGAGACGCTTCGAACGATCGTCTCGGTGATGGAGAACGAGCGGGAGAAGGACCGCCGCGAGGTGACCAAAGAGAGGAGAGTCGCGGACCTTTTCAAGCAACTCAGCGCCAAAGAACTTGTCTCCGGCGTCGCGCTGGTGGCGAGTGAGGGCGGGCCTGCCTCGGAGGCTCTGCCGCTCGTCGAAGAGTTCAGCGAAAATCTGGATAAGGCACGAGAGGAGATTGAAACCCGGTTCGTGTACTACAGCCGGCTCGCCACGGTCGGCACAATCGCGCACATGCTGGTTCACGAAGTCCGCAATCGGACGACGGTCCTTGGTCATGTGCTTGATTGGCTGGGCAAGCGGGTGGGCGAATCGACCGACGACAAGGCTATTGCGTCCAAGCTGGACATGGGCCGCGCGGCGGTCACGGCGCTGGACAAACTGGCCGGCACATTCGCCCCTCTTGCGAATCGCCAGTTCAAGCGACGGATGCGGAGCGCGTGCGTTGAGGAAAGCGCCCTGCGCTGCCTCCTAATGCTTGAGGGTGAGTTGAAGGCCGGAAAGATCGGGATTTCCGCGCCGACCGATACCGTTACTGAAGTTGCCGTAGACCCCGGCGAGCTTGATGCCGTTCTCCTTAACCTTTTGGGCAATGCGGTCTATTGGCTGACGCACAAGGGCGGCACCCAAAGGCGGATCGAGATTCGCACCCGCAAGATTCCCGGAGGCAAACGAGTTCTTGTCGAAGTCCACGACTCCGGCCCCGGTGTCGCGGAGGAAGATGCCGAGAAGATCTTCTGGCCCGGTGTGACGAACAAACCGGGCGGCATCGGTATGGGATTGACCGTGGCGTCGGAACTCGTTGCCGAGTACGACGGGAGGCTGGGGCTCGAATCTAAGGGCAAGCTCGGCGGCGCGACCTTTGTCTTTGATTTGCCCTTGAAGTAGGCCGTCGGGGTCCAGACCATGCGATCCGTATTGATTGTTGAGGATGAACAATCTGTGGCCGATGTCGTTGCCGCGGCGGTTCGGCAAGGCATTCCGGGCGTTACCTGCACGACGGAAATCGACTTTGATAAGGCGATTGAACGGATTGAGGAGCTTCGGCCCGATGCGATCGTTCTCGACCTTATGCAAGGGAGCCGATCCGCTAATCTCCCAGGTCAGCGAACGTGGAAGTCCATCTGGGAGAAGACTTTCTGCCCGATCATCATCTACACCGGTTCCGACGCCGACCTTCAACCGCCTGTCCCCACGAATCACCCGTTCGTCAAGCGGATACAGAAGGGAAGCGGTACGGATGCGCATGTTGTGGAAGGCCTGAGGGGCTTTGCACCGGCGGTTGAGTCCGTGCGGTTGCTCCGTGTCGAGGTTGAAGCAGTCATCCACAAGGTCTTGCGAGACACGGCGGGTGAAGGCCACATGCCGATGACGGACGCCGCACACTTGCTCCACGCGGGTCGGCGGCGCATTGCGGCGTCGATGGACGATCCGACCGTCACAAGCCAACGGGCGTTGATGAGTTGGGAGCAGTACCTTGTGCCTGCGATTGGCGACTCGCCGCTTACGGCCGATCTGCTCCGCAAGCGCGGCGCTCAGTGGGACGACCCGACGAGTTATCGTCTTGTGCTCACCCCATCGTGCGATCTTGTCAAGGGACGGTGCGAGCCGACACTGATCGCGGCATGTTGCGAAGGAACTGATCGGCTGGCGAAAAAGCTCTCACTCTCACTCGCGCCCAACAAGTTGGAAAAAGACGCGGAGACGGTGATCTCTAAGGCCCTCACGGCTGGCGCGTTCGCGGGGTTCCTTCCTTTGCCAGCGTTCCCGTCGCGCTTGCCCGTCATGGTCGCGAACATGAAGGGCCTTGAAGTAATCCCTTACGAGGCAATCGGTTGTGCCGATCCGGCCAAGCCGGGCTTTGACCGAATCGCGTCAATCGACAGCCCTTTCCGCGAGCAAGTCGCGTGGGCCTATCTCACCACCGCAGTCCGGCCCGGAATGCCCGATCGTGACCTGAAGCCCTGGGCCGAAGAACTGGTGAAAGCCGCGGCTCCGCCCGTCGCTCCGCCGTCTAAGACGGGCAACCCTGCATCCGGAGTGTAACGGGTGGATCATCTTTCCGCCCAGGAACGCTCAGATGTGATGAGGAAGGTCCGGTCGAAAGGAACCCGTCCCGAGGCGATTGTTGCCGCCGTTCTTCGCTCGTTGCGATATCGTTTCACTGAGCATGACGCGAGCTTGCCGGGAACTCCCGACGTCGTATTGACCAGGCACAAGCTCGCGATCTTCGTACATGGGTGCTTTTGGCACGCCCACTCATGCAGGCGAGGCCAAAGCATGCCTGCAACTCGCCGGGCATTCTGGCGGCAGAAGAAAGATACCAACGTTGCACGTGACCGACGAGCCACGACAGCCCTACGCCGTCTCGGCTACCGGGTGTTGGTTGTATGGGAGTGCAAGTTGACCAATCCACCCCGTTTAGCACTGGCCATCCGCGCAGCCGTTGCGCGCGCAAGGCGGTGAGTGACAAAGAGCATCGGGCGGGAAGTAGCGCCCACCATCGACGGCCACATCACACTGTATCCTTTGTCGCGTAGCCAAGTCGGGGAGGCGCGTCGCGCCGCGACGCGCCACGGGGACGGCGGGCTGGCGCGCCAAGCCCGTCCGGACGGGCTGTTACTGATCCCGGCCCGTTGACGCTCAGATTCCGCTTCGCTTTCCGCATGGTGGTTTGGTGGCTTCTATGCTTGAGGTGGGGGCGGGGGTTGCCGGGTCAAGTGGCTGTCCGCCGCGACGATGGCCCCCCGCCCGAGCCGGCTTTCGCCTGCTGTCCCATTCTATCGCCCGCCCCCGCGAACTCGGGGAAAAAAACCGGCCGCGGCGGCGGGCTCGCGCGCGCCCGCGTCCCGGTCATCCGGCGCAGCGACCGCCGGACGGCGGTGCCCCCTCCCGGAAGTTGCCGATCAGCCCGCGCAGGGCGGGGCAATCATCGAACGCCACCTCGTCGTACGCGCGGGCCGCTTGCTCCTCGGTTGGATACAGACCGAGCCTTACGCTCGCCCCGTGTGGGCCGACCACTGCCTCCCACATGCCGGACTCGGCGTCCCATCTGACGCCCTGATACCTCGACATGCGGACGCCATCTGGCAGGCCCCCGTTGCGCCTTGCGCGGCTGCGCGATGCCGTCCGAACGCGGAGGTTGCGCCGTGTGTTGTTAAGGCCGTCGCGGTCGCGGTGCGCCACGGATTCGCCCCTCTTCGCCTCGACAATGAGCCGGTGCATGTAGAGAGTGCGCTGCTTGCCTCGGAGCCGCGGCAGCGGCGCGATCGCGTAGACGGTGCGACCCTGGACGAGGGGCCGCCACTTGTGCTGCCTGACGCGCGCCTCGTCCTCATCGTCGATCAGTGCCATGTACCCGTGCGGCAAAGCTATCTCTGCCATTGGGTCCGCCCTCCTTACCTTGCCGGTGTTACCTCTCGGCCTAACACCAGAGCGGGCGGTCAAGACAACATAAGGCGGGGGAAGCAGGCGGATTCGATGCGGATCGGAGGAAGATTCCACATCAGGCGCGGCGGGTGCCTCGGACCGGATTGCGTATAATCAGCGGACCGAGGGCTTGGCGGGGTGCCGGGCCGCGGCGGGAGTGAGCGAACCGATGGCGAGCGACGCGGGCGGACAGCGGCAAGGCGACCTGGAGCTGGTGCTGCATCCGGTCCGGCTTGCGGACTGGTACGCGACGCAGTCGGGCCGGGGCGTGGCGGTCTTCAACCGGTCGTCGGACGAGCCGTCGGCGGTCCTGCGCCCGCCCGACTCGTGGGGCGACCGGTGGGCGTGGAACGTGTGCGACGGGGGGATTTACTTCAAGCGGACATGATGCCCCGCGCCGGGGCCGCAGCCGCCCGCCCGCTGCGCGCCGCGGGGCGAGCGTGGCCGAAGTACGCCTCGACTTCCCCATCCGACACGGTGATCGCCCGCGCGACCTGTCCCGCGCGGTAGTAGCGCTCGCCGGCTAGGACCAGCGACGCCCGGGCGCCGGTGCGCTCGTGAACCCCGCCTGGCAGGCGCATCTGCTGCATGGGGCTGATCGCGCGCCGGTTGCCGCGGAGCTGCGCGCACAGCGCGGGCATGAGGCGCCGGAACGCCCGGTCGGTCACCGGCCTCTCCAGAATCCAGTAGGCGTGCAGCGACACGTGGCCGCTCCACACCACCATCGTCGGGTGGACGGCGAAGTCCCTCAGCCGCTGGATCTGCTCGCCGACGTCGCTGCCCTCGATGTCGCACCACAGGGCCTGGCGGCGCTCCACGTGGGCGTTTGTCCGCCGGTAGAAGCCCACGGGGAACGCCCTGCCGTTGTCCCGCCGCCTCCGCCACTCGGTCGCCTGATCGATCCGGCATAGGAGCACGCCCACGTACGCCGGCCTTGCGCCCCGCCAGATCCTCCTGGCCACGTTCTCCCTGTCGTCGGGGTCGCCGAGGTCCACCCGCATCTTGGGGTGGTCGCGCAGGAACGGCTCCCGGTTGATCGTGGTGCAGTAGCCGCCGATCGCGATGCCGTGCTCGTCGGTGGGGGGCGCGGCGAACCGCGGCCCGCGCAGGAGCCTGAGGAACGTCTCCGTCTCCCGCCAAGGCTCGTCCCACTCCAGCGTGATGGGGTTGTTCATGGTCCTCCTCGTTCGCCACCGGCATTCTATCGCCTGCGGTCCCCGACGCGCGCCGCATCGCACAAGCCCACCGGCGACCTCGCGGGTGCAGGCCCGCCGCGCTCTCGGCGCGCAACCTGGGCGCGTTCGATCGCGGTCGTGGAGTGGATTCCGTCTGTTTTTTGGGGTTCCTGCGGCGGCCCCCGCCCCGAGAGCGCCCTGTCCGGCGAGCGTCGGGGCATTCTCGGCCTCAGACGGCATCGGATCCCGCCCGGCCGGCCCCTCCGGGGCCGTCCTCTCCTCGGGCCGGCGCGCCCTGTTTCAATATAGGTTACCCTCCCCCCCACACCACACAGCATGAACAGCAACACGGGCGAGTCCGTCAGCATGCGCACGGAGCGGACCACCCCCGGAGCCAGGGTCCACTGCCGGCAGCGCCCCTCCGACTGAGAGTGCCCCGCCGCGACGCGGAGGACGGGGTGCCGCGCGAGGAACGCCCGGAGGCGGCGCCGCCCCCCGAACGCCGCGTAGAGCGTGCGGCAGGAGATCCGTCCCGCCCACCTCCGCTCCATCGCCCGGAACCTGCGCACGGACTCCATCTCCGCGCGGGAGAGGCCCGCCACGACCCTGAGGTACGCCTCCAGCGCCTTGTCGCTGGCCCGCAGCGACGGCTTGATCCTCGCTTCGTCCTCGGCGCGGGCCTTGGCCCTGGCGCTCGCCTTCGCCTTCTTCGGGTCGTACGTGCGGCATCCCCACAGGTAGTGTTTCCGGAGGAACGCGGCCAGCCCCCGGTCGTCCGAGCATGTCGCCGACGCGGAGGGCCGCAGCGAGCGGAACCGGGGAGCCATCCAGGAGACGGCCTCGGCGGCCCGGGCGGCATCCCACCCGAACAGGCGAAGGGCCTGCCGCAGCAGCCCGGACCCGTGGAGCGCCCGGAACGTGTCCGGCTCGCGGAGCCAGCGTGTGGGGTCGGCACCGTCGGACGGCGCTGGTTTCCGGACGTGGCGCGCGGAAGTACTTCCGTGCTTTCCCGCCGTGGTGTCCCGGCCGCTAGGGCGCACGACGCATTCGCCGCGGCCACCTTCCCCGGTCGGGCGCACGACGCGCCCAGGCTGGCCACCCTCACCGATCGGGCTCGTGGCGAGCCCATGGAGGCCATCCTCTCCGATCGGGCTCGTGGTGAGCCCTTTGGCGGCGCATTCGGCCCCCTCGTCCAGCGACCAGGGAAAACTTTCAGACCCGTCGGGTCTGAAAGATTGTCCCAGGTCGAGCAGCCTCTCCCTGCGGTCCGCCCTCAGCATCCCGTACCCTTCCACGGTCGCCGCCAAACGGGCCATGTTCCTCTCGCGCTCCGTCCGGGCCTCCGGATCCCGGATGGGGACGATGGTCCTCCGAGCGGGATCCACAAGGCACGGATCCATGAAGCACTGGCCGGGGATGCGGATGTTCCTGTGCCGCGCGTCCCACGAGGTCTCCACATCCAGCCCGTGGCGCCCCTTGAGCGTCTCCAGCATGGGGCGCAGCGTTGCGGGAGTCCGCGGCTCGTGGCGGACGACCGCGTACAGGCCGCCCATGCGGCACGGCAGGCCGTGGCCGTCCACGAGCCACCGGCCGGGGGAGGTCACCCACAGGACGCCAAGATCCAGCGCCGCCGCCAGCCCGTGGAACGCCTCGACCTGCCGCCAGAACCGCTCGTCGATGGCCAGCCATTCGTCGGACTCAACGGGGAGCGGCTCGCGGCGCCCCCTCGGGAGGTGGCGATCGATGTCGAAGATCGTGAACGAGACCGGCCTATCGTCGGCGTAGGTCGCCAGATAGTGATCCTTGCACTCCCGGCGACCGAAGGGCCTGAGGACGTTGTCCAGAAGCCTGCCGTACCGGCGCGAGCCGTCGTCTAGCCTGGCCAGCGGGACGCGCCGCGTTCCGGCCAGCCTCCTGCCTCCGGCGATCTCGTCCAGCGTGTTGGCGGGCCAGATTTGGCCACGGAAGGAGCCGTAGATGTCCTGGCCGTACGTGATCCGCTCCTTCGAGAAGCGCAGGGGGTGGGCGGCGTCGAGGACCTCCTTGCAGAAGGGGGACCCGTAGAAGTCGATTGCCGTGTCGGTCGGACCGTCGCCCATGAGGCATTCTAACGGACGCCTCGGGGAATCCGGGCGGAAAAAAAGGGCCCCGAGCCGGATCTCCGCCCACGCCCCCGGCGCCCCCCTGAGCGGAGGCCGGCGGAGGGGATGGCGAGGCTCAGGCTGTTCGAGGGGGCGTCGGCTAGAATGGCGTAAGGAAAGGAGCCTGACACATGGACTGGAACAGAAGGATGAAGGTCGAAATGGACTTCGCGGAGGGGGACGCCGTGCTTGCCGCCCTGCGCTTCTGCCAGCGCGTCGGCCACGGGGCCGGGGGCAGGCACTGGCTGTACGGGATCGCCTGCCCCGACGGGTGCGGGACGGCGTTCCCGTGCGACGGGTGGATCCACTCGCTCCGCAGGCGGCTCATGACGGACAGGGAGCGCCTGGAGTGGGGTCTCCACGCGCTGGATGAAACCCTCGACGGCTTGCCCGACCCGGGGCCGAAGCCGGTGCGGCGGGCGAGGAAGTGCCGCGCCGCCCTGGCCGCGTTCCATGGCGCGGCGTGGGACGGCGGCTGGCTTCGGGACCATGCCGCGTTCGACTCGGCCCTCGACAAGGGAGCCCAGGCGTGCCTGGATGCGTTCGCCGCCCGATTCGCCCTCCTGCACGCCGTCGAGAAAAGTCCCGGACCCGCGTGATCGCGTGCGCGTCGTCCGCCGAGCGGCCATGTGATGGCTGCCGCCCTCGGCACCCGTGCCGGGCTACGAGCGGCCCGGCCGCATGGCTTCAGGAGCCATGGGCGGGGGGGAAGCGCGAACATCGACCGGGCCATCGGGGAACGCGACGCCGCGCTCGCCGCCCTGCGCCGGCGCCGTCGCTTCGGCATGGGCGCCGCGGACGACCGCCCACCCAACGCCCGGACTGACGCCATCGCGCGCGCCCCGGCCCGACGACCCGCCCAAGACGTGTGCGACCGGCCGTCGGGGCCGTCGCCGCGCCAGTCGCGTCCGCCCGCCCGGCAGGGTGTTCCGCGCTCCGGAGACGCGCCCGGCGGGAGCGGGGGCCCCTTCGGGGCCCTTTTCCTCGGGGATCCCGTCGCGAGCGTCCGGATCCCGCGCTCCCCCCGACCGCCAGGGGCGGCGGCAACCGGCGACGGGGGCTGTCGGAGGGGAAAAAGCCGCCCGAAGGGCGGCGCGGCGGACGCGCGCATGGGGTGCCCCGATTCTCGGGCGGGCGGATCGGGCAGGGATGGGGAGCGTGCGACACTGACCGCCTGACAATCAGCTCGGGCTTCGTGTCGCGCGACTTGACCGCGGCCACAATCCGCGAGCGTTGGGAAGTCGTGAGAGGCTCAGGCGTGCACCGAATTTGGGGGCGACGGCTCGACCCGCGACAATCAAGGCATGATGACAACTGAACAAATCGAATCCCTCAAAGCGGACTTCCTCGAATGGACCGGCGGCTTCGAGCCTGAGGCCGACGGGGACATCGCCGCCTATCCATGAAAGGCTCCCTCCCTGCAAGTCCAATACACAACCCTCGAGGGACTCCTTCTTTCACCTCAAAGGAAGTTCCTTCTTCCTCGTTGACGGCTTCCTTGCGTCGCTCTCTTCCGTGCACCGGCTTGGGGCTGGACTCTTCGTCCGCCCAGCTATCCATTCGGGCTGGCGCTGGACCTGCAACCTCGCGGCCTCCACGCGGCCCATGATCTCGTCCGGTGCGGGCGGCCCATTTACGGAGAGGTCCGAAGTCGGTTACCCGACAGCGACCATAGGCGGCTCGGGCTGGCCCGTTCCCGGACGAGAGTTCTGCGATTTTGCCCTGCGGCGCCGGGCACGTTCCCGGGACGCCGCCCCCTTCTTCGACGATCCCGGACGCGGCGGAGGATCGTCACGATACTCGGTCTCCTTCTTGCTGATGGCGTACGCCGTCCGGCAGAGTTCGTGCCCCACGAGAATGTATCCTCGATTGCGGTTCTGTTTCCCCCCGTCGGTATAACGATCAAAGACCTCGCGGAATCGTCCACCTCGCCGAACGGCACCGTGGCCCGCCTCGATCCACGCCCACTTCAGGGTCCGCCGGCCCATGTGACCCACATGCCGGCCCTTCGGCGCTTCGTCCGTTTCCTCTCCGGTGTCGAACGCCCGCGGAGCCAGAAGACTGTAGGACGCCAGATGCTTCGCGCTGCGAAACCGGCCGAAGTCGCCCACCTCCGCCAGGATGGTGTGGGCCAAGATCGCGCCCACACCGGGCAAGCCCTGCAAACGCTCGGCCTGCGGTGTCGCACGCAGTTGGCGATAGATGATCCGCGTCACCGCGGCGATCTGACGACGAAGATGATCCAGGAGTTGCAGGTAGCCCTTCAACGTCGCACGCCCACTCTCCCGAAGGCGCGGGTTCTCGGCGTCGTTGGCCAAACGCGTCAACATCCTGCGGCCTTGGCCTCCGAACAAATCCGCCAAGTCGTGCAGGATCCCGTGGCGATGCAGGATCGCATGGACGCGGTTCTTCAGCCCCGTCTGCATTCGCACGAGACTCATCCGATAGCGCATCCACTCCCGGCGATCCCGCACCTCGGGCGGCGCCAGCCATACCTGCCACCAGCGATCCGTCTGCCTGCCCAGCTCCGAGAGCAGGTCCGCGTCCGTGCGATTGCTCTTGGCCATCCCGCGCGCGTTCCGCCAGGCCGCCACCTTGCGGCTGCTGGCCAGATGGGGCTCCAGGCCCGCCTGTTCGAGATCCTCGCACATCCATTCCCAGCCGAAGCTCGATTCGAGAATCACCGGTGTCCCCCGCGG
>Ga0214472_10001595_pt1 | contig 25131 bp, 13 predicted proteins | sample RVTome_6_FD_207662 | JGI IMG/M metagenome (GOLD analysis project Ga0214472, IMG submission 207662) | Soil microbial communities from uranium-contaminated site in the Upper Colorado River Basin, Wyoming, United States - RVT140D175 | ecosystem: Environmental > Terrestrial > Soil > Contaminated >...
CACCGACAGCGACGGCGGTGTGAACACCACGATGTTTCAATTGAACGTGGATAATGTCGCCCCGTCCGTGGCGGCCGACCAGCCCACGGTCACGGTCGACGAAGGTCAGACGGCCACCAACACCGGCACGTTCTCCGATCCGGGGGTGGACACGGTGACGATCACGTCCTCGGTCGGCAGCGTCACGCAAACCGCCGGCGCGTGGAGTTGGTCATTCGATACCAGCGACGGCCCGGACGAAAACCAGACCGTCACCATCACGGCCACCGACAGCGACGGCGCCGTGAGCACGACCACGTTTCAGTTGGTCGTCAACAATGTGGCGCCGACCGTCACGGCTGGCGCCGATCAAACGATTTCCGAAGGATTCCTGTTGACGGGCCTGTTCGCCACCTTTACCGACCCCGGCATCGCCGAAACGCGTACAGCGGCCATCGACTGGGGTGACGGGACCAGCAGTCAGGGCATCGTGGCCGAACCAACGTCGTTATCCACGGGCAACGTCACGGGCAGCCACGTTTACGCCGACGACGGCACGTTCACGGTCACCGTCACGGTGACCGACGACGATGGCGGCGCCAATAGCGCTACCTTGACCGTCACCGTGCTCAATGTCGCGCCGACGGTCGACGCGGGGGTCAATCAGACCGTTTTGGAAGGTCAGAACGTATCGCTGGACCCGGTTGCGTTCAACGATTTGGGAACGCGGGATACCCATGTGGCTACGATCGACTGGGGGGACGGCACCGGGGCGGAAGCCGGGCTGGTAAGCCAGTCGCCGTTCGGACCGCCCGGTTCGACCGCGGGCGCCGACGGAACCGTGGCTGGCAGCCACGTCTACGCGGACAACGGCGCATACACCGTGACGGTCACGGTGACTGACGACGACGGTGCGGCAACGAGTGCGACGATCCTGGTCGCGGTGCTCAACGCGGCGCCCGGTTTAGAAGCCGGCGCCAATCAAACCGTCGACGAAGGACAGTTGATTTCGCTCGGCCCGGCCATGTTCAACGATCCCGGCACGTTGGACACGCACACGGCGACGATTGACTGGGGAGACGGCACGGCGGTTGAAGCGGCGGCCGTCACCCAGTCGCCGTTCGGACCGCCCGGCTCGACCTCCGGCGCGGACGGCGCGATCGCTGGCAGCCACATCTACGCCGACAATGGCACGTTCACCGTGACGGTAACCGTGGCCGACGACGACGACGCGACGACCACAGGCACGTTCACCGTGGACGTGCTCAACGTGGCGCCGTCGATCACCTTGGTCGGTCCGCAATCGGTCAACGAGGGCAGTGTGCTGAAGTTAACCGACGTCGCCACGATCGCCGATCCCGGTTTCACGCGACCCGGCGTCGCCACGACCGAAACGTTTTTTTACCAACTCGACTGGGGTGACGGCACAGTCAGTCCCATCCTTTCCGCGACGATCGACCTGAATGGTGGACCGGGAGCGTTCACGCAAGCGTCGTTCGACGCGATGAACCTATACAAGGACAATCTTCCACAGGGCGCGCCGTATCAACTCATCGTGCGGGTGTGGGACGACGACATGAGCGGGCCGATGCTGGACTCAATTACCCAACAGCCGCAGGGAGTGGCCGGAGTCGACTTCGTCGAAGGGACAATCACCGTCAACGTCAGCAACGTTCCCCCGACGATTGTGGCGCGACCGATGAGCATCGACGTCGACGCCCAGGGGAGGGTGCGGTTCACAATCATGTTCGACGATCCCGGCAGCGACAATCCGAACAACAAACCTCCGACGGAGGAAACCTTTACCGTGACCGTTGTCTGGCGAGATGAACCCGACAACCAAATGCCCACGCCCGTGCCAACAACCGGTCCCGGCACCGCGATCGAGCTGTCCCATCAATACTTCGGCCCCCCCGATCCGAACAACCCGGCCGCAAGTTTTACGATCATTGTGACGATGGCAGACGACGACGGGAGCGGTGACCCCGTCGAAATCGTGGTCGACGTGCCGGGCGAGGGGATCAGCGTGCCGTTTGTGGTCCCCACGGCCGAGGGTCCGGAATTGCCGATCTTTCGACAGGGAGAAGCCGACGCGGCGCCCGCGGTTCGCAATGTCACCCGTAGCGTGGATCGGCCCTCGGACGTCAGTGGTTCTAGTGGAGAACAGGGGGGGCAGGAGGAAGTGCGGCGCATCGTGATGCGCATCGTGACGCCGTCCGGCGAATTGATGCTGGACGACGAGACCGGTGAAGCCAAGGAAGTCGAGTTGACCGAAGATGATTTGAAAAATCTGCGCGAGTTTTTCCGCAATTGGCCCGACGGCCACTATCGCATCTACCTGCAAGAGGGCGATTCCCAGCGGTTGGTCGTCGACGCCTTCGTCCGCGGAGGTCAACTGGACGACCCCTCGGACAATCCTCGAGGTGACGCCGACCAGTCGGGCCCAGGGCAGCCTCCCCAAACAGATCCCGCCGCCGAGTCCGACGTTCCAATGGAAGAAAACACCGGGGGTGACGATCTCGTTGGGCAGGCGGCTATTGATCCCTCGGTTGATCGGCAAGCGGTGGCGACCGTGCGATTGGTCGCGGCGCCGTACAGCCCATTGCACCCGGATAAAGAAGCACAGCCGTTATCGGATTCGGCGGTCCCGTACGGCCTTCGGGCGGGCGCGGCGGCCGCTGTGTTGACCGCCGGCTCGGTGGTTTACCGGACCCGAACCCAGTGGCGTGAAAGCGTCGATAGGGCAATGTCCCAGCGCGACCATCGATGGACGAAGACCGCGCGTCTGCGGCGGCGGCTGCGCAATTAACCCTTGAAAGCCGGCCGCCCGCCGACGGCCGCGATTACCGCGCGCCCGAAATGTCGGGCGTCGCGTTGGCATCCACACCGTCGTATCACGTAACAACCGAAGAAAACAGTCATGTTGAATTGCCCTTTTTGTAGCGCGGATCTGAGCGAAGCGGTCGTGCTTGCCCGGCGTTGTCCCGTCTGCGGCTGCCAGGTGGAAAGCGACGACGGGACCGATACGGGCCCCGGAATCGCCCCGCGGCCGGCCGCTGCCGCCGACTCTGGTTCGTCTACAGACGATTCTGATTCGATCGAAGCGCTGCGAGCCACATTGGCGCAAGTCGTCCGGCAAGGCGAAGATTCCGCCGCGGAAGCAGCGCCGCCAGGCGTGGCGTTCGACGCTCCGGCGTCTGCCGGCCATGCCGCTTCGACGCCGTCATCTCCGGCCGGCAAAAAGAGCGACGCCACCCTCGCGCTGCCCGGCGGGGAAGCGGAGGTCGACCTGTCCAAGGTGACCGCCATGTGGCAGGGCATGGTGACGCCGCGCAAGAACCCGCTGATGACGATCAAAGCCGCGTCGCGCGAAGCGGCCGCGCAGAGCAAGTCGAGCGTCGTCGTCAAGTCGCGGGCGATCCGCCGGCAGTACGAAATCGACGCGGAAAGCGCCGATTACGAAATCCTGGAACTGATTGGCGAAGGGGGCATGGGCGTCGTCTACGCCGCCCGGCAGGGTTCGGTCGATCGAACCGTGGCCATCAAGATGCTCAACGCCGAGATCGCGGAAAACTTGGATCAGCAACAAAAGTTCCTCTCCGAGGCCGTGGTGACCGGCGATCTGGACCATCCCAACATCGTGCCCATCTACGATTTGGGCAGCAACGAAGAAGGCGCGCTGTTCTACTCGATGAAGCGCGTGGTGGGAACGCCGTGGGACGCGGTGATGGGGCAGAAGAGCCTGCCGGAAAACCTGGAAATATTATTGAAAGTAGCCGACGCCGTGGCCTTCGCGCATTCGCGCGGCGTGATCCACCGGGACCTCAAGCCGGAGAACGTGATGCTCGGCGGCTTTGGCGAGGTGCTGGTGATGGACTGGGGGCTGGCGATGTCGATCAGCGGCTTCCGCGCATCGGGCAGCATTACGCAATCGGGCAGCATGGGCGGAACTCCGGCCTACATGGCGCCGGAAATGGCCACCGGCCCGATCGAAAAAGTGGGGCCTCCCAGCGACGTCTATTTATTGGGCGCCATACTCTACGAAATCGTTAACGGCCAGCCGCCGCATCACGGCAGCAACGTGATGGACTGCCTGCACGCGGCCGCCCGCAACGAGATCGTGCCCAGCAGCCATTCCGGTGAATTGGCCGATATCGCCCGCCAGGCGATGGCGACCGACGTCCGCGCCCGGTTTGCCAACGTGCTGGAGTTTCAGGCCGCTATTCGCCAGTACGAGTCGCACGCTGAAAGCATCGTGCTCTCCCGGCGTGCCGAGCAAGATCTGGCCCGGGCCCGGCGCGATGATGATTACGAGATGTACTCGCGAGCCATGTTCGCGTATCAAGAGTCGCTCGCGCTGTGGGAGGGCAACGACCGGGCCCGAGACGGGATTTCCACGGTAAAGTTGGCGTACGCCGAAAGCGCGCTCAAAAAAGCTGACTACGATTTGGGCGTCTCGCTGTTGGACGGCGCCGACCCGGCGCATGTGCCACTGCGGAAGCGGCTGCTCGCCGCGGCGCGCGAGCGCGACGCGCGACAACAGCGGCTCAATCAAGTGCGCCGCACCGCGATCGGATTGGCGGCGGCCATTTTCTTGATTGTTACGGCCGCGTTCGTGGGGTCGACGGCGCTCTATCTGCGTGCGGAAGAGCTTGCCGGCCAGCGTGATAAAGCGTACCGGGACGTGTCTGAAAAGAACGATCTGCTGCAGATTCAAACGGCAGCCGCCCTGACCGCCAAGCAGACGGCGCAGGATAACGAACTGGAGGCCATGTTCCAGGCCTACGTGGCCGAACAGGCACAGCAGCAGGAAAAAATTGCCACGCAGGAACAGCAATACGAGGCCTACATCGCCCGCATCGGATTGTCGGCTGCCAAGATCGAAGAAAACGCGTCTCAATTCGCCGTGCAATTGCTCACCCAATGCGAGCCGAAGTTGCGACGCTGGGAATGGGGCCGGTTGATGCACCTGGCCGATCAGCAGCACGAACGCTTCGAGGCGGCATCGCGCGTGGAGACCGTGGCCTTCGACGCGACAGCCGTAAAATTCGCCACTGGTGGTTGGGGCGGATTCGTACAAGTATGGAACGCGGAGACCGGTGACGCGGCGTGGCAATTCCATCACGGCCAGCACGTTTTTGCCGTCTCGTTCTCTCCGGACGGACGGCTGCTGGCGACCGCCGGCCGCGACGACGACGGCGCCGAAGTGAAAATCTGGAACCTGGCCGATCGCCAATTGCATTGCGAACTGTCCGGTCACGGTGACAACGGCCAGCCGGGAACGGTATACAGCGCTGTGTTCTCCGTGGACGGACGGCGTCTGCTGACGGCCTCCGCTGACGGCACCGCGCGGCTGTGGAACGCCGATACCGGCGCCGAAATCCGCAAGTTCCACGGCCATACGGCGCCGGTCTATTGCGCGGCGTTTTCGCCCGACGAAAACCGGATCGTCACCGCCAGCGAAGACCGCAGCGTGATGATTTGGCCGACCGATGAGTCCGCATCGTGGCCGCCGCCGACGTTTACCGGTCACACGGCCGCCGTTTATGCGGCGGCGTTTTCTCCCGACGGGAAGTACGTGGCCAGCGGAGGGGCCGACCGGACCGTGTTGATCTGGAATTCCGACGACGTGCGGCCGGTCGACTTCGACGCGCTGGCCGCCACTCAGTCGACGCCGCCCACCCCGGCCTTCGCCCGCCTGGCGGGTCATACCGCGGACGTGCGCTGCGTTGCTTTTAGCGACGACCGATCGCACCTGGTGACCGCCGGGCATGACAACACGATCAAGATCTGGGCGACCGGCGCCATCGCCGAACAGGTTGCAAACGCCCACGAGTTGACCCCCGTGAAGACGTTGCGCGGGCACACCGGTTGGGTGCGCGCTTGCGACTATTCGCCCGACGGAGCGTTGGTGCTCTCTGGCGGCTACGACGGTCAAGTGAAAATTTGGCGCACCGATGCCTACGAAGAATTCCGCGTGCTCGGCAAGCCCGGCCCGGTGGCAGTGCTGGGCGCCACGTTTTCCGATGAAGGCAGCCATGTCGTCACCGCCTATCAGGACGGAGCAGCCAAAACCTGGAACGTCGCCACGGGCCTGCCGGTTCAAGAACTTGTGGAAGGGCATGATTTCTTGAGCGAAGTGGCGATCTTCTTCCCCGACGGACGTCGCATCGCCACCGGCGCACGCGATGGAACCGTGCGGATCTGGGACGTCGAATCCGGCACGCAATCGGTGCGCCTTTCGGGCACGGGGCGGACCGCGCAAAACGTGCTTTTGGCGATTTCAGCCGACGCGCAGCACGTGTTGACCGGCAGCGACGAACCGTCGCCCGAGGCGCTGGGCGACCAGCGGACGTTGGCGCAGCTTTGGGACTGGTCGTCGGCCACGGTGCGAATGCGAATCTCGGGAGTTGCGCCGGAAGTGTCGGCCGTGGCGTTTCTCGAAAATGACAAAACCTTGCTGACCGCGCACATCGACGGTCATTGCCGGCTGTACGACGCCACCGACGGCCATCTGACCGGAAGGTTGACGGGGCACACTCGCAAAGTAACCGCCGTGCGTTACCTCAGCGGCCGCCGGCGGCTGCTGACGGCCAGCGAAGACCATACCGTGGCGCAGTGGGACTTGGCCGAGCGGGCCGAAATCACGTCCTTGGTGATGCGGCACCAGGCGGCCGTGACGGCAATGGACGTGACAACCGACGGCCGCCTGGCGGTCACCGGTTGCGCCGACGGCAGCGTCCGATTGTGGGACGTCGACAGCGCGCAGGTCGTCGCCGGACCGTTCGCCGTGGACGGTACGCTGAGCGGTGTTGCCGTGGACGGCGACGGCCGCCGGGCGCTGACCGTCAGCTATGAGAGTTCCGGGCGCGGCGATGAGCGCTACGCGGTGCGCCTTTGGGATTTACCCGCGGGCCGTGAGATCACGTCGGGCGGCGCGCCGGACGCGGCGCGCCCCTTCAAGCAATTTGCCGCTCGCGACGCGCTGTTGTGGTCGGCCGTTTTTTCACCAGACGGCGACTGCGTGCTGACCGTCGGCGGCAAACACGCCCGCCTGTGGAGCATCGCCACGGGCGAACAATTGCGCAGCTTCAGCCCGCACGGCGCCGTCACGTTCGCCAGTTTTTCCAAAAGCGCGGAGCAAGTGGTCACCGGCAGCCGCGATAATTCGGCCAAGATTTGGCAGTCTGCCCAGGAAGAAGTCGTCGCCCGCGAGGGGGCGCTGCGTAAACTCGAGGGCGTACACCGCGGCGACGTGAACAGCGCGCAATTTTCGCCGTCGCGAGAAACCATTCTCACGGCCGGCAACGACGGCCGGGCGGTGCTCTGGAACATCGCCGACGGCCGGAAGTTGCGCGAGTTCGCCGGTCACGGCGGTCCGGTGCGCTTCGCCACGTTCACGGCCGACGGGCGAAAAATCCTCACCGTATCGGACGATGCGACCGGCCGCATTTGGGACGTTGAAGACGCCGGGCAACCGCTGTTGGAACTCATCGGGCACGAACTGGCGGTGCTGTGCGGCGCGTTTTCGGCCGATGGTACGCTGGTGGTCACCGGGGGCGATGACAACACGGCGCGTGTCTGGAACATCGCGGACGGCGACTTAGTTCACACGCTGGAAGGACACACCGCCGCGGTCACCTCCGTCTCGTTTTCACCGGACGCCGGCCGCGTCATCACCGGCAGCCGCGACCGTACGGCCAAGATCTGGGAACTCATCAACCGCAAGGAGGTGCTCACCCTCAAGGCCCACACTGGCGAAGTGACGTCGTCCGCCTTCTCGCCCGACGGCCGCACTGTCTTGACCGCCAGCCGCGACGGAACCGCGATCCTCTGGCTGACCGCCGCCGAAGGCTGGCAGCCGATCGGTTCGCCTCGCCAGGGGGAGCTTCCCAACACGGTGGAAGATCCTGTAGCCGTTACTTTCAGGCCGTAACCGCGCAGGAAATCGAAGACGGCACACTCCGCGGCGGCATCGGCCCGTCACAATGGAGCCGCGGGGCCGGACTTCGCCGATAAGCGCCGGCGATACGACGATACAGATGTTGTCAGAATGTGTGGCTGAAACGCGATTTGATTATTTGATTAGTGCAGATTAGCGCGAATCACTGTTCCCATCCGCTCCTTTTTTGGCAATGTTCCCGCGTCTTTCGCCGAATCGCGGTTGATTCAAACGCGGGGCATCCTTTGCGAACTGTACGTTATACTTGTCAAGATTCATCCCGTACGGCCGCAGCCCGCGGACGGGAAATATGGCCGAACCCTCGCGAGTTCGTTTACGAATGGTGTTTTTCGGTCGGTGGTTAGCAGCCGGAGACGTGCATGCAGACGAAATTCGACTTGGTGGTGATCGGCGCGGGACCGGGCGGCTACGTGGCGGCCATCCGGGCTGCACAATTGGGATGGAACGTGGCCTGCATTGACAAGAACGCGGCGCTGGGCGGCACCTGCCTGCGCGTCGGCTGCATCCCCAGCAAGGCGATGCTGGAGTCGAGCGAAAAATATCATGAAGCGAAACACAGCTTGGCCGAACACGGCGTCCGCGTCGACGACTTGCAGCTCGATCTGGCCGTCATGCTGAAGCGCAAGGACCGGGTCGTCTCCACGTTGACCAAGGGGGTCGAGTCGCTGCTGAAAAAAAATAAGGTCGCCCGCTTTCAAGGGCATGGACGCATCGCCGGCGCCGGACTGGTTGTCGTGGAAACGGAAGAGGGCGCCCAGGAACTGTCGGCCGAACACATCTTGATCGCCACCGGCAGCAGCGTCGCACCGCTGGAAGGCGTCGAACCCGACGGCGACCGCATCGGCACCAGCACCGAGGCATTGGAATACCAGGAAGTGCCCGAGCGGCTGGTGGTGATCGGCGCAGGGTACATCGGCATGGAACTGGGCTCCGTCTGGCAGCGGCTCGGCTCGCAGGTGACGATGGTCGAGTACCTGGACCGCATCCTGCCGGGCACGGATACGGAAATCGCCGCGGAAGCTTTGAAAATCTTCAAGAAGCAAGGCTTCGATTTCCGCCTGGGCAGCAAAGTCACCGGCGCGCGGGTCGAAGGAGACGGCTGCACGGTGGAGTGCGAGGGCGACGAGCCGATCCATTGCGATCGCGTGCTGCTGGCTGTAGGCCGCGTGCCAAACACCTCCGGCCTGGGACTCGACGAAGTGGGCGTCGAAACCGACAAGCGCGGACGCGTCACCGTCAATGAACATTACGAAACCACACTGTCGGGCGTCTACGCCGTCGGCGACTGCATTGCCGGTCCGATGTTGGCGCACAAGGCCGAGAAAGAAGGAATCGCTTGTGTGGAACATCTGGTCACCGGCTACGGCCACGTCAATTACGACGCCATTCCGGCCGTGGTCTACACGCATCCGGAGATTGCCGCCGTGGGCCGCACGGAGGACGAACTGCAGGAATCCGGCGTGCCGCTCAATAAGGGAGTGTTCCCGTTCCGCGGCAACGGACGTGCCCGCACGCTGGGCGACGTGGACGGCATGGTCAAGGTCCTCTCGCACGCGAAGACCGATCGGCTGTTGGGCGTCCATATCCTCGGCCCACGGGCCGGCGACCTGATCGCCGAAGCCGCCGTGGCGATGGAGTTCGGCGCCAGCAGCGAGGACTTGGCCCGCACCTGCCACGCCCACCCGACATTGGCCGAAGCCCTCAAAGAGGCCGCACTGGCCGCCGGCGGCAGGGCGATTCACGCGTGATCGACCGGGTAAGTCGGCAGACGTCGACCGCTCCTGGCGGATTATTCACCACTGAGTCACGGAGCACACGGAGGTTTTTCGCGGATCTGTGGAGTTGCCACGTATCGTAGACGAGTTTCCAGGATTAAAGTGACGGGCTTTCCATTGGGCGTCATTCGAACTTCTGCTTCGACTTCTTTTCTCAGTACCCTCCGTGACTGTGGCGCATATCTTGATGAATAATCCGGGCTCGTCGAATATGCGCCTACGATCAGGCCGAATTCGACGCCGAGGAATCAGCCGGCGCGGACTTCAGTTTTGCGTTGGTCTTCACGTAGCCCAGGTCACGGATGACTTCGAGCACTTCACTGCACGTGGGGAACATGCGGCCGCTGGTGCGCTTGTATTCGTCCAGCGCGTTCATGAATTCGACCTCGTCGTCGGTGTAGTCGCGCTCGCAGGTGGTCGGGTCGATCTGCCGGCGGCGGGCGACCTTCCGCCGGCGCGGAATCTTGCGGCGTTCCTCGGCCACCGGTTCGTTCTTCTGGCGGCGTTGCTTGCCGGTGCGGCGGCCGTCAGATTTACGTCGATCAATGGTCGCTGCGGCTTTTGAACTCTTGGCTTTGGCCACTATGCGGTTCCTCGCGGATCATGGCGCGGGTGCGGAATCGGTGGCGAGCCATCTGCAAAGGGGGCGCTCGTCACGAGATATTTCATCGGAGCGGTCGGCTGCTAAGATTGACCGGTCCGATAAAACGCGCGGATTTGAGCAATTGAGCGGTCTGCGTGGAGATTGGCGTTCGGCGAAAATTTCCGGTTGCGCGGCACGCGCCCGCGTCACCGGTCTCCTAAGCGGACGGCGCCACTTTGAGATCGAATAACGGCGCAACTCGTTTAGCCGCAGGCGCCAGCGGCGTGCGAGACCGGTGGCTGCGAAAAACGTCGCGCATAAAGCATAAGCCGCGCAACCCCGACTACCTGCCGGCGGCGCGCGGTGTGAAATGATGAGCCGATCTCAAAGCGTCGCGGAGACCTTCAGTCAACGTCCGTGGCCCGGTCTGGAGACCGGCGACGGCCGACGACGCGGCGTCGACGTTTTGGACTACGCCGCCGGTTTGCCGGTGCGCTCGGATCGCAGCCAGGCGGCAATGGCGACGCGCAACAGACGGTCGGCGTCGCGGGGTTTTGACGTGCGCATCTCGACCCGGATGGTGGCGCCGGGCGCAGAGATGGTGATGGGCTGCCGCGTCCGTCGTTTCGGCATCGGACTTCCTCTCCACAAGCGAGAATCGGCGGGATGTGACTGGTATCGGCGTCGCTGCGCGCCGACGATCAACCTGATTGGCCGATACCCCACATTAAAGACAATGCCGGGCGATTGTCCAGCAGAAAAACGGAATGGATCGGCACGAAGCGCCAAATTGCGTGATCTTTGCGACCGATTGGATCACACGACTTCCGCAATCGGCCGCCCGCGCTCCAGAACGTAGCGTGGACGACCGGCGAAATCGAGAAACGTCGACTGCGTATCGATGCCCAGGTGCCGGTAAACCGTGGCGAGCACGTCTTCGGGCCGATAGGGAGAGTCCACGGGGACCTCGCCTTTTGAGTTGGAGGCGCCGACGACGCCGGTGTTCAGGCCGCCGCCGGCCAGCAGCACGCTCATCACTGCGCCCCAGTGATCGCGGCCGGCGTTGCGGTTGACGCGGGGAGTGCGGCCGAATTCGCCCATCGCCACCACGAGCACGTCGCCGGACAATCCCCGATCGTAGAGGTCCGCCACCAGGGCCGCCATGCCGTGGTCGTAGTCGACGCCCTTTTGTTTCATTCGCTGCGCGATCTGGTTGTGATCGTCCCAGCCGGTCACTCGGACCGTGACGCAGGTGACTCCCGCCTCGACCAATCGCCGGGCGAGCAGCAGTCCTTGCCCCACGGAATTGCGGCCGTACCGGTCACGCGTCGCCGTGCTTTCCGCTTGGATGTCGAATGCCTGCCGCGCGCGCGGGCCGGTCACCATGTCGAATGCCTGAAGAGTGAAGTCATCGACGGCAGCAGCCGATCCTTCCAGATCCAGGATTTGGCGCGTCCGGTCGAAATGACGCAAGAGCGCCCGGCGGTCTTCCAGCCGGGACATGTTCAGATCACCGGCCAGGGACAGGTTTTTCACCCGAAAGTCGCGGCTATTCAAGTCGCCAACGGTCTCGAAAGGGTTGAACGACTTGCCCAAAAAGGCCGATCCGCCGTTGCGCATCACGCGGGGAATGGCGACATAGGCCGGCAGGGCCGGCTGGTTTGGTCCGCGAACGCGGGCAACGACCGACCCCAGACACGGCATTTCGTTGGCCGACCCTTTGGCCCCGCGTTTGTAATAACCCGTCTGCGTCAAATGGCTCGATGGGTCATGGCTGTTGGAATCGTGATGCACCGACCGCACGATGGCCAGCTTGTCGGCCACGGCCGCTTGTTGGGCCATCAGCTCGCTGAAGACGACGCCGGGGATGCAGGTCGGCACGGTTCCCAGAGGACCACGAATCTCGACCGGGGCCTGCGGCTTGGGGTCGTAGGTCTCAAATTGCGTCGGTCCGCCGGCCAGTTCGACGAAGATTACGGACGTGCCATGCATCGGGCGAGCGGACGACGCGGCTTCGGCTTTATAGCGCAGAAGATCTGCCAGTGACAAACCGCCCAGACCCAGCACGCCGGCCTTCAAGAATCCGCGCCGCGGCACGCCGTCGCAAAACGACGCAGGCTTTCCCCAGACGGTCAACATGGCTGATGCCCTCCGCAGACTGATCGTGATTACCGCTGGCTTAACGTACCGGACCGCACTATATGAGTCAACGTTTTTTAGTCGGTGGGTTCGGCTTCGGGAGAAAACTAGTGGAAAACGCCCACGACATTCTGGTATTCTGTAGCTTGCCGCCGGACGCGGCGTCCACCTTCCCTAACAGTCCAGGCGCGAAAGTGCAGGAGATCATGTCCATGTCCGAGTTGAATCGAAGGCGGTTTCTGGAAGATTCCATGTTCGCCGCCACGGCGGCGCTGGCCGCCGCGGGGACCAGTCAGGTATTGGCCGCCGACCAGCGGCCAAGCAGCAGCGCCAACGATACTCTCAACGTGGCGGTCATCGGCGTCCGCGGCCAAGGCAACAGTCATCTGACGTATCATGCCAATCCGAAACACAAAGGCACGCAAGTCACCTACGTCTGCGACGCGGACCGCGATATCGGCATGAAGCGTGTCGAAGAAGCCGCCAAACTGCAAGGCCGGGCGCCGAAATTCGTACAAGACCTGCGCGAAGTGATGGACGACCCCTCGGTCGACATTGTCAGCACGGCCACGCCCAACCATTGGCACGCCCTGGTCGCCATCTGGGCCATGCAGAACGGCAAAGACGTGTACGTCGAAAAGCCGGTCAGCCACAACGTGAGCGAAGGCCGGCGGATGGTCGAAGCCGCCCGCAAGTACAAACGCATCTGCCAGACCGGCACGCAGTGCCGCTCGATGGGCGGCACCATCCAGGCCATCGACTACGTCAAGGCCGGCAAGATCGGCGACGTGAAGATTGCCCGCGGATTGTGCTACAAGCGCCGCAAGTCGATCGGCGAGCCGGGCCAGTACATGCCGCCGGCCAGCGTCGATTACAATCTTTGGACTGGACCGGCGCCGATGACTCCCCTGACCCGTCCGCAGTTACACTACGATTGGCACTGGGTTTGGCCCACCGGCAACGGCGACTTGGGCAACCAGGGCATCCATCAGATGGACATCGCCCGCTGGGGGCTGGGCGTCGACCGCTTGAGCGACGCGGTGTTCAGCTACGGCGGACGGCTGGGTTACGTCGACGCCGGCGAGACGGCCAACACGCAGGTCATCGAGCACACCTACGGCGATCAGAAACTGGTGTTTGAAGTTCGCGGTCTGGAGACGGGCGATCTGCGCGGCGCGAAGGTCGGCGTGATCTTCGAGGGAACCGACGGCTACGTGGTGCTGACCAGCTATACGGGCGGCGCGGCCTTCGATCTGGACGGCAAATTGGTCGCCAAATTCTCAGGCGGCGGCGACCATCACGGCAACTTCGTCGAGGCCGTCCGCAGCCGCCAGCGCAATCAACTGGCGGCCGACATCCTGGAAGGCCATCTATCCAGCGCTTTGTGCCACTTGGGCAACATCTCGCTGCTGCGCGGCGAGCAGATCGCGATCGGCGATGCTGAAAGCCAGATCGGCGAGGATGAGGACTCGCGGGCCACGTTCGGCCGCTTCCGCGAACATCTGGCCCAAAACGGGGTTGCCGCCGATGCGCCTGTCCGCGTCGGCAAGCGGCTGAAACTGAATTTCGAGAAAGAAACCTTCGCCGACGACTCGGTCGCCGACGCCATGCTCACCCGCCAGTACCGCACCCCCTTCGTCGTGCCCGCGGCGGGACAGGTCTGAGAGCCGCGGATATCGTGGCGTAACTCCAGGGGACGCTAGCCAGGAAGGTTCGCCTCCCCTTTTTATCGCGCGATAGGGCGACCACGAAGGGCACAAAGGGATGCGGGCCGGTGGCCGCCGCAGGGACCAAAGGCCCGCCGAGTGTCAATCGATCATGGAACAGCACGACGCGCAAACGACTCGGCTCGAGGCACGATTCTTCCTCCCGTTATGAAACCACGGCAATGAAACCGTCCAGCAAGCGACATCCAACGAACATTGACCGCCGCGTCTTCATCTCCGGCATGTCGGCCGGACTGGCCTGCAGCGCGATCCGCCCGGCGAAAGTTTTCGCTGACGACCTCTCCACGAACGAGCCGCAGCGGCTGCTGTACGTCACCAACAACCAAGACCAGCGGGTGGATATCTTTGATATCGCCGCGGGCCACACGTTCGTACGATCCTTCCCCATGGCCGGCCGTGTGGTGGGTGGCGTTTGCGCCGACGCGGCCTCGAGCCGGCTGTTCATCACGCAACAGGCCGAGCACACGGTGACCGCCTACGACCTGTGGACGGGCGAAGTTCTTTGGACCGTCAATACGGTTGCCGCCTTCGGGCTGCGTCACCCTGACCGGCTGTGCGTCACGACGGACGGAACCGCGCTGTATGTGCCGATGAAGGACAGCGACGCGACGTTGATTCTGGATGGCGCCGATGGCAGCCGCGTTGCGCAATTCGCCCGACCCGGCCGGCCGCACAACTCCTGGTCCGGCGAGCAGGGAAAATACGTGTACATGGCCGGCCGCAGCCATCACACCGTGTACCTGGCCGACCCGCGAACGCATCGGGTGGTCAAAAAAATCGGCCCGTTCCGTTGGCCCGTTCGGCCGTTTTCCGTGGATGCCCAAGAGCGGTATCTCTACGCGAATCTCACCTACCTGACCGGATTCGCCGTGGCGGATATCCACACCGGCGCCATCGCCGAGGTGCGTCACATGCCGCCTGAGGAAAGGACCCGGCACTGGGACAAGGCCTCAGGCGGACTGCCTCACGGCGACCATCCTTTCAGCCACGGCATCGCCGTGCGGCCGGGCGCAGGGGAAGTCTGGCTGCTGGACGATCAATGGGGCTACCTGTACGTCTTTGACATCTCGAAGTCCCCGCTGCGGCCACAGTTCAAAGGTCAAGTGGAGTTGTTCGACGCCATCGATCAGCCCTGGGGACGCGATCACGGCCACCGCTGGGTCGCCTTCAGCATCGACGGCCGCTATTGCTACCCTTCCGACGGTTCGGTGGTTGACGCCGAGGCAGGCAAGAAAACCTCGCTGCGGATTTCGCCGAGCGAGAAGCTCATCGAAGTCCAGTTCCGCGGCCGCGCCGCCACCCGTGTCAGCGGCCAAATGGGCGGCGTCTATGGCCAGGCAGCCGGTGGCCGGTAGGAGAGTGCCGGAAGGCCGCCACACGCGGCGCGGACTGCCGGACGATGGCCGCTGCAAAAACCGACTTTTTCAACAGGCTGCTAGCCCGGGCACATCAGGGATCCCTCTTCGCCGGCAGCAATTGCACGGCGTCCAAGATTACATGGCCGTCGGTGTTCTCGTTTGAAATGACAATCTCCGCGGAATCGCCGAACTCGAAGACACCCACACGGGCGGCGCCTTGTGGGGGTTTTTTGCGTTGGTTGATGTGGACCGTCGTCTCCCCGTCGACATGCCGCACGGTGACGGGCACGTTGGTGGCGCGATTGCTGTTGGGGGGATACGCGATGCGGACTTCGTACCGGCCCGGCGTCAGCTTGGCAAGGAAGCGGGCCGAGCGGGCGCCTTTGGCCGAATTGCCGTCGTGGCAATAGCCGTGTCCGACGAACGGGCCGTTGACGCTGCTGGGCTGCCACGATCCTGTCAGTTCGGCGTCTTCATCATCGATGACGATCCCGTCGAGATGAATCGATTTGGCGTCGGTCGTCGCCGGTATGTCGAGCTTTAACACCTGACCGTCGGCCAGCAACCGCGCGCGAAGCTTCTCATAGGGCAGGTCCTGCACGGCGATGCCCGCCTCCAACGACATCACGGCCGCCGTGGCCGCCGATTGGCCGAGCACCATGAACACCGGCTCCATGCGGATCGACCCGTAGGCGATGTGCGAGCTGGAGACGCAGACCGGCACCAGCAGGTTCTCGCACTTATCCTTTTTGGGGACCAGTGACCCGTAGGAAATCTGGTAAGGGCCGCGGGTGGAAACGCCGATGTCGCCTTCGTTCTGCACGGTGCCCTCGGGCGTGATGTACCGCTGCACGTTGTGCGAGTCCATCGCGTAGGAGCCCATGCCGACCGATTCGGGCGTGGGCCGGCGCTTGAGCAGTTCGTTTTCCGTCATCACGTACCGGCCGATCATGCGGCGCGATTCGCGGACGTAGATCTGGTGCGGCCAGTGGCCGTTGTCGGTGAATTCATCTTTGGCCAGTCCCCACTGGGACATCTTTTGCCGCACGTCCTCGGGCACCCGCTGATCGTTGGCGACAAAGTACATCAGGCCCTGCTGGTACGTCTTGTGCTCTTCGAGAATCTCGCGCCGCCGCTCGTAGCTGCCCTCGGGGTAATCGTAGTTGCGGCCGATGTTGTCGGTGCTGAACGGTCCGTGGTTGTTCGTGTCGGTCTTGCGGTTCGGGATGAGGTCGAACTTTTGAAATCCTTCGCGCCAACCGGCGTCGAAAATCCGCAGCAGCAATTCGTATTGTGCCGGATCGTAGCCCGCCGGCTTGGGGAATGGCAGGCGGTTCTCCGGATGGTCGGTCAGGCACATGCGGAAGCAATAGGCCTGGATCTTCTTGTCGGCCGCGCCGTATTCACCCGGCGGCGCGGTGCTGATCCGCGGCAACACGCCGCTGGCCGGATCGCCGGGCACAACGTAAGGGCTGATCGGCCGTTTCACCGCGCCAAAATGATGCCCGTGGTGCAGCGTGCCGACCTGCACTCCGTTCCAACGTTCTCCGTAGGCGCCGCTCGACTCGCGCCCCACGTGATAGTCGACGCCGGCCGCGGCCATGAGGTCGCCTTCGTACGTGGCGTCGATGAACATCCCCCCGCGATACGTATTGCGGCTCTGCATCGTGATCGCCGTGATGCGGCCGCCGGTCTTGGCGACCCCTTCGCCCTGTCGGCGGTCGAGCCACTGATCGCGGTGCACCGGGATGTCAAACTCGTTGACAAAATCTTCAAAGACCGCCTCGGCCACGTGCGGCTCGAAGATCCACATGGTTTTCAAGTCGCCGTCGATCGCCGGCGTGCCCTGTCCGCGGTTGCCGTACTGTTCGCGTTGATCCCACTTCCAGGCGTCGGGCCGATTGTAAACCTGCCAGACGCGGTGATAGAACTCGCGGCTCAAACCGCCGATGGTCCGCTTGTCGCCGGTGTCGGTGAACCCCAGTCCGCCGGCCGAAAGTCCGCCCAGATGCTTGTCAGGGCAGACAATCACGACGCGCTTGCCCATCCGCTTCGCCTGCACCGCCGCAATCACCCCCGCGCTGGTGCCGCCGTAGACAACGACGTCGTAGCTCGGCTGTTGTTCGCCAGTCGTCGCCGGTGGCTGCGCGAGCGCGGATGCAGGCGCGCTGAAAGAGAGTGAAATGACAAAGTACATGAATACGAAACTTAATCGTTCGCTGGCCGAAATCGGCATGCCTTGCCCCCCGGAAAAGAGTTCACTGTTTTCAGCCGCTCACCGATTATCGAAAACGTTGTGATGGTCTGCGGACTGGGGATCGTCAGTCGCCATGATAGCAGGCGAAATCGTGCCGTGCGATTGTCCCCGGGTCGGACCGGCCGGTTTGTCTGTGGTGAACGGGACGCCGTGGCAATTCCGCATGGTCTGCGCCCAGCCGCTTGGCAATCAAAGCGTCCCGCCGCGATGTATTAAACCGGGACGTTCTTTTTCGGTCGACGCTCAGCAGGAGCATTGCGCTCCCAACGTTTCAGATGGTGAATTTTTTGAAGACTCGCTCTAAGTCGACGGGTGCCACTGCCGGCTTGTCCAGCAGTGCTACGACTCTCACGGGAGCACACTGCCCGGCAAGCCAGCAGTGACACCCGGTCAACGTCACTTACGGCGAATCAAGCAGCCTGGCGAACTCGGCCACGGCAGCTTGGAATGCGTCTGGATCGTAAGTAGGCATTGTCTTCAAAGCGGCCGGCAACGTCATAATTATCGGACCTTCCGGCGGTACGTCAGCACACATCCGGTCCGGTTCGTTCGCCGGCCGCGGCGGATCGTCCGGTTCTTGGTCGGCCGTCGCACGCGGAGGGAAGGTGAGCCGCAACTGGCTGTCGAGTTGCCCAAAGATGCTGGCGGCCTGGGGATGCCAATTCCTCTCATCCGGGTGCAGATCGGAGTAGATCATTTTCATTGCCCAGGCGATCTGCCGTGCCGCGTCGTAGTCGGGCGTACGGGCGACGGCGATGTCGCACAACTGCCGCAGCGCCGACTGGGCCGCGGCTTCGTCAAAGTCGGTCGTCGATAAAGCTGTCACGATATCGTCCGACCACCCTTTCAATCGTTCGCTGGCCGCGCGGATCGCCGGCGGATCGCCAAAGGGACGTGCGTCGAACGCTGCATAGACGGGTAAGATCGCGGCCTCCAGTTCATCGTCACCCCGCCCGGCCAGCAGCGCGCTCAACTGGACCACCGGCAGCGGCGACAGCCGCGGCGTGGGCCGCCCCGGCCGGCCGGCGTAGCCGCGCTCTTGACGCCAACTGGGGTATTTCAAGTCGTGGTGGCAGGCGGCGCAATCGAATTGGGCCAATTCCGGCCAGCCGTTCTCGTCCGCCGTCTGATGAGCAATCGAATCCGCCGCGGCGCCGAGCGAAACGGCGGCGCCGACGAGGACCAGCTTCGTGCGCTCAAAATCGCGTTCCACTGCCGCCGCTCCGCCGGCCGCGGTGCGTTGCTTTTCATGTTCGTATCGCCAGTGACGCGGCATGGCGTCGCTGTAGTAACCGATCTCGACGCTCGGCAACGGCGGGTGCCCTGCCGCGTACATCGCGTGCGTGACGATGCGCCCCTCGCCGCCGCCGACGTGGCAGGAGGTGCAAAGCGCGCTTCGGGTGACCGGATCTTCCAGGTTGGTCATCCCGTATTCGTCGCGTTTTTTTTCCGCGGGCACCCCGCGCCAGGTGTCGAACTGATGCGGTCCGTACCATTTTGCGGCCGGACCGTGGCAAGTTTCGCAACTGACGCCTTCGGCCGCATGGGGCGCTCCGTCCAGGTGCGTCCGCTCATGCTGCGGCGCGTGGCAACTCGTGCAGCGTTTGTCCTTGGTTACATCGTCGTAACCTAAAAGCTCGCCCATCCGCCGGCTCAAATCGCCATCCAGCACACAATAGGCCAGCGAGTGTTTGTCCTTGTATCGCCACGTCGTGTATTCGTCCAAGAGAATGTGGCCGCTGACCTGTTGGGCGTAATTGCTTTGCTCCGCGGTGCGATGGCACGCAACGCACGTCTTCGCGCCGTAATACTCCGCGTCCACGCCGGCCGCGTTCTCGGCGGCCAATTGCTGGCCCAGCCCGATCGTGCTCCAGGCCGCAGCGGCGAGGACTGCCGACGCCAGCGCGTGGCATTGCTTGGCGTTCATGGTTTGCTGAGTTCTTCTTGCAATTTGATCAGGTTGGCCCTGAAACGGTCCGGCTGATAGTCACGCGGGCTTTGGTATTGCACCTCAGACCCGTCCGCCACGGCCGGATAACTGAGCTCGTCGCATAGTTCGGCAAGCAGTCTTTTCACTTCGTCGTCGCGGCCGCTCGGCGATGGGCCGTCGCGTGTCGTCTGGGTCGCACGGTGCAGCGCGATCAGCGCCAAATACAACTGCGCGCCGGCGTCCCAACCGCGGTCCGCCAGGTGCAACGGATCGCGGGAGACTTGCCTCAACAGCGACTGTGAAAACTCGCGGGAGGCGAATCGCGGGTCGCTCAATTCGACCGACCAGGCAGTCAGTTGTGCGGCCGCCGCGCGGGCCTGCTGCGCGACCGCCCGGCCGTCGGGGCGCACCGCGGCCATCTGCGCGCGCAGGTGGTCGAAACGGCCGGAATCGCTCAGGAAGGCCGGCGTAAGGCCGCTCAAGTCGTTCAGTTCATCCGTTGGCTCAAGCGCCGCCAACGTGCGCGGAAGCGACAGATACCAGTCGCCCCAGGACAACTCGCCCGGTCGGCCCGTGTACCCGCGACGTTGTCGCCAACTGGGGCTGGCCAGATCGTGATGGCAAGAGAAACAGTCGTACTCGGCCAGCTCCGGCCAGTTTTGCTCGTCGCCGGCCCGCTCGGCCAACAGGTTCATTGCCGCGGCGGCTGAGACCGCCTGTCCGACCAGCCAATCGCGGGCAGACCGGTCTGCGGCCTCTGATCCATCAGCCGGCGCGCGCCAATGACGCGGCATCGTCCGGAAATAGGCGGAATATTCGATATTCAGCCGCGGATGCCCGGCGGCGATCAATTCGTGGCCGACATCCAAGCCCTCCCCGCCGACGTGGCAGACGACACATTGCCGGGCGCGGGTCAGCAGGTCGCCGGTGTCGATCATGCCGAGTTTCCGTTTCGCCGCGGCGCTCAAGCTTTGCCAACCTGCTCTGGAATGTGGACCCATCCAGTCGCCCGCCGCTCCGTGGCAAGACTCGCAGCCGACGCCGTCGCCCAAGTAAACCTCCGCCTGGTGGACGCCGCCGGCCGGCGCGTGACACGCCAGGCACGTCGCGTCCTGATGGGGCGGAACCGCCAGCTTATTGCCCGGCCGGGTGAGGTTGGTGGCAATTTGTACTGAACGCTTTTCAAACAACACGGAGTAGGCCCGGGCGTGCGCGTCCTGATTGATCCAGGTTGTGTACTCGCCGCCGACACGGTCGGCGCGGTCGCCGTGGCAGGCCGTGGCCGCGCAGGAATTCACGCCCACCCAATGCGGGCCGTCAGCGCTCCTGCCCACGACCGGGGGCAACAGTTCCTGGGCAGCCGCGGAGCCGGAAGTGCTGACCACCGCCAGCAAGACCAGCAGACGGATGGCAATTTGTTGAAGTCGTCTTACGCGGCCGCAGGAGCAGTTGGCTTCAGAAAGGGCGCCACTGCTGGCTTGTCCAGCAGTGCTTTCATAATCCAACCAGGCGCTGCTGGACAAGCCAGCAGTGGCACTTCGCAATTCCAACAACATGATGTAATCCGCGTTACTCGCGCGACGCACTATCGCTTGCATGTTTGGCGGTGTGTTCGTTTTGGCGGCCGTGGTAATCGTGGCATTCGACGCAGTCGGTCCGCGCGCCTCCGCCGCCTCGGCCGTCGGCGGGTCGATGGCACGCCTGGCAGACCTCGATCTTCGGTAGCAGGATGTCCACCGTGCTTGTGCTGGCGGACGCCGTGTGACAATGCTCGCAACTGCTGACGGTCCGGTGCCGCTGGTGATCGAAACGGCTGTGCAACAACCAACGGTCCGGCACGGCGGGCGGAACGATCTGCCACTGGGCATTTTCGTGCGTCACGGTATGGCAGAAGCGGCAGCCGCCCTTGGCCTCGTGCCCGAACACGGCGTGTTCTGCCCTTTGAAGTCTTTCGTTCACCCATTCCAACTCTCCTTCCAATACCGGCGGCGGTTGTGGCAGTCCCGGATTGGAGAGCAACTCGTCATTTGCGACTTTGGTGGTTTTGCCGGCGTTCTCGTCGCGATCACGCGACATTGCCGAATACAACTGCGAGAGCTGTTGGCGGATCGCCCCGCGCACCAACTCCGGTTCGCGGTGCGGCAACTTGAGTGTTGTCATTTGTTTCGATTCGTTCTCGCCGTGTTCGACGGTCCACTCGAGCGCGTGGCAACGCCGGCAATGTTCTTCATATCGAATCGGCCGCATGTAGCGCCGCTCGGCGTCCGGTTCGTGGCAGCTCTTGCATTCCAGCTTTTCTCGCTGCTGCTCTGTCTCGCCGTCGGCTGCATTGCGCGGTAGCAACACGCCGTCAGGATGCATGTGCGCCCGATGGTTGAAGCGGAGTTGTGCCTTATCGGCCCAATGGTTGTTGCCCTCAACCTGCGCGATCTCGGCTACGGTATGCACGAGGTGTTCCGCTCCCGGCGGCTCGTCGTCTGCTGAACGGAAGAGGGCGAACTGCGGATGACTGGCAAAGCCGGGCACTTCGCGGGCAAAGTTCCGCGGCAGTGTTTGATCGGTGTCCAGGCGGCCGTGACATTCGACGCAGAATTGCTGGTCAACCCGCACCAGCCGATCCGCCCCACGATGTTCCCGGTGACAGTCGGCGCACTGATGCGCGGCGGCCAGGACGTGGTCGACGTGGGCCGAGCTGGGATGGCACGACTGGCACGCCGCGTTGGGGGTCGACGTGTGCGAGTTGTCCAACGCGGCGAGCCGCGACAACCCCTGCCAATTCTGTTGATGGCACAAATGACACTGGTTTTCAAACGATTGGTGCACGCCGGCCAGCGGCCCCGCGCGGTAGATCGTCCGATTGCCCACGGCGGCCGTCCACGCCAGCCAGACGACGGCCACCAGGACGGCGAGCAAATAGCCGCAGCGAATCGCCCGCCGCAACGGGTTCGCCCGGCGCGGCGGGTGGACGGCCACCCAACGGGCGATCGACTTGCTCAAGCGCGGTCCGGGCATCTTGTGTCGGCGAGAAATGAAACGGGACAGGCACCGCCAAGGTTTAAGCTTAATCGGGGCAACTCAACCCCGCTAGCCATCGAAAAAGCAACCGAGTTGCAGATTGCGTTACGTGTCATTGTCATTGCCACCAAGGAATTCGACCGGCGTGCATATGAGCATACCGGAAAGGCCAAGCTCGTTGAGCAATCGGTAGATGCGGGGAAGCTCGTGCGCGTTCGCGATGTGCATCCATCGAAGCAATCGGTCATCAGTAGTTCTCTCAGACGCGTGAACTTCCTAGGACTCAGAGTCGGCGAACGGCTCGCCTAAGCTGCCGGGGCCCCCTGCAACGACGTGGAAGCTCGGCAAACCAGGATGGCGCGGCCCCGGTCAGCTTCAGCCGTTGGTTCGATGGCCATTCCGCAGCTTGTCTAGGTGATCACGGATACCCAACGCGGGTGATTCAACCGCGATGACGCCCGACGGTAACTCGTCTGCAAACTCAAAACACCCGCCTCGTGCCAGGGCAACCACAAACATCAACTTCGCGCCTTTTCCCGCGGAGGCTCTCGAAAGCTTCAACGCGGCGTCGAGGAGATTTTCGCCAGCTCGTTGCACCCGAATCGGTACGGGACCACCGTCAAACTCTTGTTTCAGAATCGCGTCGATACCGTTATTGCGCTGAACCGGGACATACTCCAGCCCTTGCAGCATTGCCAGTACTATCTCGTCCGCGTTTCGATAGGCGTCCCGCCCCACTTCCAGGAGACGAGAGTTGCTTCGAACCGACTCGGATAAGCGACTTTTGGTCAACGCCACGGCGTCTTCCGACACGTCAATGCCGATCGCTGTCCTGCGGAGGGATTGCGCCGCGACCAAAGTCGTTCCGCTCCCACAGAACGGGTCCAGGACACAGTCGCCCTCGTTGGTCGTCAAATTGATAATCCGCTCAAGAAGTAACAACGGCTTCTGCGTGGGATAGCCTGTCCGTTCCTTCGCCTTGGGGTTCAACAAAGGAATATCCCAAACATCGCCAAGCGGGACCCCGCGTTTAGTCCCGTTTGCAATGACATTTCCATTCTCGTCTCGAGCATAGACGGATTTGTTGAAGTCATCTCTGGACCGACGCTGAAGAATCTGGTCCACGTTCGTGGCCGGAGAATAATCGGTCCACATCTCGTTGAAGATGTACCGGTCTGATTTCGTGTAGTAGAGAATGGTCTGATGTGCCGGCAGAAGCCCGCGCTGAGAGTTAGACCACCGGCGATAATGCCAGATGATCTCCGAACGAAAATTCTCCGAACCAAATACCTCGTCAAGCAACAATCGCGCGACGTGGACTGCGTTATGATCGCAGTGGAAGAAAAGCGATCCACGATCCGAGATCACTCTGTGAGCGGCTCGGAGGCGCTCAAGCAAAAACGTGCCGTACTCCTTCTGCGATGACCACAGGTCCCCAAACGAAAACTCTTTCGAGCGATCGCGCGGGCCGAGCCGGTGAACCTTTTGAGTGAAAAAGGGAGGATCAAGATACGCCAAGGCCACACTTTTCCCCTCCATCGTTTGGAGGATGGCTAAGCAGTCGCCCAGGTGTACTTCTCCATCAGCTTTTTGGCGCATTTTCTTTTGCCAAGGTCTGCAAAATCGCAAACAAATCGACGCCGGTTCGTTTCTTCACATACTGCCAAGCCGCGTCGCCATAGTAGTATTGGCCGTTTACGCCTTTGTAAAGCGTTTCAAGTGTCTGCTGGATCTTGATCGCTTGGGCGCGGTTGGGATAGTAGAACATGACGCGGATGGGCGTATGTCCGGCGTCGACGATGGCGCGTATGCGTGTGTGCTCCTTCGTAATGTGATCTCCATCAGTCGTCGCATCTCTCCACTTGATCTCAATGGCGTCCGAAGCGATAAGGCAATCGATCTCGAACGTCTTGGGCCGGCGACCCTGCGTATTTGGGACGCGAGCCGACCCGGAGTCCGGAAACTTCTCGAGGAAACAGAGCTTGGCAGCCTCCTCCAAGAAGGAGCCCGCGTACTTGTAGAGGAACCGTCCTTTGTTCTGGTACTCATCGACCAGCCGTCCCTCCTGATCCCCCACGCCCAAGACTTGGTAGATCAGAAAGTGCGACCTGTCGTCGTTCTTCATTTCCTCAAACCGAGCGTCGATCACCTTCTTGAGCCGGTCGGCATATTTGCGCGCAAGTAGCCGAATGCTCTCCTCGATACCCCGCGGCGGCTGTTTCGCTTGCGTCACGTTTCGCTTCCGTTTTGCCAGAGAACTTGGTTACAGGAATTCTCTGCTTATCACCTGTAAGCGGAACATTTGCGGCCTAACGCGCAGGCAGGCGATTGTTGTAAGTCGAATTGTAGCCGTTGGTTGCTCCGTTGTCACGCCTCTTCTGGCGTGATAGGCCGTTTCCGCCGAG
>Ga0214472_10001597_pt1 | contig 25101 bp, 24 predicted proteins | sample RVTome_6_FD_207662 | JGI IMG/M metagenome (GOLD analysis project Ga0214472, IMG submission 207662) | Soil microbial communities from uranium-contaminated site in the Upper Colorado River Basin, Wyoming, United States - RVT140D175 | ecosystem: Environmental > Terrestrial > Soil > Contaminated >...
CGCAGCCTGCTGCGGCGCTCGGACTCCGGAGGGGTAGCTTGGCCGCGGAAGGATCAGCCGGATACATCATGGTGCTGTGCGCCTGCCCGGACGCAGAGGTCGCTGACCTCCTGGCGCAGGCGGCGGTGGTCGCCGACGCAGCCGCCTGTGCCACGCGGCTGGAGGGCGCGACCAGCGTGTTCCGCTGGCAGGGTGAAGTGCAGTCGGCGACGGAGTGCCTGCTGCTGATCAAGACCCGTAGCGCATGTTTCGAGGAACTGGCAGCGCTGATCCGCGCGCGGCACCCCTACGAGGTGCCCGAGATCATCGCCCTGCCGATCACCATGGCGGATCCCGCGTACCTGCGCTGGATCGATGTCGAGACCAGACTTGAGGAGTGAGCCCTTGCCCCGCCTACTGACCTTGCTGAGCTACCTGCTGGTGCTGCTGACCGGCGCCGGCCACGCTGCTGGCATCGATCCGTCCCAGCTACTGCAGCCGCGCGATGCTTTCCGACTGGAGGTCAGCGCGGACGGCCAGGACGCGCTGCTGTTGAACTGGACGGTTGCGGACGGCTACTACCTGTACCGCTCGCGCATGAGCTTCGCTGCGCAGGATCCGCGCGTGCACCTGGGCGAAGCCAGCTTCCCCGCTGGCGAGATCCACGCGGATGAGTACTTCGGCGAGCAGGAGGTCTACCGCGGCGCAGTCACGGTGCGGGTCCCGATCAGCATCAGCGGACCGACGCCCGAGCGCCTGATGTTGGAGGTGCGCTCACAGGGCTGCGCTGACCTCGGGCTCTGCTACCCACCTGAGACCTGGACCGTGGAGGTGATGCTGGGTGCGCCACCCCCGGGCATCATCGAACAGCTCGCCGCCCTGGGCGGTGCGATCAGCGGCGGCGACTTCCTGCCGGTGGAGCAGGCTTTCGTGCCCTCGGTGCGCGCGCTCGACGCTGGCAGCTTCACGGTGATCTGGGAGATCGCCGACGGCTACTACCTGTACCGGGATCAGTTGGGGGTCACCTCGGATGACGCCCGCGTGCAGGTGGGGCTGCCGCGCTTCCCTGCCGGCGATGCGAAGACCGACGAGTACTTCGGCACCACCATCGTCTACCACCACCGGGTCGAGATCCCCGTCACCGTCGCGCGTGCGGCTGGTGAGGCGATCGAGATCGAGCTGCAGCTGACCTACCAGGGCTGCGCGGATGCGGGGCTCTGCTACCCACCGTCGACGGCTGCCGCCGTCGTGCTGTTGCCAGCGACGGGGACCGCCGCAGCGCTGGATGCCGGAGACGCCATGGGTCAGCGCTCCGAGCAGGACCGCCTGGCTGACACGATCCTGACCGGCGCGCTGGGCACGGTGCTGGTACTGTTCTTCGGCTTCGGTCTGCTGCTGGCCTTCACGCCCTGCATCCTGCCGATGATCCCGATCCTGTCGGGCATCATCGTCGGCCAGGGCGAAGCGGTGAGCACCGCGCGCGCGACGCTGCTCTCCACCATCTACGTCCTCGCCATGGCGCTCACCTACACCGCGGCTGGCGTCGCCGCCGCACTGCTGGGCGAGAACCTCCAGGCCGCCTTCCAGGATCCCTGGGTGCTGAGCGCCTTCTCCCTGGTCTTCGTCGCCCTGGCGCTGGCCATGTTCGGTCTGTACGAGTTCCAGTTGCCGTCCTCCTTGCAGACGCGGCTGAACGCCTTGATGGCGCGCCAGCGCGGTGGCGACCTCTTGGGCGTAGCCACCATGGGCGTGCTGTCGGCCCTGATCGTCGGCCCCTGCGTCGCTGCACCCCTGACCGCTGCGCTGGTGGTCATCGGACAGAGCGGGGATCCGCTGCGCGGTGGCCTCGCACTGTTCAGCCTCAGCCTGGGCCTGGGCGCACCCCTGATCCTGGTCGGCGCCTCCGCCGGTCGCCTGCTGCCGCGCGCAGGTGCCTGGATGGTGACGGTCAAGGTGGTGTTCGGCGTGATGATGCTTGGCGTCGCCATCTGGCTGATGGCGCGGGTCGTCCCGGCACCGGTCGCGCTGGGTGCTTGGGGCGTGTTGGCTGCTGGCAGCGGCACCTATGCACTCCTGCGCCGTGGCAGCGGCATGCTCCGACGCGCATCGCAGGCGATCGGCGTCCTGCTCATCGCCTACGGTGCGATCGCGATCATGGGCGCGGTCGCCGGCGGCGACGACCCCTTGCGCCCCCACGCTGCGCTGCGCGGCGAGCCCGCGCACCGCGGTCCTGAGTTCATCCGCGTGAAGTCGCTGGAGGATCTGCAAGCTGCGGTCGCTGCCGCGACCGCCGACGGCCACCCGGTGCTGTTCGACTTCTACGCTGACTGGTGCGTGTCCTGCCTGGAGATGGAGCGCTACACCTTCTCGCGACCCGAAGTGCAGGCGGCACTCGCCGATACCGTGCTGCTGCAGGCGGATGTCACCGCGAACGACGAGACCGACCAGGCGCTGCTGCGCCACTTCGGCATCTTCGGACCACCGACCATCGTGTTCTGGGATCGTCACGGTCAGCAGCTCGACCACCTGCGGGTGGTGGGCTACCTGCCGGCGGATGACTTCGTCCCCGTGGTCCAGGAGGCGGTCCGATGAGCGCGCGCAGAGCCGAACTGTTCGCAATCATCACCGTGCTCGCGATCGGCGCCGGGCTGCTCGGAGCCTGGGCCTGGCGCGCGAACCAACCCGAGCTCCCGACCGCGGTCCCGCCGCCGGGACCGGTGCTCAGCGGCGGCATCGGCGCACCGCGCCCGGCGTTCTCACTGCGCGATGTGGACGGCAGCACGCACGACGCCACCGAATGGGACGGCAAGGTCCTGCTGGTCAACTTCTGGGCCACCTGGTGCCCACCCTGCCGCAACGAGATGCCGCGGCTGATCGAGCTACAGGACGCGTACGGCGACCGCGGCCTACGCGTCATCGGCATCGCGCTGGACTCGCCGGACCTCGTCGCCGCCTACGCAGAGCGCATGGGCGTCAACTACGCCATGCTCTGGGGCGAGCAGGACGCCATCGATGTCGCGCACGGATTCGGCATCGATGTGGTGGGCCTTCCGATCTCCGCGGTCGTCGACCGCCAGGGCCAGGTGGTGGCGCTACACATCGGCGAACTCCACGAAGATGATCTGGCCGCGCTGGTCCTGCCGCTGCTGGAGGACTAGCCCCCCGAGTCCCTTCGGGACCCCTCGGAGCCCTTCTCCGGTCATCTCCAGCGAACTCGTGCCGTACGGGTGGACATCCCTCCGGCCCTGGTACAGACTCCTCCGCCCCGGTCGTCCTTCCCACGCAAGCGTAGAGATAGCGACCGGATCGGCGGAGATGCGTACTCTTCAAGGCTGGGGATCGTGGCGAGACTCTTACTGCTCAACGGGCCGAACCTGGACCTCCTCGGCACCCGAGAGGTCGACCTGTATGGCCGCAAGGACCTGGCGACGCTGGAAGCTGAGCTGGTCGCGCAAGCGGCTGACGCGGGTCACGAACTGGAGTGCTACCAGAGCGATGCCGAACATGAGCTCATCGCCCGCATCAAGGCCGCGGCCCGCGCTGGGGTCGCCTGCGCAGTGATCAACCCCGCCGCCTACACCCACACCAGCATCGCCCTGCGCGATGCGCTGAGCGGTGTCAGGCTGCCCTTCGTGGAAGTACACATCACCGAACCGAAGTCGCGGGAACCCTTCCGCGCCCACTCCTACTTCAGCGACCTCGCCCTGGCCACCGTCAGCGGCGAGGGCACCGCGGGATACCACCGCGCGCTGGATATCGCGATCAACCATGCAGCGGGCGCCTGAGCCCGCCAGCCAGTAGACCGGAGACAGCAATGGACATCCGTAAGGTCAAGAAGATGATCGAGCTCCTGGAGGAATCCGGGCTGGCCGAGATCGAGATCAAGGTCGGCGAGGAGTCGCTGCGCCTCAGCCGCTTCCCCACCGGCAACGCCGCGATGGGTGGCATGGCCATGATGCCGGCGATGCAGCAGGTACCGATGGCCGCCGCCGCTGCGCCCGCCGCTGCGGAAGCGGCGCCCGCCGCACCGCCGCCGTCGGGCCACATGGTGAACTCGCCGATGGTCGGCACGCTGTACCGCGCACCCGCGCCGGGCGCCAAGGCCTTCGTGGACATCGGTAGCGAAGTAGCTGTCGGCGACACGCTCTGCATCATCGAGGCCATGAAGATGATGAACCAGATCGAGTCGGACAAGGCTGGACGGGTGGTGGCGATACTCGCCGAGAACGGCGAGGCGGTTGAGTTCGGGCAACCGCTCTTCACCATCGAGTGAGCGGTGTCTTCTCCGCCCTGACTGCGTTGCGGCTCGCGCTCACCATGCTCATTGGCATTCGAGCCAACTCCGCTGGATTCGCGCGCGCTGCGCCTTGCCAGGACGGACAATCCACTCGCTCACTAGTGTCGATGTGTCGCTGCACTAACACGGGACTGAACAGTAGAGAACTGAACCATGCTGGATAAGGTCGTCATCGCGAACCGGGGCGAGATCGCCCTCAGGATCCTGCGAGCCTGCCGCGAGCTGGGTATCCAGACCGTGGCTGCACACTCGGAGGCGGACGCGAACCTCAAGCACGTGTTGCTGGCGGACGAGTCGGTCTGCATCGGTCCGGCGGACTCGGCGCGCAGCTACCTGAACATGCCAGCGATCATCAGCGCCGCCGAGGTGACCGACGCGGTCGCGATCCATCCCGGCTACGGCTTCCTGTCGGAGAACGCGGACTTCGCCGAGCGGGTGGAGCAGTCGGGCTTCATCTTCATCGGGCCGCGCGCCGAGACCATCCGCCTGATGGGCGACAAGGTCTCCGCCATCCAGGCCATGAAGAAGGCGGGCGTACCCACCGTGCCCGGTTCCGACGGCCCGCTGGGCGACGACCCGGAGGTGAACTTCAAGATCGCCCGTGAGATCGGCTACCCGGTGATCATCAAGGCCTCCGGTGGTGGTGGTGGTCGTGGCATGCGCGTGGTGCATGCGGAGGCCGCGCTGCCGAACGCGATCCAGATGACGCGCAGCGAAGCCGCCGCGGCTTTCGGCAACGATCAGGTCTACATGGAGAAGTTCCTGGAGCGGCCGCGCCACATCGAGTTCCAGGTGATGGCCGACGTGCACGGCAACGCGGTGCACCTGGGCGAGCGCGACTGCTCGATGCAGCGCAAGCACCAGAAGGTGGTCGAGGAAGCCCCTGCACCCGGGATCACCGACAAGGAGCGGCGCACCATGGGTGAGCGCTGCGCCAAGGCCTGCGTGGACCTGGGCTACCGCGGCGCCGGCACCTTCGAGTTCCTGTACCAGGACGGCGAGTTCTACTTCATCGAGATGAACACGCGCATCCAGGTCGAGCACCCGGTGACCGAACAGGTCACCGGCATGGACCTGATCAAACTCCAGCTCCTGATCGCCGCTGGCGAGCCGCTGCCGTTCAAGCAGAAGGACGTGATCATCAAGGGGCACGCCATCGAGTGCCGCATCAACGCCGAGGACCCGGTGACCTTCATGCCGTCACCGGGGCCCGTGACCCAGTGGCACGCGCCGGGTGGTCCGGGCGTGCGCGTGGACTCGCATATCTACTCGGGCTACAAGGTGCCGCCGTTCTACGACTCGATGATCGGCAAGCTGATCGTCACCGGCGACGATCGCGCATCGGCTATCGCGCGCATGCGCATGGCCCTTAGCGAGATCATCGTCGACGGCATCAAGACCAACATCCCGCTGCAGCAACGCATCATGCGCGACGGCAAGTTCCAGGCCGGTGGGACCGACATCCACTACCTGGAGAAGAAGCTGAAGGGCTGAGCCGTGGCCTGGCTCGAGTTCACCTTCCCGCTGGGCGACCTGGATCGCGAACGGGTCGAGGCGCTGGTGGAGGACTGCGGCGCGCTGTCCGTGACCTACCGCGATGCCGGCGACGCACCCGTGCTGGAGCCCGCACCCGGTGAGGTGCGGCTGTGGCCGGAGACCCTGGCCACCGCACTGTTCGATGCTGCTGCTGAGCCCGCGCTGGTCGAGCTCAGGCTCAGCCAACTGCGGGGCGCGCCCTGGCCGGGAGAGTGGCGGCGCCTGGACGACCGCGACTGGACCCGCGCCTGGATGGACGACTTCGCGCCCATGCGCTTCGGTGCGCGGCTCTGGATCCAGCCCAGCGGCACCGAGGTCGCAGCTGCCGAAGCCGTCATCGTCGCCCTGGACCCAGGTCTCGCCTTCGGCACCGGCACCCACCCCACCACCGCCCTCTGCCTGGAGCACCTGGATGCGCACCCTCCGGTAGGACGCAGCGTGCTCGACTTCGGCTGCGGCTCCGGGGTGCTCGCCATCGCTGCCTTGAAGCTCGGGGCGCGCAGCGCGCACGGCGTGGACCTGGACCCGCAGGCGCTGCAGGCCTCCGCCGACAACGCCGCCCGCAACGGTGTCGCGGCGCAGCTCAGCCTGTCGCTGCCGGAGGATGCACCGAGCGCAGCCCGCTACGACACCGTGCTCGCGAACATCCTGTCGGGCCCGCTGGTCGCGCTGGCACCCGCGCTCAGTGCAGCGGTCGCGCCTGGGGGCGAGCTGGTGCTCTCGGGTATCCTCGCGCCACAGGTCGAAGAGGTGGTGGCAGCGTACGCCGCGCTGGACCCCTCACCGGCGATCACCCTGCGCGATGGCTGGGCCCGCATCCACCTGACCGCGCGCAGCTGAGGAGCGAGCTTGTACACACGCTGTACCTACTGCGGCAGCATCTACAAGGTGGATGCGACCGTGCTGCGGCAGGCCGCCGGCCAGGTGCGCTGCGGTGTCTGCGAAGGCACCTTCGATGCGCTGCGCCTGCTGAGCGAAGCCTTCCCCGACGAACCCGCTGCCGCGGTCCGAACTTCGGCTGCACCTGCGATCTCCGATCTGTTCGCGGAGCAGCCACTCCGCGCGAGCCGCAACGACGCACATGCGCTGAACGCCGAGGCCGAACCTGCCCGAGCCGAACCTGCGGAGCTGGAGGCGCTGGCTGACGAGCTCGAAGGCCTGGTCGAACAGCTCGAGGCGCGCGCCGTCGACGACGAGCTGCGCATGCCGCTGGTCGAAGAGGACTGGGCTGAAGACGATGACGATAACTACGGGTACGACTCGGATGATCCCGATGACCCGGGTGGTCCAGGCGACGATCCCCGCATGCATTTCGTCGACGTTCCGGAGAGCACCGAGGATGCCTTGGACGCCTGGGTGGATGCGGAACCCCACGGTGAGGACTGGTGGACGCCTGAGGAAGCATCTACCCCGCTGCAGGGATCGTTGATCGCTACGGATGAAGGCGCATCCGATGCTGACGACCTGGACGATGAAGCTGCGGAGGATCCGTCGCGGGACGGAGACGGCGATGCACTGCCGGAGCCGCCGTACCTGCGGCCCGAGGAAGCGCTGGCTGCCTGGGACCGTGAGCGCAGACCGCGCCTCGCCCTCTGGATCAGCGTCACCGTGATCATGGTGCTGGCCGCGGCGCTGCAGTGGGTGCACGCCTCACGCCAGGAGTTGGTGCTGCACCCGACCCTGGGGCCGCGTCTGGTCGAGGTCTATCGCTTGCTGGGCGTGGACCTGCACCCCGACTGGGATCCCGAACTGCTGCGGGTCGAACGCACCGAGATGGTCTCGCACCCGTCCATCCCCGGTGCGCTCTACCTCTCCGGCGTGCTTTCCAACGAAGGTGGTTATCCCATCCCGATGCCGACCCTGCGGCTGCGCATGGACAACCGCTGGGGCGATGTCCTCGCCGCCCGCGACTTCAGCCCGGACCAGTACCTGCGCTCACCGCGGGCCGCTGACACCCGCCTCGCGGCTGGCGAGCGCATCGCGCTCGGGATCGAGGTCGTGGACCCGGATCCGGAGGCGGTCGGCTTCCGGATCCAGGTCTGTCTGCCTGCGGACGGCGGCCTCCGCTGCCGGTGACCGCAGCGCCCCGGACTCGCTGGCTCATCGTTGCAGGCCCGTCCTCGGGTCCTCACCTAGATCTCGCTAGGCTCCGGCCCTCGGACGGACCTGCGCCTCGATCCAGCATCGCCGGAACGCCGCAATGCGTCCCCTCACAACGACGCTGTGGCGAGCCCGGGGAGCCGCTTCGGGTAGAATCCGCGCCCCGCCCTAGAACCCCCTCCGAATGTCGCTCACCATCGGTCCTTACCAGCTGCGCAACAACATCGGTCTCGCACCGATGGCCGGCATCACCGATCTGCCGTTCAGACGTCTGTGCATGCGTCTCGGTGCGGGCTTCGCGGTGGGTGAGATGATCACCAGCGACATCTCGCTGTGGCACACCAGCAAGACGCGGCGTCGGATGGATCACACCGGTGAGCCCGAGCCGCGCATCGTGCAGATCGCGGGTGGCGATCCCGAGGACATGGCGCAGGCTGCGGCGCTGAACGTGGTCCGCGGGGCCCAGATCATCGATGTGAACATGGGCTGCCCGGCCAAGAAGGTCTGCCGGAAGGCCGCTGGATCCTCGCTATTACGGGACCCGGGCCTGGTCCGGGCCATCCTGGAAGCCACGGTAGCTGCGGTGACCGTCCCGGTGACCCTGAAGATCCGTACCGGCTGGGATGAGACCAGCTGCAACGCGGTGGCCATCGCTGGACTCGCTGCTTCCATCGGTGTGGCTGCGATCGCGATCCACGGTCGCACGCGCGCGCAACGCTTCACGGGTGAAGCCGAGTACGACACCGTGCGTGCCGTGAAGCGCGCGATCGATATCCCGGTGCTCGCGAACGGCGACGTGCGCACACCGAGCGATGCCGTGCGCATCCTGGACTACACCGGTGCCGACGGACTGTTGATCGGCCGCGCCGCCCAGGGACGGCCCTGGGTGTTCCGGGAGATCATGGGATTCATAGAACACGGGGCTCCGCCGGCACCGCTGGACCCGCAGGAACTGAGTGATATCATGCTCGCCCACCTCGATGAGCTGTACCAGTTCTACGGGGACCCCACAGGAGTGAGGATCGCGCGCAAGCACATCGGTTGGTACTGCGAAGGCCGACCGGACGCTGCGTCTTTCCGCGACACGGTGATGCGAGTGGAGTCAGCAGTTGAGCAACGCGCGATCGTGTCGGAGTACTTCACCAACGACCCGGAGGCGCGAGCTGCATGAGTGCGCAGCGTAGCGATCGTCGCATCGGAAGCAGCGCGCGGAACGGCAGCAAGCGCAGCGCGGCCACTGCGGTTAAAGTTCAGAAAAAGGCAGTGAGAACAAAGAGTTACAAGCATAACGGCGAACTCGCAGCGGACGATGGTCGCGGCAGCAAGCCCTTGCGCGAGTGCACCGAGGAGGCGCTGCGCGGCTACTTCTCGACCATCAACGGTCATGAGGTAGCAGGCCTCTACGAGTTCGTTCTCGGCGAGGTCGAAGTACCGCTGCTACGCACCGTACTCGAACACACCGGCGGCAATCAGACGCGTGCGGCGGAGGTGCTCGGCATCAACCGCGGCACGCTGCGCAAGAAGCTCCGCCAGTACCATCTCGATACCTGATCGACCCACACGATCGTGCGCGCGCTCCGCGTGCTACAGGCAACCGGATGAACCAGACCATCGCACGCGCGCTCATCAGCGTCTCTGACAAGAGCGGCATCGTATCCTTCGCGCGTCACCTCTCGGAGGCCGGGGTCGAGATCCTGTCCACCGGTGGCACCGCGACGACGCTGGAGGAAGCCGGCATCCCGGTGCGACGCGTCAGCGATGTGACCGGCTTCCCCGAGATCATGGACGGTCGCGTGAAGACGCTGCACCCGCGCATCCATGGCGGCTTGCTGGGACGCCGCGGCGTGGATGATGCGGTGATGGCCGAACACGGCATCCCGCCCATCGATCTGCTGGTGCTGAACCTCTACCCCTTCCAGGAGACGGTGGCCCGCAAGGGCAGCACCCTTGAGCAGGCGGTGGAGAACATCGACATCGGCGGCCCCGCGATGCTGCGCGGAGCGGCCAAGAACCACGCTTTCGTGGCCGTGGTGGTGGATCCGGTGGACTACGACGAGGTCCTGGAGGAGTTCGAGGAGTCCGGTGGCCTGACCCTGGAGACCCGGCAGCGCCTGGCCACCAAGGCCTTCGCCCACACCGCCCGCTACGACGGCGCCATCGCCAGCTACCTGCAGGCGAGCTTCGGTGACACCGGGCTGCCGCCGTCGCTGACCCTGACGCTGCCGCGCGCCCAGGTGCTGCGCTACGGCGAGAACCCCCACCAGGCTGCTGCGCTGTACCGCGATCCGCTGGATGACCGCGGCGTCGCTTACGCGGAGCAGATCCAGGGCAAGGAGATCTCCTACAACAACCTCGCCGACGCCGATGCCGCACTCGAGTGCGTCAAGCAGTTCGAGGCGCCGGCCTGCGTGATCGTCAAGCACGCGAACCCCTGCGGCGTGTCCGTCGCCGAGGACCTGTGCACGGCCTACGACCGCGCCTACGCCACCGACCCGGTATCCGCCTTCGGCGGCATCATCGCGTTCAACGGTGAGCTCGACGGCCGTACCGCGGCCACCATCATCGAACGCCAGTTCGTCGAGGTCGTGATCGCGCCCTCGTTCAGCGAGGTCGCGCGCCAGACCTTCGAGAGCAAGCCCAACGTCAGGCTGCTAGCCTGCGGCGAGCTGCGCCGTGCGCGCACCGCGACCATCGACTACCGCACCATCTCCGGCGGTGTGCTGGCGCAGGAGCGCGACTTCGGCACCGTGGGGCGCGACGACATGGATGTGGTCACCGAGCGCGGCCCCGAGGACCGCGAACTGGCGGATCTGCTGTTCGCCTGGCGCGTCGCCAAGTTCATCAAGTCGAACGCCATCGTCTACGCGCAGGACGAGCGCACCATCGGCATCGGTGCAGGCCAGATGAGCCGCGTGTACTCAGCGCGCCTCGGCATCATGAAGGCCGAGGACGCAGGCCTCGCGATCGCCGGCACCGTGATGGCCTCCGATGCCTTCTTCCCGTTCCGGGATTCGGTAGACGCAGCAGCAGCAGCGGGCGTCACCGCGATCATCCAGCCAGGTGGCTCGATCCGCGACGAGGAGATCGTGGCGGCGGCGGATGAACATGGGCTCGCCATGGTGTTCACCGGGATGAGACATTTCCGCCACTGACGGGTCCTGCTAGCTGGTGCGGCGTTGCAGGCCCGCCTTCGGATGCTCACCTATCCATCAGTAGGCTCCGCTCCTCAGGCGGACCTGCGCCTTGCCCCAGCGTCGCAGTCCTCCGTCAGCAACTTCGACGGACATCGGCAGCGCCTCGTCAGCGCCTAGCTCACACTCCGGTCCTCGGATCGACCCGCATCCTGGCCTTCCCGCAGCACCGGCCTGCCGAGCTGACGCCGGTTAGGTTCTGTTCAGGTTGGTTGGAGTAGAGTCCGGCCACACATCTCGAATCTGACCGACTTGGAGCTTGCGATGAACACCTCTATTCGGACCTGCCTGCTGACCAGTGCCCTGATGCTGATGGCTCCGCTACATGCTGCGAGTGCCGATGGGCTGAACATCTTCGTCGAGTCTTCCGCACTGCGACCGGTGGTCCAGAAGGCGGAACTCGGTCGCGAGCTCCAGGCCGTGGAGTCGCAGTTCTCGGCCTACACCGGTTTCACCGTGATCCAGCTCGGCCAGGTGCTCGAACAGATCGACATCGACGACCCAGCTGCACTGGCAGCTTTCGGTCAGCAGTTGGAATCCGCAATCGCCGAGTACGACGGTCGCGAGTACGAGTCCTACGGTTCCAACAGCTCACCGGAAGCTTGGACCGGGCTGGTGGATGCCCTGGATGCGCTGAGTGACCGCGCGGATGGCACGCTGGACTTAGCTACCCTGGATCGCCTGCAAGAGATCGAGAACCAGTACGTCAGCATCACCGGCTTCGCCCTGATCGGCCTGATCCAGCAGGGCCGCGAGCTGCTGGCTTCTGCCGGTCGGCCTGGGAGCGGAACGGAGAGCGGTCCCAAGGGCGGCACTCAGCGACATGACGAGCCGGCCCAGATGACGGTGGATGCCGAGAGCTTCTGGTACGACTACGGCTCCGCCACCGAGTCGTTCCGCACCAACACCATGAACATCGAGCACGATGACGAGGCCGAGGCCGAGGCTGAGGGGAACCCCTACGACGAGATCACCGCGCGCCTGATCGCGATCCACGCTGCGTACTTCGGCAGCGGTGGCAGCGACGATCGCCTCGTCCTGTCGCTTGTGGTCGAGAACCATGGCCAGACCCCGAGCACCATCGCCAGCCGCGCCCGCATCCGCATCCTGGGCCGCAACCCGCAGGACCTGGACCTCGATGCCGGCGGCGCGTTGGCACTGCAGGGCTTCCAGTCGGGTCGCATCAGCTTCAGCTCCACCCCGCTGAGCGCACAGGACCGCCGCGTCGTGGATGCGATCCGCGTAGCGGTACGCGACGGTGCGGAGGCGGTGATCGCGGTGCAGGACAGCGCTGGACGCACGCATACCGCGCGTTTCCGCCTGGGTGCTGCAGGCGTCGCGGCAACCGATGAAGCATTACAGGACGCACTGGACGCAGCACTCAACGGCGGATAACGGTCCCTGTTCGGCAGGTCGTTGTTCCAGGCCGGCCTTCGCAGGGCTCCGTCATCCGGAGTCCTGCCACCGAGCGCTGCTGGAACCAACTGACGCGGCGCTGCGAAGCGAGATCGAGGCGCGATTCCGTCCGAGCAGCGGAGCCTATGAGCTATAGGTGAGCATGCGAGGGCGGGCTCGCAACACGGAGCTCGCGAGCAGAGCCCGTCAGAGGGCGCGGTAGCCGATATCCCGGCGACAGAAGGCACCCTCGAACGAGATCTGATCGACCAGCTCGTAGGCGCTGCGCTGCGCCTCGGCGATGGTGTCGCCCAGGGCTACGGCGCACAGCACCCGACCGCCGCTGGTGACCACCTGGCCGCCCGCCTCCCGGGTGCCAGCGTGGAACACCTTCTGACCCGCTACGGCAGCGTCCAGGCCTTCGATGGGCATGCCCTTGGGGTAGGCGTCCGGGTAACCGGGCGCAGCCAGGACGACGCCCAAGGCGGCTCTGGGGTCCCATTGGACATCCTCTTCGTGTAGCTGACCCGCCAGTGCGGCCTCGATCAGCGCCACCAGATCGCTGGACAGCCGCATCATGATCGGCTGGGTCTCCGGGTCACCGAAGCGGCAGTTGAACTCCAGCACCTTGGGACCTGTGTCGGTGACCATGATCCCGGCGTACAGGAAACCGGTGTACGGCTGACCGTCCTCCTGCATGCCGCGCACAGTGGGCCAGATCACCTCACTCATGATCTGCTCGTGCAGCACCGCATCCACGATCGGCGCTGGGGAGTAGGCACCCATACCGCCGGTGTTCGGTCCCTGGTCGCCGTCATCGCGCGCCTTGTGATCCTGTGAGGTAGCCAGTGGCAGCACGTGCTCGCCGTCCACCATGACGATGAAGCTCGCCTCCTCGCCGACCAGGAACTCCTCGACCACCACCTGGTGGCCAGCCTCGCCGAAGGCATTGCCGGCCAGCATGTCGCGCACCGCGGCCTTAGCTTCATCGGTGCTGTGGGCGATGATCACGCCCTTGCCCGCAGCCAGGCCGTCCGCTTTGACGACGACCGGGGCACCCAACTCATCCACCATCGCCTCGGCGGCCTCGATGTCGGTGTAGTTGCCGTAGCGCGCAGTGGGGATGCCGTGGCGTGCCATGAAGTCCTTGGCGTAGGCCTTGCTGCCCTCCAGGCGCGCGGAGGCCGCGCGCGGACCGAAGCAAGCCAGGCCCGCTTCGGTGAACACATCCACCACCCCGTCCACCAGCGGCACCTCGGGACCCACGATGGTCAGGTCCACCTTGCGCGACCGCGCGAGTGCCAACAGGCCCTGCACGTCCTCAGCCGCGACCGGGCAGTTCTCCACCTTGGGCTCGTGCGCGGTGCCGGCGTTACCCGGTGCGACCAGCACTTCGGTGACTCGCTCGGACTGGGCGCAACGCCAAGCCAACGCATGCTCGCGGCCACCGCCGCCGATGATCAGGACTCGCATGATGCTTCCTTGGCTGGGAGTGCGGGGATTCTAAACGAATAGGCCGCGGGCCTCGGGCTTCGCGATGGTCGCGACTCGATCTCCGTCCTACGCGTGGCTCGCGGCGTGCGGCTCGAGGCGGGTCGCTCAGCCCTCCTCAGCGTCACCGCGGAGCTTGCGTTTCGCTGCCGCCCGCTCCGCCTTGGTGGACTTCCCGTGCGGACCGCCCTTGGCCAACACCTTGGCAGCCCGCACCACGGGGTTGCGCTTCCTCACGGTCTTCTTCTTGCGGGCAGCCATGCAGCGATTCTAGCCGAGCTTCGACCAAAATCGCGGCAGAGCCGCTCCCACGGAGCGCCGCCGACCGAAGCCCTGGCGGTGCGCTGCGAAGCCAGACCGCCCGAGCGTAGAAACGCCGCCGGAGCAGAGCCCCGGCGGCGCGATGCGAAGTTGGATCTAGGCGCGCGACCACAGACGCCGAGGCAGTCGCGGCAGAGCCGCTCCCACGGAGCGCCGCCGACCGAAGCCCTGGCGGAGCAATGCGATGCCAGATCGAGGCGCAGGCCCGCCCGAAGGACGCAGCCTACATGCGAGTAGGTGAGGACTGAGGGCGGGACTGGAACGAAGAGCTGGCTAGCAGAGCCCGCCAGCACCTCACGAGACCATCATCGACTCATCGACGAGAAGAACTCGACGTTGGTCTTGGTGTCCTTGAGCTTGTCCAGCAAGAACTCGATCGCCGCCAACTCATCCATGGGATGCAGCACCTTGCGCAGGATCCACATCTTCTGGAGCTCATCGGGCTTGGTGATGAGCTCTTCGCGGCGGGTGCCGGAGCGGTTGATGTTGATGGCCGGGAAGATGCGCTTCTCGGCGATACGGCGGTCCAGGTGCAACTCCATGTTGCCGGTGCCCTTGAACTCCTCGTAGATCACATCGTCCATGCGCGAGCCGGTGTCGATCAGCGCGGTGGCGATGATGGTGAGGGAGCCGCCTTCCTCGATGTTGCGGGCTGCGCCGAAGAAGCGCTTGGGGCGCTGCAGGGCGTTGGCATCCACACCACCGGTGAGGACCTTGCCGGAGCTGGGGACCACGGTGTTGTAGGCGCGACCGAGACGGGTGATGGAGTCGAGCAGGATGACCACGTCCTTCTTGTGCTCGACCAGGCGCTTGGCCTTCTCGATCACCATCTCGGCGACCTGCACGTGGCGGGTGGCGGGCTCATCGAAGGTCGAGCTGACCACTTCACCGCGCACGGTGCGCTCCATCTCGGTGACTTCCTCCGGGCGCTCATCGATGAGCAGCACGATGAGGATGCACTCGGGATGGTTGGCCGCGATGGAGTGCGCGATGTTCTGGAGGATCAGGGTCTTGCCGGCCTTCGGCGGCGACACGATCAGGCCGCGCTGGCCCTTGCCGATGGGCGCCGCCATGTCGATGGTGCGCGCGGTCAGATCCTCGGTGCTGCCGTTGCCCTGCTCGAGCCGCAGGCGCTCCTTGGGGAACAGCGGCGTGAGGTTCTCGAACAGCACCTTGTTGCGCGCGTTCTCGGGCTGGTCATGGTTGATCTCATTGACCTTGAGCAGCGCGAAGTAGCGCTCGCCCTCCTTGGGGGGGCGGATCTTGCCGGAGACGGTGTCGCCGGTGCGCAGGTTGAAGCGGCGGACCTGGCTGGGCGAGACGTAGATGTCGTCCGGACCGGCCAGGTAGGAGCCGTCGGCGGAGCGCAGGAAGCCGAAGCCGTCCTGCAGGATCTCCAGCACGCCGTCGCCGAAGATGTCCTCACCCTGGGCGCCGTGCGCCTGGAGGATGGCGAAGATGATGTCCTGCTTGCGTGAACGCGCCATGTCCTGGACGCCGAGTTCCAGGGCCAGCTTGACCAGCTCGTGCGCAGGCATGCGCTTGAGCTCGGTGAGTTTCAGTGGGTTCTCGGACGGCGGTGCGTCCTCGGCGAGCCGGTACTCCTCCTCGAACTCGTCGTCGTTCGGGAGTCCCTGGCGACTGATGCGCCCGTTGCCGGGCTGACCGCCGCCGCCACCACCACCGCCGCCACCGCCACCGCGACGACGACGCTTGCCGGAGGATTTGCGACGCGGGGGGCCGCCTGAGCCCGTTCCTGAACCTTGGCTGGGAGGGTTGTTCACAGGTGTCTATCCACGAATTCACGGAGTTGAGAGGCAGGGGCAGCGCCGATCTTCTGATCAGCGAGCTTCCCGTCCTTGAAGATCATCAGCGTCGGGATGGAACGGACCGCGAGCTGTACCGACAGCCCCTGGTTCTCGTCCACGTTGACCTTCACGATCTTCAGCTTGTCCTCGTACTCATCAGCCAGCTGATCGAGTACGGGGGCGATCATCTTGCAGGGGCCGCACCAGGGGGCCCAGAAATCGACGAGGACTGGTACTTCGGCCTTCAGTACATCGGCCTCGAACCGGCGCTCATCAGTGATCACGATGCGATCATTCACTACAGGTATCTCCTAACGATCTGGGAGGTCCCATCCACGGATGGTCCCCAGGGGACGAGCATCGGGATCGCTCCACGACGCGCAGAAATGGGTTGGGCTACCGGAGGACGCACGGATTGCGGCACAATAGGCCGCTTGACGCAGCGGCGTTCCGAGGGTTCCTAGGGGGATCCAACGGGCCCCGCAGGCAGGTGCCGGGGGCGGATGCGGGTTATTCCACCCCATGCCGCTACGGATTGCAAGCCTGCCCCTATGCAGCTTTAACCCCCAAAGAGGGACCGATGGAAACCGATCATCTGAGCGGCGTGGCCTTCGCCACGCTGGACCTGCCCGAACCCCTGCGCCTGGGCCTCGCCGACGCCGGGTTCGAGATGTGCACACCGATCCAGGCCGAAGCACTGCCACTGGCCCTCGCCGGCAAGGACATCGCCGGCCAGGCGCAGACCGGGACCGGCAAGTCTGCCGCCTTCCTGCTTGCGGCCTTCAACCACATGCTGCGCAACCCGACCCCACCGGAGCGCAAGCCCACGCAGCCGCGCTGCGTGATCCTGGCGCCCACGCGCGAGCTCGCGGTGCAGATCCACAAGGATGCGCTGATGCTCGGCAGCCATACCGGCTTCAAGCAGGTGCTGGTGTTCGGCGGCACCGGCTACGAGCAGCAGCGGCGCGATCTGGAGGACGGCGTGGACGTGCTCATCGGCACGCCCGGCCGCCTCATTGACTACTTCAAGCAGGGGGTGTTCGACCTCCGCCAGGTGCAGGTCGCGATCCTCGACGAAGCCGATCGCATGTTCGACCTCGGCTTCATCGACGACATCCGCTACGTGCTGCGCAAGATGCCGGCACCGGACCAGCGCCTGAACATGCTGTTCTCCGCCACCCTCTCGCAGAAGGTGCTGGAGCTGGCCTACGAGGATATGAACGAGCCGACCAGCGTCTCGATCGAGCCCGAGAAGGTCACCGCCGACCGCATCCGCCAGGTGGTGTATTACACCGCCAACGACGAGAAGCTGCCGCTGCTTGTGCACCTGCTGCGCTCCGGGAAGCTGGACCGGACCATGGTGTTCGTGAACATGAAGCGTGAGGCTGAGCGCGTACAGGCCTGGCTGGAGCACAACGGCATCAACGCCGAGCAGATCTCCGGCGATGTCCCGCAGCGCAAGCGCCTGGCGCTGATGAAGGAGTTCACCGGCGGATCGCTGCCGGTGCTGGTCGCCACCGACGTGGCGAGCCGCGGCCTGCATATCCCCGATGTGTCCCATGTAGTGAACTACGACCTGCCGCAGGATGCCGAGGACTACGTGCACCGCATCGGCCGCACCGCGCGCGCCGGCGCCAGCGGTGACGCGATCAGCTTCGGTTGCGAGAACTACGCTTTCCACCTGCCGGAGATCGAGGCCTACGTCGGTTTCCGCATCCCGGTCGGCCAGTTCGATCACGAGACCCTACCCGAGCTGCTCCGCCCCCCGTACCGTCCGCGCCCCGCGGGTCGTGATGGTGGTCGCGGCGGCCGCAGCGGTGGTGGTCCTCGCGACGGCGCGCGTGGTGGCCGCAGCGGCGGCTCACGCGATGGTGGCCGCGGAGGCCGCAGCGGCGATCGCAGCGGCTCACGCGAAGGTGGACGTGACGGCGGTCGCCAGGGTGGTCGCTCCGAGCGCCCGCCCCAGGCAGCAGCCCAGGCGGCCGCGTCGTCGGACGCCGTGACCGAGCGGGCTGCTACTGCCAATGCACCCTCGACGGCATCCACTGCCCCCGCCGCCGATGGTGCCAAGCCGAAGCGCAAGCGTAGGCGCGGTGGTCGCGGGCGTCGCAAGGGCGGCGAGCAGGCGGCGCAGCAGCAGGCTGCACCCGCGGCGCAGCCGAAGAAGAAAGGGTTCCTGGCGCGGCTGCTCGGGCTCTGACGCGCCTCCGGCGCGCGCCCCGAGCCTCGGGCCCCGGGCCTCGGGCCGATCACGCGGTGCCATCCAACGGCGGCACTGTGTACTCGGAGCTGCGTCGTTCCCGACCAGGTAGGAGCGGTATTCCATACCGCGATCAGGCGGCCGTTCTGCACGCTCGGAGCGGGCGATCAGAGGCGGAGAGAGTGCGACCGGGTCGCGCCGAGCCGCTAGCTCAGAGCAGCTCCATCAACGAACCCAGCGCGCGGAACGGGCCACCGTGCTCGCGCGCGGGCTGTCCGCTGTCCGGCTTCCGGATCGTGAACAGCTGATTGATCCCGAAGCGTTGCGCGGCCTCCAGCACCGGCAGGGTGTCGTCCACCAGCATGCAGCGTGCGGGATCCAGGGACTCCGCTCGCTGTAGTGCATGCCAGAAACCCTGCTCCTCCTTCGGATGCCCGAAGTCGTGCGCGGTGTAGATCGCATCCAGGTACTGCGCCAACCCGGTACGCGCTAGCTTGATCTCCAGCGCGCCGTGATGGGCGTTGGTCACCAACACCACGCGCGGCACATGGCGACGAACCGCGGCGAGGAAGCGCTCCACGTCGGGTAGATAGCGTACGTGCGCACTGCGCTCGGCTTTGAGCGTGCGCAGGTCCAGGTCCAGCTCATCAGCCCAGAAGTCCAGGCAGTACCAACGCAGCTGCCCGTAGTTCGCCTGGAACTTGGGCGCCAGACGGGCGTATGCCTCCTCGTAGGAGAGCCCGTGCTTGCCGCCCCAGATCAGCGGCACGTACTCCTGCCAGAAATGGTTGTCGAAGCCTAGGTCCAGCAGCGTGCCGTCCATATCCAGCAGCAAGCGGTCGACCCGATCCCAGGCGACCAGCGTGCGGTTCCCAGCGTTCTCCAGAGCATGCGGCATGGCGCGGGTATCATAGCCGCACACCACCACCGCCCCCAGCAGGAGGCTCACCCTGTCCGCACACGGCGTACTGCTACCCCAGGTCCTCGCGATCGCGACGCGGGCTGGTCGCGCGATCCTCGCGGTCTACGACACCGACTTCGAGGTCGCGACCAAGGATGACAGTTCGCCGCTGACCGCTGCGGACCTCGCCTCGCACCGCGCCATCGTCGGCGGGCTGAGCGCGCTCACCCCAGGTTGGCCGATCCTGTCGGAGGAGTCCGTGGAGGTGCCGATCGAGGCGCGCCAGCGCTGGGACCGCTACTGGCTGGTGGACCCGCTGGACGGGACCAAGGAGTTCGTTAAGCGCAACGGTGAGTTCACGGTGAACATCGCGCTGATCGAAGGCGGCAGCCCGGTGCTGGGCGTGGTGCATGTACCGGTGACCGGGATCACCTACTACGGCGCCGAGGGCATCGGCGCGTTCAAGCGTGATAGCGGTGAGGATGCGATGCAGATCCAGGTGACGCAGCCGGCCGCATCACCGGTGCGCGTAGTCGGTAGTCGTTCCCATCGCGGCAGTTCCCTGGACGCGTTCCTCGATAACCTGGACGGCTTCGAGATGGTGGCGATGGGGAGTTCGCTCAAGCTCTGCCTAGTGGCGGAAGGTGTCGCCGACGTCTACCCCCGGCTGGGGCCGACCTCGGAGTGGGACACCGCGGCCGCCGACGCGGTGGTGCGCGCGGCTGGCGGCCGGGTCGTGCAACTGGATGGCACACCGCTGGCCTACAACAAGCCGGACAGCATCCTGAACCCGTACTTCCTGGTGTACGGCGATCCCAGCGTGGACTGGCTGGGGATGTTGGGAGAAGGCCCCGAGCCCCAAGCCTAGGGCCCCGGGCCGGCGACATCCTGACACCCAGCGGCACGCAAGCACGCAGCCACGGTGCGTTCGGCTGGACGTCAGGTCGTGCGGAGCATCTCAACCAGTGGGTCTAGCCGCCCAGCAGGCCTTCCTTCAGGTCCTCGGTCGGCGGCTCGGGGCCCAGCCAGATGCGCAGCAGCGCCTGGTTGAACGCCTCGCCGGCGATGGTGCCGACGCGCTCACCGTTGAACACCACGTGCGTACCCTCGCCCGGCACGTAGTCGAGGATGAACACATCACCCTCTTCGGAGTCGCGCCAGAACGCGTTGAAGGCGGCGATCTCGTCGCGGATCTCCGCGAGCTGTGCGGGCGTGCTGTTGTCCTCGAAGCCCTCGTTCCAAGCGTTGACCAGCTTGGAGCGACTGACGTCGTAGAGCATGTGCATCGCGAAGCGCTTCGCACCCGGCATCGTCACCAGCGTGTCCGCATCGCTGGAGCGCTGCTGGACGTAGAGGGCGCCGACGTAGACCTCAACCCAGAGCTTCTTGCGCAGCCCGGCGCCGTTCAGCACCAGTGCCTGCCCCCCCACCTGGGCGGACTCAGCGATCTGCACTCCCTCGACCTCGACGGCCGATACCTGGGACCACGCGAGCGTGGCTGCAAGGACGAACGCGAACCTGGTCATCATGGCTCCCCTCAAGGACATGCCGGATGGACGATGGCAGGCATCCTAGCACCGGCGCGTGGACAGGCGGGAGCCACCCCCGCAAGATACCCGGATGGACTGGGGCGCCTTACTGACACTGACCGCGCTGGCCACGCTGGCAGCCCTCTGGCACCGCTCCCTGGAGGTCCGGGAGGCAGCGTTCCTGGCGGCCCGGGACACCTGCCAGCAGGCCGGCCTGCAGCTCCTGGACGACACCATCGCCTTCAAGCGGCTGCGCTGGAGCCTGGATGGTGGTCTGGCGCTGCTGATCGTCTACGGCTTCGAGTACAGCGATGACATGGTCAACAGACGGCACGGCGTGGTGCTGATGCGGGGGCGTCGCGCCCAGGCAGCCGTGCTGGAACAGGCCGACGGCCCGCAGGGGTAGAATCCGGACCGATCAAGCTATGTCAGACCAGATATCAAACGTCGATACCGAGACCTTCTCCCGGATCTCCCGGTTGAAGGAGATGCGTCTTGAGCATCGCGATCTCGACGAGGCGATCCGCAGCCTGGATGAGCAGCCCTACGTGGACCAGATTCAGATGCGCCGGTTGAAGAAGCGCAAGCTGCTGCTGAAGGATCAGATCTCACGCCTCGAGAGCGCACTGATCCCCGACCTCGATGCCTAGCTCTGCGTGTCATCCGCGCGGCTCGCGGCCCGAGGCCCGAGGCTGTCGAAGTTGAATAGGTCGCGGTCCAGCAGATGCGACGGCTGCACCCTGCCCAACGCCGCGAAGATACTATCCAGCCGCTTCGGATCCTCGCGCCGCCATCCCTCCAGCATCTCCCGTACTTTCTTGCGCTGCAGGTTCTCCTGCGACCCGCACAGGTTGCAGGGGATGATCGGGAATCCCTGCAGGGTCGCGTAACGCTCGATGTCCCGCTCCTCGCAGTAGATCAGCGGACGGATCACCACGTGCGCCCCATCATCGCTGCGCAACTTGGCCGGCATGGTCTGCAGGCGGCCGCCGAAGAACAGGTTCAGGAACACTGTCTCCAGGATGTCGTCCCGGTGATGACCCAGCGCGATCTTGGTGTAGCCCTCGCGGGCCGCGAAGTCGTAGAGCGCACCGCGGCGCATCCGCGAACACAGGCTGCACATGGTGGCGCCTTCGGGGATCAGTCGCTTCACTACCGAATAGGTATCCTGCTCGATGATGTGGAAGGGCACACCCAGCCCGCGCAGGTAGTCCGGCAGTACATGCTCGGGGAAGTCGGGCTGCTTCTGATCCAGGTTGACGGCGGCCAGCTCGAACTGCACCGGTGCACGCCGCTGCAGCTCCATCAGGATCGCCAGGAGGGTGTACGAGTCCTTGCCACCGGACAGGCAGACCATCACGCGGTCGCCGGCCTCGATCATGCTGAAGTCCTCGATCGCCCGACCGACTTCCCGCCGCAGGCGCTTGGCCAGCTTATTGGCGTTCACGCTACCCGCGGTCAGACCACGGATCGCATCGGCGGGGACGACGGCCATCACTCACCTCCGGTTCGGGCTGCGGATTCTAACCCGCGCCGGGCGCGAGCCGCGGACTGGTCTATGCTCTGTGCCGGGACCCGCACCACTAGGAGTCGCCCGTGCCGACCTGGCTCTGGATCCTGACCATCCTCATCGTGTTGCTGCTGGCCGTAGCCCTGGCCAACGTGCTGCAGACCCAACACACCATCCTCCACAACTACCCGGTGTTCGGTTACGGCCGCTACTGGATCGAGCGCCTCGGCCCGATGCTCCGGCAGTACCTGGTGGCCGACGACAACGAGGAGCTGCCGTTCTCCCGCAACGAGCGAACCTGGGTCTACGCCACCTCCAAGGGGCAGGACAACATGATCGGCTTCGGCTCGGAAGAGCTGCAGTACACGATCGGCTACCCGATCATCAAGAACGCGGCCGAGCCCTTCCCGGAACACGACGCGACCTGGCCGGGCGATGACCCGACTGCGGTCCCCGCGATCAAGATCATGGGTGCGGCGCGGGGGCGCAAACGCCCCTACCGCGTCCCTTCCGTGGTGAACATCTCCGGCATGTCCTTCGGCGCCCTCGGACGCAGCGCCGTATCGGCCCTGAACCAGGGCGCACGCATGGCTGGCTGCTACCAGAGCACCGGCGAGGGCGGCGTCAGCCCCTACCACGAGCACGGTGCCGATCTGATCTGGCAACTCGGCGCCGGGTACTTCGGCGCGCGTGATGCCGAGGGCAAGTTCAGCATGGATCGAGTCGTCGCGACCTGCGCGCGGCTGCCTCAGATCCGCGCCATCGAAGTCAAACTCAGCCAGGGGGCCAAGCCCGGCAAGGGCGGCATGCTACCGGGCGCCAAGGTGGTACCCGAGATCGCCGCCGCACGCGGCGTCCCCGAGTTCCAGAACTGCTACTCGCCGAACTCGCACTCCCAGTTCAAGGGCTCCGATGGCCTGATCGACTTCGTCGAACTCATCGCAGCACGTACCGGACTGCCGGTAGGCATCAAGTCAGCGGTCGGCGAGACCGCGTACTGGCAGCAGCTCGCCGAGCGCATGAGGACGCGCGGTGAGGGGCCGGACTTCATCACCATCGATGGTGGCGAGGGTGGGACGGGTGCTGCACCGCTGACCTATGCGGACCATGTCGCGCTACCGTTCAAGATCGGTTTCCAGCGCGTGTACCGCACCTTCCAGGACGCCGGCGTCTCGCACGATGTGTTCTGGATCGGGTCGGGCAAGCTCGGCTTCCCGGACCGCGCGGTGGTCGCGCTGGCGATGGGCTGCGACGCGGTGAACATGGCGCGCGAGGCCATGCTCTCCATCGGTTGCATCCAATCGCGGGCCTGCCACACCGGCCACTGCCCGACCGGGATCACCACCATGTCGCCCTGGCGGCAAGCGGGATTACACATCCCCAGCAAGGCGTTGCGTTGCGCCGCCTTCGTACGGGGCCTGCGCAAGGAACTGATCGCGCTGGCGCATACGGCGGGCTACGAACACCCCTCGCAGTTCACGCTGGACGACATCGAGGTGTCGGCCGGGACGAACCTGTTCATCCCGCTGCGCGAATCACTGGGCTATCAGTCGGATGATTGTGGGTTCACATCGATGAAGGAACTCACACCGGTTCAGAGGGACTGAGACTAGGGACTAGAGACTCGAGTCGCCGCCTCGATCCAGTCTCGCCGGGGGCGCGCTTACCTTGCGCGGGACGCCGCAACGAAGCGCCTACGGGCAGGGCAGGTCGGTTCCCTGGCGGTGGACTGCGATGGCGGATCGAGGCGCGAGTGGTCCCGAGCAGCGGAGCCTACTGGTAGCTAGGTGAGCATGCGAGGGACCGCTCGCAACCACGAGCCGGCGAGCAGAGCCCGCCAGTTACGCGGACTTGGCTTCTGAAACCAATCGTTGCCCACGCGACCACAGCCGCATCGCGTACTTGTGGTAGCCGCGCACGTTGTTGAAGCGCAGGTCACTGCCCGCATCCACCGCGCGCACTTCGCCCAGCACCTGCGGTGCCAGGTAGGGGGCGAGGACCTTGCCGCCGCCGCCGGTGAGGATGATCTCGTCCAGGTCCCAGTCGTCTGCCCACAGTCGGTTGACCTCGTTGGCGATGACCTTGGCGAGCTGGGTGAAGGCGGCGTTCACCAGCGGCGAGATGTCGATCTCGCGACCGCGGATCTTGATCGAGCCACGATCCACGGCATCGTAGAGGCGGTAGAGCTCGATCTGAACGCCGGTGCTCTGATCGATCTTGCTGGCGATGGACTTGAAGGCACGGCTGATACCGTAGTCGGTGGTCGCACTGCCACGCTCCGAGTAATGCGCCTTGTCCGAGATGGTGAAGTCGCAGGTCCGGAATCCGACATCGATGATCCCGAACTTCTGGTTCAGGAAGCGCGTGTCCGTGACCTCGCCGATATCGTTGAGCATCAGGTCCAGCACGGTGCCGAAAGGCTGCGGGACCACGCGCGCGTCCTGGATGCGGATCACGGTGTCGCGCCGCGTCTCGTCCGGGTCCACCACGGTGAAGTCGTGGGCGTCGGTCAGGATCCGCGCGATACGCTTCTTGTGGCGGTTGAACTGCGAGACCGGCAGGCCGGTGACCATGCGCACCGGTTCGTTGCGCTCGACCATGGTGGAGAGCCCGGCCAGCGCCAGGATCTTGACGAAGCGTGCTACGAAATCGTTCTGATCCAGGGTGAAGAAGCGGTCCACGCTCTGACGCTCCGCGAGCTCACCGACGAAGAAGTCGCCCTCCTCCATCTCCAGGTGCAGATGGTCGACCTTGGCGGTATCGCCGAGGACGTTCTCGCGGTACTGGACCTCGGTGGCATCACCGTAGACGGATTTGAAGACGCAGCGCTCCCGCCCCTTCAG
>Ga0214472_10001598_pt1 | contig 25101 bp, 21 predicted proteins | sample RVTome_6_FD_207662 | JGI IMG/M metagenome (GOLD analysis project Ga0214472, IMG submission 207662) | Soil microbial communities from uranium-contaminated site in the Upper Colorado River Basin, Wyoming, United States - RVT140D175 | ecosystem: Environmental > Terrestrial > Soil > Contaminated >...
ACCGTGGCGGTGGCGGGCACCGCCCTCGCCGCGATACCCCTGGTGATTCTCGCCGTCGAGGGGGAGACCAGGTCGATGTTCGACGGCTCCTACGTCGTGGACGAGTTCGCGTTGGTTCTCAAGGGCCTGTTTGTGGTGTCGGCCTATCTGGTGTTTCTGATGTCGCACCATTACATCGAGTCCGACCGCTACTACCAGGGCGAGTACTACTTCCTGTTGCTCTCCTCGGTCCTGGGCTCGATGGTCATGGCTTCGGCCCGGGATCTGATAGTCCTCTTCGTCGCCCTCGAGTTGACTACCGGGCCGCTCTACTTGCTGGCCGGGTGGCGTAAGGGTGACGTCAAGTCGAACGAGGCTTCGATGAAGTACTTCATCCTCGGCGTCCTCTCCACCGCGATCCTGCTCTATGGGATGTCGTTCCTCTACGGCCTCACCGGAGAAGTCACTTTTGCCGGTTTGGCTGAGGCCACGGCGGGAATGGGGGACGAGCCGGCTCTGGTCCTGGCCATCCTGTTCGTAATTGTCGGTTTCGGGTTCAAGATCGCCGCCGTCCCCTTCCATTTCTGGGCTCCTGACACCTACGAGGGGGCCCCTACCCCGGTGACCGCCTACCTGTCGGTGAATTCGAAGGCGGCCGGGTTCGTGGCGATGCTGCTTGTGATGTACCTGGCGCTGCCCGCAGTGTCGGACATCTGGGCGCCGGCGCTTTGGGTGCTGGCCGCCTTGTCGATGACGGTCGGCAACCTCTCCGCGCTTCGTCAGTCGAACATCGTCAGGCTGCTCGCCTACTCCTCGGTTGCCCAGGCCGGCTTCATGCTGGTTCCCTTCGCCTCGGCGGCGGTGGTGGGAGCGGATCTGGAGGAGGCGTTTTCGGCGACCGTGATCTACTTGACGATCTACGCGGTGATGAACCTCGGCGCCTTTGCCGTCGTCATCGCTGGGGCCCGCAAGACCAGGTCCGGGGAGCTTCGAGCCTGGAGTGGGCTGGGTCAGGCCGACACCCGGCTCGCGGTGCTGGTTGCAGTCTTCTTCTTCAGCCTGGCGGGGATTCCCCCACTCGCCGGCTGGTTCGCCAAGTTCGCCATGTTCCGTTCGGTGATGATCGCGGGCGGGACGGCAACGGTGGTTCTGGCGGTGATCGCGGCGTTAAACGCCGTCATCGCCATCTATTACTACGCACGCGTGGTCAAAACTGTATGGATCGACGACCCGATAGGGAAGTTCGCCGACGAAGCTTCCGCTGCCCCCGCCGGATCTCTGCGGTTGGCCCTTGGGCTATCTCTCGCCTTCACCGTGCTCGTGGGCTTCTACCCGACGATCGCCACCTTTGTCGGAGACGCCTCGCGGGTGCTCGCCAGTAGTAGTTGACAACATCGGGCGAGGCGGCAGCGCGGGCCGACTTCTTCCTTGCGGGCCGACTTTGCCCTCGACCAACCCTCAGCCAGTGACGTTCCAAGTCAGCGCGCCCACGCAGTCTCGGGCAAACAGACGCCGGTCGGCCCGGGCTACCGCCGCGTGTTACTCCCGAGGATCTGGTAGATCCAGGGTCTCGGTGATCTTCTGCACCACCGCCCATGAGCCTCGATCCTGGTTGCAGAGCACGACCACGGTGAGGCCGGAGTCGACGTAATGCGACACCATTGTCGAGACCCCGGGGTCGGATCCCCCGTGGCCATAAATCGTCACCCGGTCGTCGACGACCACCAGCTCCATACCGAATCCGTACGCCTCGACGCCGTCTTCGTCGAATCCGTGCGGCGTGAGCATCCGGGCGACGGTGTCGGGTTCGAGGAGCGACCTAGATGAGATGGCGTCGAGGAGACGAGCAAGGTCGGCGGCCGTGGTGGTGAGCCCGCCATCGGGCATTCCGCCTGCCGGAACGCTGTAGATGTTGGAGCGCCAGGTCTCGGGCGGGTCATCGCTGGCCAGGTATGCGGTCGCCATGTTCGGAGGCTCCAGATCGATCTGGAAGAAGCCGGAATCGGCCATGGCGGCCGGTTTCAGCACTTCCTCGGTCGCCACCTCGGCGAATGACTTCCCCGACACCCATTCGATCAGCACTCCTGTGAGGATGAAGTTCGCATCTCCGTAGAGATAGATCCCGGGGTCGGACACGGCTGGCAGATCCGCGAACAGGGGAAGGATGTCGCGTGGCCCCCGCGCGTGGGAGACCGGCACCCGATCCCAGGCAGAGGTGAACGACGCCCAGGTCTCGTCCTCGTCGTCGTGGTAGTCGGTCAGCCCGGAAGTGTGTGACAGCAGGTGATGAAGGGTGTGGCGTTTGTCGAGGGAGGCCGGGCGATACTCGGGGGGCAGGAAGTCGATCAGAGGCTTGTCCAGTTTCAGCGTTCCACGCTCGACCAGTCGAAGTGCGGTCGCGGCGGTGACCATCTTGGTGACTGAGGCCACCTGAAACCGGGTGTGGAAAGTCACCGGAACCCGGTGCCCGCGATGGGCCAACCCGGCGGCGTGGGAAAAGACTGGTGCGCCGTCCCTCCAAACCAGCACAACCCCGCTGAACAGATGTTGATCGGCTCGTTCGTCGATCCAAGAGCCAAAGCCCCGTGTCTCGAGCTCCTTCATCTGGTGCCGCGCATCTCGCCGGTTCGCCGCAGAGAGCGGTATTCACGGTCGAGCAGCGACCACAGCGAATGATCTACCCAATTGCCCCTGATCAAGAGCTCTTCTCGCAGGATCCCCTCCCTGGTGAAACCCAGTTTCTGGGCGACCCTGTCGGACTGATCGTTGCCGATGGCGATCCGAAGGGTCACCTTGTGATATCCGAGCGAGCCGAATGCTTCGGCCAGGAGGCATTCCACCGCCTCGGTGCAGATCCCTTTCGAGTTCTCATCGGTTCGCACCCAGTATCCGAATTCGGCGATCTTGCCCAGCTTGGAGATGGTCCACAGTGAGACGTTGCCCAGGTGACGATCAGGCTTTTCCTTGTACCGGATCGAATAGTCCCAGGCTCGATCTTCCTTCCAGGCCTGCAGCGATTCTCGGATGAAGGCCGTGGTGTCCCCATACTCATAGTCCATGCGCGCCCAGGGGAGCCACTGATTCAACTCGGGCAACGATGAGCGAATGGCGTCATCCAGGGTGGTTTGGTCGCGTCTGGTGAAGCGTTGGATGAGAAGTCGATCGGTTTCGAACACGGGTCGTGGCACCGAATCAGGTTATCGGCGCACTTAACCTGACATCTGAATGTGGGACAGACTTCATGTGAGCCATGATGTGCCGGTGCTCGGCGATGGGCCCGTTGCTGCGGTGCTGGCTGCCTTGTACGAGGATGACGATGGGTTGGTGAGGATCGTCCTCACCAAGCGCCCCGACACCATGCCCACCCACGCCGGCCACATCTCGTTGCCCGGGGGGAGGGCCCATCCATCCGACAACGGACCGGTCGACACCGCCTTGCGTGAGGCTCACGAGGAAGTCGGAATCGAGCCCTCAACGGTGCAGGTGCTCGGGTATCTCCCGCCAATCGACACCGTGGAGTTCAAGCCTTGGGTGGTCCCGATCGTTGGCCGGCTGACACCGCCGGTGCTTCTCATCCCCAGCCAACGTGAGGTGGCCCGTATCTACACCCCACCCCTGGAAGAACTCGCCGACAACGCTCGCTGGTGGAGCGTGCCGTGGAACGGGCACGAGGTCTGGTACTACGACCTCGGCGGCGACACCCTCTGGGGGGCGACTGCGAGGATGGTCCGTTCCTTGGTGGGGCTTCTATAGACCGACACTCAATGTTCAAGTTTTGACCCTCTTTCAGCCGATGTTTTTGATGTGAGTTCGCGCGCTCCAATCGAGGCGCAGCAGCGGTTTCACAGATATGTGGCGGTGCTGTTTGCCGTGACTTTTCCGGCGCTGGCGATCATCGAGATCGTTCGCATGGACATGAGGTCGCCTCTGGCCCCGATTCGATGGGCCAGCTACATGGTGCTCGCCATCTGGGCGATATGGCTGACCCAGAGAGAAGAGGCCAACACCCTGACCCTGGTCTTGAGCACCATCTGGTTCTTCGGCGTCCTTTCCATCATCGAAGCGCTCTACGGGGTGAATATCTCGGCGTTCGACTTCACCACCTCATTCGGGCTTGTGATGATGCTGGGGGTCCTGGCCGGCACCCTGAGTGCCGGCAGCAGGCTCGTGTGGTCCGGTGCCGTAGGGCTGAGCATCGCCATGTGGAGCATCACCATGGGAGTCTTGTTGAAGGAGCCCACAGAGGTCATCGGCGTTCGCTCGGTGATCGCGGTTGCCGGAGTCATCTTCACCACCGCCTTGGTTTCACGACTCTTCGATCAATTGTCCGAATCGATTGCACGATACGACAAGGCGACCCGCCTTCAACATGCGATCGCGACCTGCTCCGAAGCCCTGTTGGTTCAGACCGATGTCTTTGCGATCTATGAAGCGGTGAAGGCGCTGATGGAAGCCACCGACGCCGACTATGCATATGTGGATCGAACGATCCTGATCGACGGGGCCCCACACTGGGAAATCATCGCCGATGCGCGCCGTAACTCGAACGTGCGCATGGGGGGATGGAAGAGCGGGGAATACGATCTGTCTTCGGCCACGTACCGTGCTCTCTCCGAAGGGCGGGCCATCTCCATTCACACGGCGCGACTGAAAGGTGAGGAGAGGGCGCTTTACGAGCGCGACGGGATTGTCTCGGAGGCTTCTGTCCCGATCTTGGTCGCAGGGACATTCCGGGGATCGATCGGTTTCGTCTCTTGTGTCGATGACCGAAGCTGGAGCGAAGCCGAGGTGGAGACCCTGTGGCGCGCCTCGCACATGATCGGCGCCTACTGGCGGCGTCAAGATGACCAGGAGGAGTTGAAGGCATCCAATGAATCCAAGGACCGTCTCCTCGCCTCCGTCAGCCACGAGATCCGAACCCCGCTGACCGCCATCGTGGGACTGGCCGAGGAAATCGCCAACAGCCGCTCGGTGCTGGCCGCCGACGAACTGGTTGAGCTCAACGGCATCATTGCCGTTCAGAGCCGCGAGCTGGCCGAGCTCGTTGAGGATCTCCTCGTGGCATCGCGAGCCGAAGCGGGGAACCTCTCGATCAAACCCGACATGATCGATCTCCGGGCCGAGGTCGAGAGCGTGGTGCGTGGGGTCAGGGAGTCCCACCCGAGCGGCAAGGACCTCATCGTCGACGGCGAGAACGTGAAGGCCTGGGCTGATGCTCTCCGCTGTCGTCAGATCATCCGCAACTTGCTCACCAACGCCGTCAAGTACGGGGGGGAGAGGATCGCAGTGTTGGTTCGGGTGGTGGGTGACCGGGCCCAGATCCTTGTCGTCGACAACGGGCGGGGAGTCCCCTCAGAGGAACAGGAGCTGATCTTCGAGAGGTACTACCGGGGCCGGCAGTCTCCAACCCAGCCCGGTTCGGTCGGGATCGGGCTTGCCGTTTCCCGGCAACTCGCCGAGTTGATGGGGGGAAACCTTCGTTACGCCGATGCCTACGGGGAGTCGCGTTTCGAGCTGACCCTGCCCATCGCCCCGGAGGAGGCGGCGCGCTCGGTGCCGATGTCAGCCGATCCTATTGCCTCGAGCGTGGACGCGGCCTTTCGAGTTTGACCGCGGCCGAATCGTCCCCGGGGCAAGGGACATAGAATGTGCTCTCCCACCGGGGCTGACCAAGGGTGGAGCTCCTGAAGAAGCGGTTGTTGATAACCGGCGCGTTGATCGCCGTCGTGCTCCTGGGCGCAGGAGCCCTTTTCGCCGCGTCCACCTGGGGAGACGTGAACCGGGTGACCATTGACCGGCCGCCGCCGAGCGACTCCGCCGAATCGCCCGGCAACGAGGCAGAGCCAGGGGAGCCTGCGCTGGATATCACCGTGCCTCCGAGTGGTGGCGACGCCCTGGATGTGTTCCTCCTGGTGGGCTCCGACTCGAGGGACGACCTCGAGGACACCGGGGGATTCGGCGAGTTCGAAGGCCATCGGGCGGATGTGGTGATGGTCTTGATCCGGCCCCGGGGAGATGAACGCGGCGCCGCAATCCTCTCGCTTCCTCGCGACCTCTTGGTCGAGGACAGTTGCACCGACTCCCAGCATCGGCTCAACGACGCCCTCGAGGGTTGTGGCACGGTTATGAACGGCCCAACGGCTCTGACCGTGACCGTCGAGGGTCTCATCGGTGTCAGCGTCGATCACTTCGCCCTTGTCGATCTGGCAGGTTTTCAGGAGGCGGTCGATGCGATCGGCGGCTATGAGATTTGCCTGCAGCGCGCAGTGCGAGACGAAAAGGCCCAGTTGCAGCTTCCCGCCGGCTGCACCCTGGCATCTGGGGCGGAAACACTTGCCTGGCTCCGATCGCGCAACACCCAGGAGCTCACCGCCGATGGCTGGCGGATTATCCCTGGCGTAAGCGATCTGACCCGGAACGAGAGACAGCGCGAGTTCCTACTGTCGATGATGGGCAGCCTTGGCGACTTCGGTAGCCCGCAAGATGTGGCTTCTGTCGCCCAGGTCGTTGCTCCGTATGTCACTATCGATGCCGACCTCAGCCTTCTCGACGCGGTGAGCCTCGCCTGGACAATGCGTGGTCTGGGGCAGGGTTCGATCCAGGAGTTGGATATTCCAGTGACCGACACCACAACTGTGAACGGTGCTGCTGTTCTCGTCCCCGCCGTCGACATCTCGGAAGTGGTCGCCTCCTATCTGGCACCTGAGCTCGCAGAGGACTCCGCCTCAGGCTTCGCGGGATGAGCCTGACGGCCCTGTCCCGAATCTCGCTGCCCCCGTCATGAGATCCATCCTTCCTCCGGGGCAGATAGAGACCAAGCGGTTCCCGGTGGTCGGCGAGAGGCAACCGTCGGCTGACTTGGGCGATCCATCTCGATGGTCGCTGCAGGTCGCAGGTTTGGTCGAGCGGCCCTTCGAGATCGGGCTCGATGCCTTCCTCGAACGGGCCAATGTCGACTTGGTGGCGGACATCCATTGTGTCACCAGTTGGAGTCGTCTCGTCATGAATTGGACAGGCCTGCCCCTCCGGGTGCTGCTCGATGAGGCAGGAGTCAAGCCCGGCGCGGCCTTCGTCTCCTTCGAGTCCTACTCGGAGCGGGACCACCACACCTCCGTTCCCTTCGACGTGGCATCGGGGTCGAGTTGGTTGATGCACAGCGCCGATGGTCAGCCTCTGAGTGTCGATCACGGCGGCCCGGTTCGGGTGTTCACAGAGGGCCGCTATTTCTACAAGTCGTTGAAGTGGGTGAAGCGCGTAGTCGTGCTTGCAGAGGATCGCCCGGGATGGTGGGAGATCGACTCCAACTACCACAACAACGCCGATCCGCACCCTGGTGACGAGAGATTCACGACCGGCTCGATCCGGCCCGAACAGCTCGATCGATTTCTCAACGTCTCTTCCTACGACAAGTACCGGGGCCGGGTCATGGTTGGCCTCGACTTGAGGTCGTGGTCACCGGAGACACGCGATCTCCAACGTCTCTACTTGAAGAACTGCAACCTGTCGGGGGTCGATCTGGCTGGGGTTGATATGAGGGAGTCCAATCTTTCGCTCAGTGACCTCCGCGGGGCCAACCTGCGCGGGGTCGACCTCTCGGGATCTGATCTGGAGGGGGCCAACTTCGCTGGGGCCGATCTGAGGGACGCCGACCTCTCGGGCACCGCTCTTTCGGCCACTCGATTCCAGGAGGAAGACCGTGGCGCCGACGTCAGCGGCGCCCGATTCGTCGGCTCGTGGGGGCTGACCGAGTCCCAGGAGGACTACCTGGCCTCGTCAACCTAAGGTGTCGCCCGACGTGGGTGATCATCCAGGAAGGGTGAATGTGACCGATCGAAAACGGGTGTTCTCGGGGATGCAACCGACCGGCGAGCCTCATCTCGGGAATCTGGTGGGGGCCCTCCACAACTGGGTCCAAATGCAGAACGACTACGAAACCATCTACTGCGTGGTCGATCTCCATGCGATGACCTCTCCCTATGACCCGGCGGACCTCGCCAGGGAACGACGGGACCTGGCCCGAATGATCCTCGCTGCCGGAGTCGATCCCAAGCGCTCACTCCTTTACTACCAGTCCGAGGTGCCCCAGCACGTCGAGCTCTCTTGGATCCTCGGCACCATCACCGGGATCGGGCAGTTGGAGAGGATGACCCAGTTCAAGGAGAAGTCGGATCGCTCCGGTCAGAACCTGGGAATCCTGGCCTATCCGGTGCTCCAGGCCGCCGACATCCTGATCCACAAGGTGCACGCGGTCCCGGTGGGTGACGACCAAGCGCAGCATCTCGAGCTGACCCGGGACATCGCAGAGCGGTTCAACGCCCGCTTCGGCGATGAGTTCCCGATTCCGGAGCGAATCACACCTGAGATTGGGGCCAGGGTGATGTCGCTGACCGACCCCACCACCAAGATGTCCAAGTCCGATCCCTCGCCACGTTCACGGATCCTTCTCAAAGACACGGCTGATGACATCCTGAAAAAGGTGAAATCAGCGGTCACCGACGCCGGGTCGGAAGTCGATTTCGACTGGGAGAAGAAGCCAGGGATCTCCAACCTCCTCGAGTTGTTCAGTTTCTTCAGCGGTCGCCCGATCATGGACCTCATACGCGAGTACGGCTCGGGCGGATATGGCGAGTTCAAGACTGCCGTTGGCGAGTCGATAGCCGAGGGTTTGCGGCCCATCCAGGAGGCGTATGCCGGGCTCAGCGACTCCGAGGTGAGCGAGGTGATGGAGACGAGTGCGGCCGTCGCCCGTGACCGGGCAGAGGACTCGATGAAGACGATCCGGGCGAAAACAGGCCTGCTCTAGGCCTTCAGGTGCCGGGTTCCAACAACTCGGGAGGCACCAGCAGCACGATCGCCGCCAGCAGGTTGAAACCGGAGTGCATGAAGATCGCCGGTCCCAGACGGTTGGTGCGCAGGGTCACCCAGGCCAGGGCCACTCCGACGATGAGGATTTGGGGAAAGACCACAGCAGCGGCCTCGAGCAATCGGGAGGGATCGAGACCAAGGACGTGGAAGGCGGCGAACACAAGAGCTGTGACCACGACGGTGACCTTCCGGCTCCGGTTTCCCACCGACTTCAGGAGGACCCCGCGGAAGGTGAGTTCCTCGGTGACCGGGGCCACGACCACCGCGATCGCGACAGCGGCGACGCGCGCCGCAGTGGACTCGAGGCTCGCGAGGGCTGATCCGACCTGTTGCACCGATTCACCATCGGGGAGGAAGAGCTCGGTCAGGGGAAGGAAGAGGACGGCGAGTACCAACTGGAGCAGCAGGCCGAGTCCTAGATAGCGGAGATCTCCGGCCTCGATGGAGAACCCGAGATCGGGATCGGTCTTGGTCCTCGCCAGCAGCCAGAGGACCACGAGATGCCCCACGTATTGGCCGGCGAGCCCCAGCACCAGTAACAACTCGCCTTCGTCCCAGACCAGGCTCAGGGCCGCGAAGATCCCCGCTCCGAGGAAGCCGCCGAGGACTACCAGGATGAAGTCGACGACGGTCCAGGTCTTGGGCACGGGCCGGTCACACTACTGACTGGGTCGGTGCTCCCACTGTTACCCTGCAGCCAAGCGTCGCCGGAGGTTGGACGAAAGTGGAAATCGAGATCGGTATCGGCAAGTCAGGGCGTCAGGCATACGGTTTCGACGACATCGCCATCGTCCCCTCGAGGCGGACCCGCGATCCCGACGACGTCGACATCTCCTGGCAGCTAGACGCCTTCAAGTTCCCACTTCCGATGATGGGCTCGGCCATGGACAGCGCCATCAGCCCGGCCACCGCGGTGACGATCGGGCAGCTGGGCGGGCTTGCCGTGCTCAACCTCGAGGGCCTCTGGACGCGCTATGAGGATCCCCAGCCGTATTTCGACGAGATCGCCGAGCTGACCAAGGAGAAGGCAACCCTCCGGATGCAGGAGATCTACCTCGAGCCCGTTGATTCCGACCTGATCGCGCAGCGGGTAGCCGAGATCAAGGCCGCCGGGGTCGTCACAGCCGGAAGCCTGACGCCACAGCGGGTTCGCTCCTGGGCCCCCAGTGCCTTGAAGGCTGGTCTCGACATCCTGGTGATCCAGGGGACCGTGGTCTCGGCCGAACATGTATCGAGCCGTGAGGAGCCGCTCAACCTCAAGGAGTACATCGCCAACTGCGAGGTGCCGGTGATCGTGGGAGGGTGCGCCAGCTACTCCACGGCCCTCCACCTGATGCGCACCGGCGCCGTCGGGGTGTTGGTCGGGGTTGGCTCGGGGGCGGCGTGCACCACCCGGGGAGTTCTCGGGGTGGGAGTGCCTCAGGCCACGGCCATCGCCGACGCCGCCGGCGCCCGGATCCGTTACCTCGACGAGACCGGGAGGTACGTCCACGTCATCGCCGACGGCGGGATGCGAACCGGTGGCGACGTGGCCAAGGCAATCGCCTGCGGCGCCGACGCGGTGATGATCGGCTCGCCTCTTGCCTCTGCATCCGAGGCGCCTGGCCAGGGCTATCACTGGGGAATGGCCACCTTCCATCCCACGCTTCCTCGGGGCGCCCGGGTCGAGGTTGGGGATCGGGGGACACTGGCCGAGATCCTGGTCGGCCCCGCCCATGAGAACGACGGCCGGCTCAACTTGTTCGGGGCGCTCACTGTCTCCATGGCCACCACCGGCTATTCGGACGTGAAGGAGTTTCAGAAGGCCGAGGTCATGATCGCCCCGTCGATCCAGACCGAAGGCAAGTCGCTGCAACGCAATCAGCGGGTAGGGATGGGGTAGGTGGAGGCTCGGATGCCAAGTCATGACACGCGGCGGAAGCTGCGGCGGACCGGCGTCTGTTTGCCCGAGGCTGTGTTCCCCGAGTCTGTTGGTATTCGTGAGCACTGAGGGTGAGCCGAGGGCAAAGTCGGCCGGCGAAGAATTGGTTCTCGTCGTGGATTTCGGTGCCCAGTACGCCCAGCTGATTGCCCGTCGGGTCCGTGAGGCCCACGTCTACTCCGAAGTTGTATCCCGGGGCATCACAGCCGCCGAGATCCGGGCGAGACGGCCGATCGGGCTGATCCTGTCGGGGGGACCGGCGTCGGTTTACGCCGAGGACGCCTATCGGATGGATCCGTCGATCATCGAGTTGGGGATCCCCGTGCTTGGCATCTGTTACGGGCATCAACTCCTCGCCGACCTGGCCGGTGGCGAGGTGGCCAACACCGGCACCGGGGAGTACGGCAATACCAGCCTCGAGGTCACCGGCGACTCGCTGCTCCTTCAAGGGCTGCCTACCGAGCAAGGGGTCTGGATGTCGCACCAGGATCAGGTGACTTCGGCTCCAGACGGGTTCATGGCGGTGGCGAGGACGAGCGGATCCCGGGTTGCCGCGATGGAAGATCGGGAGCGCGGGCTGTATGGAGTCCAATTCCACCCCGAGGTCGGCCACACGCCCCGGGGGACCGAGATCCTGAAGCGTTTCCTCTACGACGTGTGCCACGCCTCCCCCGCCTGGACCTCTCATTCGATCATCGAGTCCCAGGTCGCCGCGATCAAGACGCAGGTGGGCCGGGAAAGGGTCGTATGTGGGCTATCCGGAGGGGTGGACTCGGCGGTGGCTGCCGCCCTGGTTCATTCGGCGGTGGGCGACCAGCTCACCTGCATCTTCGTCGACCATGGACTGCTCCGTCTTGGTGAAGCGGAACAGGTGGAACGGACCTTTCGCTCTCATTTCGCCGTCGATTTGATCCACGTCAAGGCCGAGGATCGTTTCTTGGAGGCACTGGTCGGAGTGACCGACCCCGAGGAGAAACGGATGATCATCGGCGAGACTTTCATCCGGGTGTTCGAGGAGGCCGCAGAATCGGTCGGTGACGCCCGTTTCCTGGTGCAGGGGACTCTCTACCCCGACGTGATCGAGTCCGGCTCCGCCTCGGCGGCCACCATCAAAACCCATCACAACGTGGGCGGCCTCCCCGATGACATGCGATTCGAGCTCGTGGAGCCACTGCGAGACCTGTTCAAGGACGAGGTCCGGGCAGTGGGTGAGGAGCTCGGCCTTCCCGAAGAGATCGTCTGGCGTCAGCCTTTTCCCGGCCCGGGCTTGGCGGTGAGGGTGATCGGGGAGGTGAGCCGGGAGCGCCTCGACCTGCTTCGGGCCGCCGACCAGATCGTGGTCGATGAGATCCGGCGCGCCGGCCTCTATCGCGACATCTGGCAGGCGTTCGGTGTGTTGCCCGTGGTAAAGACCGTCGGGGTTCAAGGCGATGGGCGCACCTATGCCTATCCCCTGATTGTTCGCGCTGTCACCTCCGATGACGCGATGACTGCGGATTGGGCTCGCCTCCCCTACGAGGTGCTGGAGAGAATCTCGACTCGGGTCATCAACGAAGTCCCGGGGATCAATCGGGTCGCCTATGACATCTCGTCAAAACCCCCCGCCACCATCGAGTGGGAGTGAAAAAGACAGTCCGGGCCCATTCAGGGCCAACAACGCCCTGCCGATAACGGCCCTATCGGCCAGAAGAAAACGTAGGTGGACCTCAACACCCCTGAATTGACGCGCATCTTCCGTGAAGAGCTGGATGAGAGGTCCGGTCGCCTTGTCGCGGGCGCACGTGCGCTGTCCGACGACACCTTGGACCCCGCATGGGTCCCTGATCTGGTTCGGGACGCCCACACCATCAAAGGATCCGCTGGCCTCCTCGGATACGAATCGATTCGAGAGGCGGCCACCCGACTCGAACAGTTGTGGCGTCTCATCTCCGAGGGCCATCAGCCAGACTCCGACATCGTCATGGCAATGGAGAACTCCGCAGGGTCATTGATGGCGTCGATGTCCGATGACGGCGGTGGGCAGCTCTCCGATTTGACCGAGCGGCTGGTCGGGGGAATCGAGGCATCGCGCAATGCGACCGAGACGGTCCCGATCCGGCGCCCTGAGCCGGGCAGTCTTGGGGGCCTCCTGTCGTCGGTGTCCGAGTCGCTCCTGGGAGGCGCGACCCGGGTCGACACCGGGGACCTCTACCGGCTGATCAACCGGATCGTCGAAGTCGCCCTGGACACTGAGGCCCTGGCCGATCTGGCCTTGGTGTCCATCGAAGGCTCGGATCCTGCCGTCTTCCGCCGTTCCTGGCGAGGCCAGCTCGAGAAGCTGAGCGCTTCCATCGGAGACATCCAGGATCAGGCGGTGGCCCTCGCCAACGTCTCGTTCCGCGATGCCGTCTCCACCTTCCCGCAGTTCGTCCGGTATCTGGGACGGCGAATGGGCAAGGACGTCCGATTCGAGATCATCGGAGATGACGTGCAACTCGACCGTCAGATCGTCGACCTGTTGCGAGAACCGTTGCGACATCTTCTCGTAAATGCTGTCGACCATGGCCTCGAAGGCGCCGCCGAGCGGATCGCTGCGGGCAAGACGGCCACCGGGGTGGTCAGGGTTGCGGCCCGCGTCGTCGATGAGGGGGTCGAGGTCTCGGTGTCCGACGACGGAGCCGGGATCGACTGGGACAAGGTGGTCGAGGTCGCGACAGAGAACAACCTCCCATTCGTCCATCCAGACCTGAGCCCGCTCTTGTTCCAGCCTGGTTTCTCCACGGCGGGGGAGACCACCGACTTCTCCGGAAGCGGGGAGGGCCTGGCTGTGGCTCGGGACACCGTGGAGCGCGTTCATGGTGCCGTTCACATCGAGTCGCTCAAGGAACGGGGCACCACGGTGTCCATGACTCTCCCGATGTCGATGGTCCTTCAGAACGTCGTCGTGGTCGCTGCCGGTGACCAGTTCTGGGGCTTTCCCGAAGCTGCGGTCGAGGCAGCTATGCCTCTCTCCAGGGCGGAGATCAAGACCACCAACGGCGGGCGGGAGCTTCATTTCGAGACGGGGGCAATCCCGTGTGTGTCGCTTTCACAAGCCGTGGGCACCGGGGTCGACGCCGACGAGTCGGAGATCCTGGTCATGAACACCAGGTTCGGTCTCGTCGCGGTTACCGTCGGCGAGTTGATCGATCGGCGCCGGGTGGCGGTCAAGAACCTGGGGCCGATCCTCGAAGGCCCGGGACATGTCACTGGGGCGGCTCTGCTTGGCGGGGGGCAGGTCCTGGTCGTGATCGACCCGAATTTCCTCGGGATCCTGGCGAGACGGCGCCCCCGTCTGGTGGGTAGGCGCCCGCGTATCCTCGTGGTCGACGACTCGGCCGGGGTGCGCCAGCTCCTCTCGGCGACATTGAACGGCGCCGGCTTCGAGGTGGAGGTTGCCGGCGGCGCCCGCGAGGCGGTGATGGCAATGGCCGAGGATGACTTCGATGCCATGGTTGTCGACTATTCGATGCCCAGATCGAATGGTGTGGAACTGGTACGAGCGATGCGGGCCGCCGAGGTGCGGGTGCCAATCGTGATGGTGTCCGGTGTCGCCACCCAGGAGGAGAAGCGGGCTGCCTGGGAGGTTGGCGTCAATGCCTACCTGGACAAATTCGACCTCCGCCAGGGTGTCCTCACCACGACCTTGCGCCGTCTGATCGGTCTCGAAGACGCAGGGACCGCCTGAAGAGAACTTCAGCCGGCCCCGAAACTCCCCGATAAAAGCTGAGAATGTTCGAGCTTTCTGTCAGCGAGATGTTGGCCTACCTGCTTCCGGTCGTCGGTATTGCCTGTGTCGTCTGGGCCCTGGCAATCACCAGGCACGGCCGGCAGCGGGAGCGGGAGGTGGTGCGTCTCTCCGAAGAGGCACATCGCATCAAGAACGATTTTGTCGCCATGGTCAGCCATGAGTTGCGGACACCGCTCACCTCGATCGCCGGTTTCGCCGACACCCTGGTCGAGTCCTGGAAAGAGCTACCCAAGGACGAGGTGGACGAGTTTCTCTCGATCATCAATCGGCAGGCCGTCTATCTGGGCGATCTGGTCGAAGACGTGCTCGTCATCCCGCGGCTGGAGGCCGACCGTCTCCGCTTCCAACCTGAATTGTTCGACCTTGGGGACCTGATCGAGGACGTGGCGAAGATGGTCTTCCCCAACGGTGGGAGGAAGACCTCCCTGGTCTCCCTGCCCGATGGGGTGAGAGTCAAGGCGGACCGTCGTCGCGTCCAGCAGGTGATCCGCAACCTCATGGAGAACGCCCGCAAGTACGGCGGAGACCAGATCATGGTCGAGGGCTTCGTGATGGGCGATCAGTACCTCATCATCATCTCGGACAACGGCCCGGGTGTGCCCGACGAGGAGACCCAGAAGGTCTTTGAGAACTTCGAGCAGTTGTCCAAAGGTGATGCCCGGGAATCGACCGGCATTGGGTTGGGCCTGCCCATCGCCCGGCGTCTGGCCCGGGCCATGGGTGGCGAGGTTTGGTACGAGCGACGGTTCCCTACCGGTGCCCGTTTCTGTTACTCCCTGCCTCTGCGCCGGCGCACGGTCGTGGACGATGGAGAGCGTCCCGAGATCCCCGACGATTCCAGCCAGGCGGAAGTCGATCTGGGGGATCCGGTCTTCCGCTCCGTTTGATCACATCGGTGTGATTCAGGGACCTGCGCCCGGTACCATCGACAACAGATGCAGGCTGAGTGGTTTTACGACGATGTACCGGCCGAGTCCCCACTCTTTGGCGATCTGAACCCGACTCAGCGTGAGGCGGTGGCTGCAACCGAGGGACCGGTGCTGGTGGTCGCCGGTGCCGGCTCCGGCAAGACCCGGGTTCTCACCTATCGCATCGCCCATCTGATCCGTGATCTCCGGGTGGCGCCGGATTCCATCCTCGCCATCACCTTCACCAACAAGGCAGCCAACGAGATGAGGGGTCGGGTGGGTGCCCTGGTGGGTGCTGCCGTCCGCTCGATGCAGGTGTCGACGTTTCACTCTGCATGTGTCCGGATCCTGCGCCGCGAGGTCTCCAGACTCGGTTACCGATCGAGCTTCTCGATATACGACGAGGCCGATTCGGTCCGGCTTATCAACCTGGTTCTCAAGGATCTCGACTTGGACAGCAAGAGATTCCCGGCCAAGGCGATGAAGGCGGTCATCTCCAAGTCCAAGAACGAGCTGGTCGACTTCGAGACTTTCGCCGACCAGGGCGAGGGGTTCTATCACGAGCAGGTTGCAGACGTCTATCGCCTCTATCAACAGCGTTTGCTGGAGGCTTCGGCGATGGACTTCGACGACTTGTTGATGGTCACCGTCGAGCTGTTCGGCGCCTATCCCGAGGTGCTGGCCCAGTACCAGGTCAAGTTTCGATATGTGCTGGTGGACGAGTACCAGGACACCAATCGGGCCCAGTACGTCCTCGTCAAGCAGCTCACCGCCGTCCACCGCAACCTGTGCGTGGTCGGCGACTCCGACCAGTCCATCTACCGGTTCCGGGGAGCGGACATCCGCAACATCACCGACTTCGAGAAGGACTATCCAGACGCCCGGATCATCATCCTCGATCAGAATTACCGTTCCAGCGAGACCATTCTCGATGCCGCCAACTCGGTGATCGCCAACAACACCAAGCGGACGCCGAAGAACTTGTGGTCGGACAAGGGCCGAGGGGTCCCCATCGTCCGCTACGAGGGCGAGGACGAGCACGACGAGGCGGGCTATGTGGTCGACGAGATCGAGCGTCTCAAGACGGCAGGGCACAACTTGTCCGACGTCGCCGTCTTCTATCGCACCAACGCCATGTCACGTGTCATCGAGGATGTCTTCGTCAGGCGCGGGCTCCCCTACACCGTCGTAGGCTCGGTCAAGTTCTATGACCGCAAGGAGATCAAAGACGCGGTCGCCTATCTGCGCTCCATCGTCAACCCCGCCGACGAGGTTTCGGTGAAGCGAATCATCAACGAGCCGCGGCGGGGGATCGGGGACACCACCCTGGCCCATGTCGACCGGTTCACACAGACCCAACAAATTCCGTTCTTTGATGGCCTGCGACGGGCGGCAGAGATCGTCCAGTTGAATGCCCGGGCCCAGACCGCGGTCGGGGAGTTCGTTGCGATCATGGACCACCTTGCGGAACGTGCGGCGGAGGGCGGTGTCGCCGCCGCGGTTCAAGCGGTGTTGGACGACACCGGGATGCTGGCCACCCTAGAGGCCGAGAAGACGGTCGAGGCGATGGGAAGGGTGGAGAACCTGCGGGAGTTGGTAGGCGTCGCCTCCGAGTTCGAGAGTGCCAATGAGGGAGCGGTGATCGGCGACGAGGAATTCGACTCTCTCGACAATCTGCGCAAGCTCGAGATCTTCCTCGAGTCGACTGCGCTCGTCGCGGATATCGACGAGTGGGATGAGGGAGCCGGGGCGGTCACCCTGATGACGCTCCATACCGCCAAGGGCCTCGAGTTCCCGGCGGTGTTCATCGTCGGGATGGAGGATGGGGTGTTCCCCCACATGCGATCCCTCGGCGACCCGTCCGAGCTCGAAGAGGAACGCCGCCTGGCCTATGTCGGGATCACCCGGGCTCAGGACAGTCTCTATCTCACGTCTGCTTGGAGCCGGATGCTGTTCGGAGGTTCCAACTACAACCCACCCTCGAGGTTTCTCGGCGAGATCCCCGAGGGTCTCATGGAGAAGGCCGGCAAACGCGAGCGTCGCTCCCCGGCGGAGCGAGCCGCGGCAACCGGCCCCCGCACCACGGTGGCTCCCGAAGAGATCGGGCCCGGCGATCGGGTCCGCCACGACAGGTGGGGTCTGGGGACGGTCCGGGAGGTGGTCGGCTCTGGAGACCGAGCCGAGGCCGAGGTCATGTTCGACACCCAGGGCAAGAAACGGCTTCTGTTGGCCTGGGCCCCCCTCGAGCGGGCGTGAGAGCCCGCTCCATGCACCTTCTCGGTTGATTCCCAGGCCGCGAGACCTGCGGGCTCTAATTCGGACCTGTGTTCAACGGACTTGTCTGCTCACGCCTGGTCCACTCGCTCCAATAAATCGAGCCAGCTCTTGGTGAACTTCTCCACCCCTTCGTCCTCGAGGACCCGGACCACGTCTTCATAGTCGATACCGGCGGAACCGAGCCGGTCCAGGTCATGTTTTGCTTCCTCGATGTCGTCCGCCGTGAACGATGAGGGCGACGGGTCGCCGTGATCCTGATAGGCGTCGATGGTGGGCAGAGGCATCGTGTTGACCGTGTCCGACGCGACCAGCCCGTCTACGTAGATCAAGTCGGGGTAGGCGGGGTTCTTGGTCGAGGTCGACGCCCACAGCGGGCGCTGCACCGTTGCTCCCGCGGAGGAAAGTGAACGGAAGCGATCGGATCCGAACCACTGTTGGAAGCGGCCGTAGGCGACCCTGGCGTTGGCGACTGCGGTGACCCCACGCAACGCGAGTGCCTCGGGCGTTCCCAGCGCCTCCAGACGAGGGTCGACCTCGGTGTCGAACCGGGACACGAAGAAGGAGGCGACCGAGGCAACGGTGGAGAGGTCGCCTCCCGCCGAGTCGAAGTCCTCGAGACCGGACAGGTAGGCCTCCATGACTTCGACGTACCGATCGAGGGAAAAGATCAGCGTCACGTTGACGGAGATCCCCTCACCGATCAGAGCCCTGATCGCAGGAACTCCTTCGGCGGTCGCCGGAACCTTGACCAGGAGGTTGGGACGGCTGATCTGTTTCACCCAGTCGCGGGCCTCCGCCACCGTGGCCTGGCTGTCACCGGCCAGGGTCGGGGAGACCTCCACCGATACGAACCCGTCTCTGCCTTCGTTCTCCCTGAACACCCCGAGCAGCAGGTCGCAGCCTCTCTGGATGTCGGCGGCGATGAGATTCTTGGCGATCTCCTCGGTGGGGGCTCCTGCCGACTTCAAATCCTGAAGTTGCTCGTCGTAGTCGGAGGAGCCGACGATGGCCCCGGCGAAGATCGTCGGGTTGGAGGTCACCCCGGTCACCGCATCCCGTTCGATCCTCAGGGCCAATTCTCCCGTGTCGAGCATTGCCCGTGAGATCTGATCGGACCATACCGAGACACCAGCTGCTGCCAGACCGTGGATTCTGGAGGTGGTCATGGTAAAAGGGTAGGGGAGAGGATGAGGATGTCCATGCGGCAACTAGCCTTGCGGCCCCCTATGCCTCGCCGCATTCTCATCGCAAAGCCCGGACTCGACGGTCACGATCGGGGCGCCAAGGTGATTGCCAGGGCATTGCGCGACGCCGGGTTCGAAGTCATCTACTCCGGCCTCCATCAGACCCCGGCCCAAATCGCCGAGACCGCCGTCCAGGAAGATGTCGACGCCGTCGGCCTGTCCTCACTCTCCGGGGCGCACCGCACGCTGTTCCCTCAGGTGGTCACCGAGTTGGCGTCGCGGCAGGCATCGGACATCATCGTGTTCGGTGGCGGAGTGATCCCCGATGCCGATATCGCCAATCTCATGGAAGCCGGGCTGGCGACGGTGTTCACGCCTGGTACTCCTCTCGATGAGATAACCGTCTGGGTGGATGCCAACGTCCCATCACGCGCCAACCTTGAGAAAGGAAGCTCTTGAAGATCCACGAGTACCAGGCCAAACAGCTGATGGCGGCCCGAGGCATACCGGTGCCTTTGGGTCGGGTGGCAGTCACCGTGGACGACGCGGTTGCCGCGGTGCGGCCGCTGATCGAGGAGTCGGGCAACCCGGTCGTGGTCCTCAAGTCCCAGATCCACGCCGGCGGAAGGGGGAAGGGCACCTTCATCGAGCACCCCGACATTCGGGGAGTCACCGTCATCACCGATGGGATCCAGGGCGGCCCGGAGGCGGCCGAAGAGCGGGTGCGTGACCTGGCCTCGAAGATGCTGGGATCGACATTGGTCACGATCCAGACCGGCAAAGAGGGAAAGGTCGTCAACCGTCTCTATTTGGAGCAAGGGATCGACATCGATCGCGAGCTCTATCTCGCCGTGCTGCTCGACCGAGCTGTCGGCCGGAATATCGTCATGGCCTCGACCGAGGGCGGTATGGACATCGAGAGGGTGGCCGACGAGACACCGGAGCGGATCTTGAGAGAAGAGGTCGACCCCGCCATCGGGTTTGCAGACTTCCAGGCCAACGGGCTGTCCCATCAGCTTGGCCTGCGTGGTGACGCCGCCGCCAACTTCGCGCCCTTCGTCAAGTCGCTGGTGACCACAGCCGGCGAGCTCGATACCGACCTGATCGAGATCAACCCTTTGGTCGTCACCACCGGGGGCATGGTGATGGCCCTCGACGGGAAGATGGGTTTCGACGACAACGCCCTCTACCGCCACCCCGATGTGGCGGCGATGCGTGACGAGAGCGAAGAGGACCCGACAGAGATCGCGGCCCGGGATGCCGGGCTCAACTACATCAAGCTCGACGGAACCATCGGCTGTCTGGTGAACGGAGCGGGTCTGGCGATGGCGACCATGGACACCATCAAACACGTCGGAGGTGAGCCGGCCAACTTCCTCGACGTCGGAGGCGGGGCTGCTGCAGACCAGGTGGCAACTGGCTTTCAGATCATCACCAGTGACCCAAACGTGAAGGGGATCTTCGTCAACATCTTCGGGGGGATCATGCGCTGTGACGTGATCGCCACCGGCATCGTCGAGGCGGTGGAACGGGTTGGCTTGAAGGTGCCGCTGGTGGTGAGGCTCGAGGGGACCAACGTCGAGTTGGGCAAGCAGATCCTCAGAGAGTCCGGGCTCGACTTGGTGGCCGCCGACAACCTGCGTGACGGCGCTGAGAAGATCCTGGAGCTGACCCAATGAGCATCCTGGTCGACAAGTCCACCAGGGTCCTGGTCCAAGGTCTGGGCAAGACAGGTCAATTTCACACCGACAAGGCAATCGCGTATGGCACCCAGATCGTCGCCGGGGTCCATCCATCCCGGGCCGACACTGTCCTCCATTTCGAGGGTGAGACCGATCATTCGGGCGTTTCCGGGCGTGAAGACCTCTATTCGGTCGACTTGCAAGTGTTCGCAACGGTGAAGGAGGCAGTCGCTGCAACCGGGGCCAATGCTTCGGCGGTCTATGTCCCCCCACCCTTCGCTGCCGACGCCATCATGGAGGCCGCAGCCGCAGGTCTCGACCTGGTGGTGGCGATCACCGAAGGGATCCCGGTGGCGGACATGATCCGGGCCAAGCGTTACCTGTCTGATAAGAAGACCCGTCTCATCGGGCCCAATTGCCCGGGTGTGATCACCCCTGGCGAGTGCAAGATCGGGATCATGCCCGGTTACATCCACAAGCGGGGGCGGGTCGGGGTGATCTCACGGTCGGGAACCCTGACCTACGAGGCGGTCCACCAGCTCACCCTCCTCGGTCTGGGTCAGACCACGGCGGTGGGGATCGGCGGCGACCCGGTGAATGGGACCAATTTCGTCGATATCCTCAGAATGTTCGAGGACGATCCCGAGACCGAGGGTGTGGTCCTGATCGGTGAGATCGGGGGCACCGCCGAGGAAGAGGCTGCCGAATTCGTAGCTTCGACGATGACCAAACCCGTGGCGGGGTTCATCGCCGGCACCAGCGCTCCAGCCGGGAAGCGAATGGGGCATGCCGGAGCTATCGTCTCGGGCGGCAGGGGAACCGCAACCGCCAAGATCGAGGCGATGACGGCCGCCGGGATCGTGGTTGCCACGACCCCATCGGAGATGGGCGAGGCGATGCTCCGTGCCCTCGGCTGAGCGGGAGACGATCCGGTCCGAGGCCCTGAGAATCCTCGAGACGGCGAATCGGGATCTGCAGCGCCCGGTTCCCCAGTACCCGGGTTGGACGATGGCCGACCTCCTGTCCCATGTCGGCTCGGTTCATGGGCGGACCAGCATCGTTTGTGTCGACCTGGCCCAGGAGCGGGTATCCGGGCCGGTACCTCCTCCATACGCCGAGGTCTCGAGATGGTTCGAAGAGACCCTGGATTCGATGCTCGACGCATTGGCCAGCACCGACCACGAGGCGACGGTCTGGGGCTTTGGCTCCCGACCGACGGTGGGGCTCTGGCAACGGCGGATGTTGATCGAGACCGGTATTCATCGCTGGGACGCCGAGCAGGCCTGGGGAGGGGGCCGGCCACTGCTCGATGCGGTGTCGATCGCCGGGCTCGACGAGTTCTCCGATATGTGGCTGCCCCGGCTTCCCGCCATTCCGACGATCTCGATGATCGCCACCGACCTCGACCGCACCTGGGTGTTCGGCGAAGGCGAGGTGGTAACCAGCGTCGAAGGCACCTCGTCGGAGCTCTATCTACGGCTCATGTCCCGACCCGGCGTCGAACTGCCTGCTGAGTGGGCTTCTGCGGTCGACGCCCTAGAGCCTCCGCCAAAGCGGTAGGCGATAGTGTGATCGAGGGGGTAATTCTGCGAGAAACCTGGAGTCCGGGTCAGATTGGAGGATCAGAGACGTGGGCGTAGGGACGCTTCGCTGCGTCGTGATCAACGTCACCGACCTGCAGCTCGCCTACGAGTTCTGGGGTGCCGTCACCGGCCTCGAAGTGATCGGCTCCGAAACGGGCTGGCACGACTGGCTCGGGTATCTCGGTACCAGAGACCCTTGGAAGCACAAGGTCATCCTCCAACGTGTCGACACTTCTCCGCTGGAGATCCAGGCACCCAATCCAGAGAAGGCAAACCAAGTGCACATCGACATCACCCCGAATGACGGCATCGACCAGGCAATCAAAGACATCGTCGAGCTGGGTGGCAGGGTCAAGAAGGCACCGAGCCTCTATCCCCGACCGGGGTCACACGGAGATGACCGGCCACTCATCGATTGGGCAGTTATGCAAGACCCATTCGGCAACGAGTTTTGCCTGGTCGACGAGCTGACACTCGAGCAATCACATGCGGCCATGGCAGCTGTCGACGCAACCACAGACCACGAATGGCGCACCGCCGCAGGAGTCACTGGCCCAGCCCGCACATAACGGCACTCGGCGCTCGTTGTGGATTGACAACTGGGCCACCTGAGCAGTCGAAGACCCTGTTACGGCGCTTGGTTCAGAAGCTCGCCAGACCCCCTTCGGCGTAGACCACTACCGCCGCGTCGGCCATGGTGACGTGCCGCAACGCCCCGACCAGCTCATCGACCTGGCCACGCCTCGAACAACCCTCCTGGCCGACCGGCGCCTGTTCGCCTTGAGGGCTGTGGCCCCGCGTGATGTGGTCATGTGGGAGCGACGAGGGTTGCTGAAGGGCGAAGTCGGCCGGCACGACCATTGACCTCTAGACTCCGCAACATGTGGTGGATCGTTGGCATAGTTGGCGCCCTTCTGCTCTTCGGCGTCCTTATCTACAACCGGCTGATTCAGGCCCGGAACCGGGTGGACAATGCCTGGGGTCAGGTCGAGGTTCAGCTGAAGCGGCGGTACGACCTCATCCCCAATCTGGTGGAAACGGTCAAGGGCTACGCCTCACACGAGCAGCAGACCTTCGAACGGGTGACCCAGGCGCGCACCGCCGCTGCCGCGGCCAGCGGGCCGGCGGAAGCCGCCCAGGCCGAAGGCTTCCTGACCCAGGCACTCCGCCAATTGTTCGCCGTGGCCGAGGCCTATCCCGAGCTTCGGGCGTCGGAGAACTTCCAGGGCCTCCAGGCAGAGCTGGCCGAGACCGAGAACAAGATCGCCGTGTCCCGCCAGATCTACAACGACACGGTGCTCACCTTCAACAACACGGTGCAGCAGATACCTACCAACCTCGTCGCCGGCATCTTTGGCTTCAAGATCCGAGAGTTCTTCGAGGCGGGCCCCGAGGCGGAGCAAGCCCCAACCGTCGACTTCTGAGTTGAGCCGTCTCGCCCGGCTCTCCCTGATCCTTCTTCTGGTAGTTGGCCCGGCGACGGCCGTGTTCGCCAAGTCGTTCTGGCTTTCAAACGCAGATGTCGCGGTAGTGGTCAACGACGATGGATCGCTCTCGATGACCGAGATCCTCAGCTTCGACTTCTCAGGTGAATTCTCCGGCGCCTATCGGGACATCCCACTCGAGCCGGGTCAAGAGGTGTCGTCCATCTCGGTCCGCGATGAGATCGTCACCTACACCCCGGGTGGTTGCACCGAGCTCGGATGCACATCGCCTCCAGGCACCTTTGGTGTCGCCGAGTTCAACGACTTGGTGCGAATCGTATGGCATCACGACTCTCTGGACGAGACCAGGAACTTCACGATCTCCTACGTGATGACCGGGCTCACGACGGTCTACGACGACGTGGTCGACATGAATCTCAAGGTTTGGGGCGATCAGTGGTCGGTCGGGCTCGATCGTCTCCATGCAACGGTGGACCTGCCCGGCAACCCCGTGTCCGGCGACGTGAGGGTGTGGGGTCATCCTCTAGTTGACGGGGTCACCTCGTTGGGCGACGACGAGGCTTCTCCTTCGTTGGAGGCGAGCAATGTCCCGGCGGAGCAGTGGGTAGAGATCCGGGTGGTGTTCCCCAGGGAGATGTTGTCCGCGACCGACGGCGCCACCGTTGTCTCCGGGGACGGTCTCCCCACCATTCTCGCCGAAGAGGAGGTGTTCGCCGAAGATGCCGAGCAGGCGGCGCGAGCGGGGCGCACCGGTCTGATCTGGGGAAGCGCGCTCGCCCTCCTCACCGCCATTGGCCTCGGCGGGTTTGTCTACTTCAGATACGGCAGGGAGCCCCGTGTCGACTATGACCGCCAGTACGAACAGGAGCCGCCGTCGGATCTGACTCCGGCCGAGGTTGGGGCCCTGGTTTCTCAGGGGAGCGTCACCGAGAAGGAGTTCACCGCGACCATGTTCGACCTCATCCGTCGCGGGGTGATCGGAGCCAGTCCCTCCCAAGTGGAGCGCTCCACCTGGGGTGGTCTGAGGACGGAGACCATCACCGACCTGGTCCTCTCCGTGCCGGACAAGGAAACCGAGCTCCGCAACTTCGAGCAATCCCTGATGAGCGTGGTAGGTCGAGTGCTCGAGGTGGGCCCCCGGCCCCTATATGAGTTCCGCGAGGCGATCAGGGACGATGCTGCGGCCAACGCCAAGAGTTACGAGAATTTCAGGGATCAAGCCTTGGGTGCGGTGCGGAGAAGCCGGTTGTTCGACGACGCCGGCTACGGGGTTTCCTGGGCAGTGCGACTGATAATGGCGGCGGCGGTGCTCGGTTCCTTCTTCTTGCTGCCGCGGGTGTTGTCCAATGTCCCCGGTGGCGATGTCATCGCGGTGCTGATCTCGATCGGTCTCCTGGTGGGGACGGGCTTCCTCTTCATTCTCCTCAGCTTTCGTCGGGTCAGGAACCGCCGTTCCAAGGAGGGGGCCCTGGAGTCCGCTCGTTGGGA
>Ga0214472_10001599_pt1 | contig 25100 bp, 26 predicted proteins | sample RVTome_6_FD_207662 | JGI IMG/M metagenome (GOLD analysis project Ga0214472, IMG submission 207662) | Soil microbial communities from uranium-contaminated site in the Upper Colorado River Basin, Wyoming, United States - RVT140D175 | ecosystem: Environmental > Terrestrial > Soil > Contaminated >...
ATCCCCTGCGGCAAATGTTTGTTGTCTCATCAGCTTCATTCCTGTGTTTTGAATTCGTGTATTATCGCAGATGTCAGGACTTAATCAGAGGTTCCTTAGATAAGTAAAGACCGGAGATTCATGCTATTCGGACAGGTAATACATTTACTAACTCTCCAATTCCATCAAGTGAGCGTGCGCTATTATCGACGATGACTAATGGCTCTGTAAATAAATATAAAATTTTGGTTAAAATTGTCCGGGGAAGTGTCGATCTATACATATAGGAATGCTCCATACGATACAACAAATATGGTATTAATCAGATAGTGGCAATGCTGGAATTTATTTGGAGATAAAGACATATAGCAATATTCTGATGCTCGTTATAACAGGATCATCTCAACCATCTATCCCATATACATTTATTATAGGTAACGGAATTTTGGCTTAACTGAATATTATGAAACTATTTCTGAAATTCATCATTTTTATTGTTGTGCTGGCATGTGCTGCGCCTTTTATCCTGAAAAGAACCGATGGACGGCCATGGATGTCTTTCTCTGACTTAAAGACACCTGATCTTTCGGTACCTGATATAAGCCCGATTACCGATCAGGTCAGAAAACTGCACAATACCGACTCGGATGATGTTACACGTCACCAAACGACAGTCTTCAAATGGCAAGATAAGAACGGTATCTGGCATTTCTCCGATGAAGCCAGTACCACGGCTGAAAGTGAAGAAATCATAATCAACCACAACACCAATATGGTTCATATCGATACTCAAGGGACTACGGTAGAAGCTCCCCAGACAAAGAGCGACGAGAGTCTTGTGAACAATAACACTCAAGCCCTTGACCCTGATTCCAACCCTTACGAGCAATTACCTGGTTTGATCGATAAAGCCAAAAACGTCGAACAGTTGCTGAATCAACGCCAGCAGCAACAGGAGAAAATTCTTAAACAGTTGGATAATTAATATCAAAATATTTACTGATTTTATTAACCTTCTGCACAAAATTTCTAAAAGATCTACAATAGATCAAAATATTTTTTTCGAGAGGTTCTGAATGAGCATTAAATCGTCATGCTCATTAACCGGCCTGCTATGGAAATCATATAAGGCGGCGGCATGCCGCCGCACACGATTTCCATAGCAGGTCACGTGTTGAAGTAGCCATTATCTCTCCCGTCACTTTTATTCCGAACAGTAGTGCATACAGGCTGGCATCCGGTGTTCCAAATCGCTACTGGATTCCCGCCTACGCGGGATTGACTTGTTAGGTGATTCTTCAGATCATTTGTATGCCCGGAACATATTGCCACAGTGATAACAACCCAGGTGTTATTTAATGATTCATTTTTCTGAGGCGTGCGAGCGCAATAAAGACCCGATTCTAAATATCCTCAAAGCCGCATTGCGTGATTCCCGGACGGTGCTTGAAATCGGCAGCGGCACAGCGCAACATGCCGTATATTTTGGCGACAATCTGCCTCACCTGGAGTGGCAGCCGAGTGACGTTCCGGATAACGTTTATGTTGCACGTGAAACCCTGGAGAAGTATTGCCCCGTTAATGTAAAAATACCTGTTGAACTGGATGTCAGCCGTCACCCGTGGCCGGTTACACGGGTCAGTGCAATATTCAGTGCCAACACGCTGCACATCATGTCGTGGGATCAGGTGACGCATCTTTTCACCGGGATCGGCGAAACCTTGATAGATGGCGGAACCCTGTGCATCTACGGCCCTTTCCGCTATAACGGTGACTATACGAGCCAAAGCAATGTGGACTTTGACAAATATCTGAAAATGCGTGACTCTGAAAGCGGGATCCGTGATTTCGAGGCCGTAAATCAACTGGCACAACGGCAGGGTCTTGTGCTGCAACGGGATAATGCAATGCCTGCCAATAATCAATTAATAATCTGGAAACGAGGGTTATAACGATGGATACAAATGACGATTTTATCAGTTGCTGGAATGAAATTCTTGTGCCGAAATGGGATCGTTTCCGTCATCTGCTATCGGGTAACGGCGCCATCCACAGCAATATTGCCTACCAGTATTTTGATTTTCAGCCCGGAGACAAGGTTCTGGATATCGGCTGCGGTTATGGCGAGACATGCCTGGAAATCGGCAGGATGGTCGCCGATAGTGGCAAAGTTGTCGGGCTTGATTGCACTACGTCGTTCCTCAATACCGCCGAACAGGAAAGATCCCGGGCGCAAGCAAGCAATGTAAGATTTGAGCTAGGCGATGCGCAAACACATCAGCTGCCACCGGAATACTTTGACGTTGTTTTCTCCCGTTTCGGTGTGATGTTTTTTCAGAATGTTGTTATGGCCATGAGAAATGCCCGCAAGGCGCTCAAACCGGACGGCAAGTTGTGCATGATTGTATGGCGGACAATTAAAGACAATCCCTGTTGGAGCGCAGCGAAAGAGATCGCACTCAAACACCTGCCGCCGCCGGGTGAAAACGCCAAGACATGCGGGCCCGGCCCGTTTTCGATGGCCGATGAAGAAACGACCCGTGGCATGATGAAGGCCGCCGGCTTTGATCAGGTCGATCTCTTCAAGAAAATCGATGCGGATATCTGTATCGGCACAACAGTTGATGAAGCCATTGATTACCAGATTCTGGTGGGCCCATCAGGCGAGATCATCCGCGAGGCTGGCGAATCAGGCCAACAGAAACTGCCGGAAATTCGCAAGGAACTGGAAGCGCTAATGAGAAAAAACCTGCGTGGCGATGGTGTCTATATGCCTTCCAGTACGTGGGCGATCATGTCCAGAAAACACTAGAACCTATCTCAAAATTGCTATGCTTGTCGATACGGTGTTAATTTCAAACCTCCTTTAATATTTAATTCGCATTGATTCCTAGATACAATCACGCTTTACAAATCAACTTTTGACCAGCAGAGAGAGTTGAAATACACATGGCGACACTCACTTTTTTAGGCGCGATTCAACAAGTCACCGGCTCGTGTTACCTGATTGAAACCGGCAGGAAATCCATATTGCTCGAATGCGGTATGTATCAGGGTGAGTTAAGGCCGGAAAACATGCCCGACAAACTGTTCAGATTCGATCCGAAGTCTATTGATGCTGTTGTGTTGTCACACGCACATCTCGATCATTCCGGGCTGCTCCCGGCACTGACGCGTAATGGCTTTAACGGCCCTGTCTTCACCACGACCCCCACCCGTGACTTATTGGACGTCATGCTTAAAGACGCCGCCTTCCTGCAGGAAAAGGACGTGGAATGGGAAAACAAGCGCCGCCAACGCACCGGCAAGGAGCCCGTTTCGCCCCTTTATGATATGAATGACGTCGAACGGGTGTTGAGTCTTTTAAATACCCTTGATTACGAACAACGCCGGCAGGTCATTCCGGAAGTAGAGGTGTGTTTTCGCGATGCCGGACATATCATCGGTTCAGCCATCGTCGAATTATGGATCAAGGATAAAGGGCATACCAGAAAACTGGTGTTCTCCGGTGATCTTGGCAACCACTTTTCACCTTTGTTGCGTGATCCCGCGACGGTGCAAGCCGCCGACGTGTTATTACTGGAATCGACCTATGGCGACCGCGATCACCGCCCGCTCGCCGGAACAATGGATGAATTTAAACAGACATTGGTACAAGCATTTCAGGATGGCGGTAATGTCTATATCCCGTCATTTGCCGTGGGACGCACGCAGGATCTTATTTATCGTCTGGGGCAGTTTTATCGCAAGGGTGAACTCAAGCAACAAAAGGTTTTTCTTGATAGCCCGATGGCTACCAGTGTCAGTGAAATCTATACCCGTCATACTGCGCTGTATAATGAAGAGGATCCCGAGTTTAATGAAGCAATACAGGGTGGCTGGAAGGACTGGCTGCCTATCCTGAGTTATACACGCACCACCGAGGAATCGATGGCTTTAAATAATATTGTCAGTGGTGCGATCATTATCGCCGGCAGTGGCATGTGCACAGGCGGGCGTATCCGGCATCACTTGAAGCATGGCCTGTGGCGCAGCAAGAATCATATTGTTTTCGTAGGCTTCCAGGCACGTGGCACGCTGGGACGTGCTTTGGTCGACGGTGCCAAACAGGTCAGATTTATGGGTGAAGAATTTTCTGTCAAAGCGCAAATTCATACCCTGGGCGGGTTTTCGGCCCACGCAGGGCAAACTCAATTACTTAGCTGGGCGGGAAAATTTCAGGGAACGCAACCACGCCTGTACCTGGTACATGGGGAACTGGAAAAAATGCTGGTACTGCAAAAACATTTTCACGAAAAATACGATTGGTACGCCAATATCCCCGATCTTGGTGAAACTATCGCACTTTAATTCGCTGATTCAGCGGGGAAGCGGCTTTATACTGCCCCGCTGCATCAGCGTTACATTACCGCGGTAGAATATTATCTTCCTTGCCTGCCTTGGGATCGGCATCGGGCTTATTCATCAATACGGTGATCGCTCCGCGCAGTGCGGCACTCATGGTGTGATCAACAATCGCATTGTTGGTTGCACGGTCATCGGGTGAAATGATATCAAAGGTCGATGCCTCGGCCACGGCTACGTTGTAGGTTTGCATGCCATATAAAATATTTTTTGGATTTCCGTTCGGATAGACACGTTCCCATATCCCGGCAATTGGATGCAACGCCACCGGCATATTGACATTGGCGTTGACGAAGAAAATGCGCACCAATTCTCCCGGCTTGGATTGCAGTACCAGTTTTGCATCGGGATCGTGCACGGGGTCGTAATGAAATACCTTGCCGTTGATCAATGAATTTGTCCAGCCCTCGTTCTTCAGCATGCCACTGACATCGTTGGGATCGGGAAAGAACTGGCTTTGTATCAATACGTATTCACGATCGGGTTTTGGATAATTCTTGGAATAACCGTCTTTGGGATCAACGATGATAATACCGTACATGCCACGGGCGATATGCTGCACCATCGGATTGGCGCCGCAGTGATACATGAATACGCCCGGGTATTTTGCCTTAAATTTATAACTTTTTGTCTTGCCAGGCTCGACCGGTGCAAATTCATTCAATACATCGACCACAGCGGCATGAAAATCCATTGAATGATTCAGTTCATTGCCCTCTTCATTGACCAGCGTAAAATCGACGATATCGCCCTCCTTAACGCGCACTACGGGTCCTGGAACTGCACCATCAAAGGTCAATGCAGGATACTTGGTGCCTTTGTTGTCGATCACTACGGTATTTTCCTTGGCATGCATAGTGACCTTTACGGTAGCAGCCATCAGCGTATCTGTTATAAAGGACATGCCCGTTAACAATATCACTGTTAAGGCGATGCGCCGTGCGGCTGTTTGCCTGAGTGTTGTGGATTTCATCATGGATACCTCCCGTGTAATATGTGAAAAATATCTGGCCAAATCTTTTAAAGATGTATATAAATTACATCTTTAAAAGATTTATGTCAATATAGCCGATGTACCGCCCGACAAACGCGGTCGTACAGCTCAAAATTATGCAATAATACATGACTGATTTAGTGAGATATCGAGACTGTTAATCACATAATTAAACCACTATGCAACTAACTCTTTATTCAGATTATTCATTGCGGGTTTTAATATATCTTGGCGCCAAACCGGCGAATGAAACCGCAACCATTACCAATATTGCGGACGCCTTCGGAATATCGCGTAATCATCTGGTCAAGGTCGTACACAACTTGTCTATATTAGGCTATATAAATACGGCACGGGGTAAAGGTGGTGGAATGCGTTTATCCCACGCACCGGACAAGATAAACCTCGGCGAGGTTATCAGGCGTACGGAGGGAAATTTTGACATCGTCGAGTGTTTTAATAATACGACTAATACCTGCCCGATCTCCCCGATGTGCAAATTGAAAGGAGTTATTAACGAGGCCTATCGCAGTTTTATTGGTGTACTGGATCAGTATACGTTGGCGGACATAGTAAAAAACAAGCGGCAGTTGCAATCTATCCTGACGAGTTGATCCAGAATCTTGAATGGCTAACACGAATAACCGGACTTTATACCGAATTTCTTCAGGATCTGCTCCATCAAACACCAGCGGGTAAACCCGGATTGCAACAGGTTGGCGCCGACAAAGGCGGTGAACCACAGCCAGGTCGGCCCGGCAAAGAGTCCGGCGTTGTTATACATATTCGCCAATAACAGCGATAGCAATATAAAGCTGCCAGCGATGATGCGAACGAGACGTTCAGTTGTCATATCAATACCTCCATCAAAAAATTAAGTGGCAATGGTTAAAGAGCCGTTCTTTCTTTGCCATAAGAAAAAAATCAGTGGAATAATAAACAAGGTCAACAGTGTCGAGGCCAGGGTACCGAACGCCATGGCAACACCCAGGCCGCCAAATACAGGATCTGTGATCATGATAGAGGTTCCGGCTATGACGGCAAGTGCTGTCAATAAAATAGGCCGTATGCGCACAGCGCCGGCTTCCAGCACGGCATCGCGCAGCCCTGCACCACCGGCACGGAAATCCAGCATGAAATCTATGAGCAACAGCGAGTTGCGCACCACGATACCTGCGAGTGCAATCATGCCGATCATGGATGTGGCGGTAAAAGGCTGTTGCGTGATCCAATGACCGGGAAATATGCCAATCATGGTTAACGGGATTGAGCCCATCACAATCAGCGGTAAAATAAATCCGCCGTAATAGGCCACCAGTAACAGATAAATCAAAACCAGTGCCACAATAAAGGCCGCCCCCAGATCACGGAATACATCCAGAGTCAGGCGCATCTCTCCATCCCACAACAATTGATAATCAAATGTTGGATCCGGCGTGGTGCGCGTAAAACGCATGCCCCCCGTCGCCAGTGTTCCGTAAGATAATGATTGCCGGTCCAGACGTGCATCAAGAGCAAGCAAGGGATATACCTGCGATCCCGCTTCCGGTTCTCCGGTTACATACACCACCGGAAAACCGTCTTTGGTATAGACGGGTTTTTCGACCGTCACTTCCTCGATGGATGCAAAGATCGCTACGGGTATCTGTTTACCTTGTTCATTGGCAACGAAGATCCGGTCAAGATCACGCGGGGCAATACGAAACTGGCGCGGCACGTGAATCTTGATCATCACCGGATTACGTTCTTCCGGTACATAGAGTGCGCCGATATCAAAACCGGAGACATAATCCCTCAACACCTCGACTACATCAATTGTTGTAATACCTGAAGCAGCGGCCTTTTCCTTGTCGATCTTTACCCGGTATTCAATTTGATCATCACCTACGGAATCATCGATGTCCACGATATCCCATGTATGTCTGAATTCATCGCGCACGTCACCGGCAAGCCCACGAAGGGTTGCATAATCCGGTCCATAGATTTCCGCGAGCAAGGTAGCTCGCACCGGCGGGCCGGGCGGATCTTCGACCAGCTTTATATTGGCTTGGGGATATTGATCATAAACAGCTCTGAGTTGCCGGCGCAGATTGAGCACGATCTCTTCGGATTTGAGATGACGTTGCTGTTTATCCATCAGGTTGACACGTATCTCGGCGATATGAGGTCCGCGTTTTATCAATGCACCTTTCAACATGCCGTTAAAATCAACGGGACCCGCTATTCCGACATAGCTTTCATAATCCAATACCATCGGATGTTGTTGCAGGACTTGTCCGATATCACGGCTAACCGCGTCGGTGATTTCCAATGGCGTCCCTTCCGGCATATCGATGGTGATGTTGAAGGTATTATTATTCGCCTTGGGCAACATCTTCAGTTCGACCGCCCCGGGCGTCAGTGGCCCATTGATGCCTGCCGGACGGAAAAACTGCCATGCCGGTTGCCATAGGGCCGCTATAAATAACAAGGCGACAATGATGAAAAACACCCGGCGTATGGACGCCTTATCTATGAGTGGAGTTGCAAATCTTATATATAACGTGCGCAGCCAGTCTTTGGGTGATTGATCTTTTTTCTCTAATGTCTTCGCGCTAATCCTGCATGGTAACCAGCGTTGGGCAATCCACGGAGTAAACATATAGGCGATGATCAATGAGGCCAACATGGCAACCGGGGCGTTAAATGGAATCGGACCCATATAGGGCCCCATCATGCCGGTTACAAAGGCCATCGGGATAAAGGCCAGGATCACGGCAAACGTTGCGATGATCGTCGGGCGTCCCGTTTCATTGGTGGCACGGATGATCACCTTCGCCTTATCAGCCAGAGTATTGACCCCTTTATGTAAATGACGATGGATGTTTTCAATGACCACGATAGCATCATCGACCAATAACCCAAGCGACAGGATAAGCGCGAACAAGGTAATGCGATTGATGGTTTGATCGGCAATAAACCCGATGGCCAATACGACAAACAAGATCAGCGGAATATTCATTGTTACGATGGAGGCTTCGCGCCAGCCAAGAAAGATCATCAGAATGATGATTACCGATACGATAGCGATACCAAGATGCTCGATCAGATAGTTAACGGCCGCGTTTGCCTCTTTACCGGAATTACGTGACACCGTGACACGGATGTCATCAGGAATAAAATCGCCTTTTAAGGTCTCCAATTTATCAATGATGCGCTGGGCGACAACTACGGCATTGGTTCCGCGCTTTTTGGCCAAAGCTAAAGTCACTGCAATCCGTTCGGATTCGCCGTGTAATACATGATCGCCATGGGCCCGGCCGAATCCGATTCTGTGAACGTGTTCAATTTCGCCCGGACCATCTACGATGCCGGCGACGTCCTCTAAATAGATAGGCCGTTCATTACGGGTTGCTATGACTATCTTTGCCACTTCGTCGGCAGTGCGCAGCGCACCGGCAAGCCGTACGGGCTTAACCTTGTTATCATCTATGGCGTCGCCCACTCTTAGTTGCACATTGGCATCGGCCAATGCCGTGTGGAGTTGATCAAAGGCCAGTCCATAGGCAACAAGCCTCGCCGGGTCCACATTCACTGTGATAACACGGTCACGCCCGCCAATAATTTCAGCCACAGATACGCCGGGCAAAGGTGTCAGCTGTTCCATTACCCGGTCAGCGACGCGCTTTAACTCAAGATCCGTATAGTTGTTGCCGGAAAATGTAATCGCAACAATGGGAACATCATCCACATCCAGCGGCTTGACAAGTGGCTCGGATGCACCCGGAGGAATACGATCAAGGTTGTGCATCAAACGATCATACAATTTGACTAGGCTGTTTTGTTTATCTTCGCCTACTTCAAACTGCACCGTCACCATGCCTTGTCCATCCATCGCGGTACCATAGGTATGATCGACCCCCGGCATTTCCATCAATACGCGCTCCAGCGGACGCACGACCAGATTCAGAATCTGTTCAGGGCTTGCGCCAGGCATGGCAACGAAGACATTTGCAGCCGGGACATCAATTTGCGGATTTTCTTCCCGTGGCGTAATGAGCAACGCCGCCAGCCCGACAAGAAATATCAGGACGGCGACAATGGGCGTCAGATAACTGTTCATGGCCATCTGACCGAATCGTCCTGCAATGTTAAGCTGGTCATTCATGGTAAGTTAAGATGTCAGCCCGGCATTTATTCGCATGCATTAATTAGCGGTGACCTTATCACCCGTTTTAACCGCGGGTTCCGATGCCACGACGATACGATCGCCTGTATTTAATCCGGAAATAATTTCCACTTTCTCATCGAATCGCCGCCCCGTGCGCACCATTCGAAAATGGGCGATGTTTTGTGAATCCACCGCATAGACACCCGGCAGATCGGCATGGCTGACAATGGCCTGTACCGGAATTATAATGGCCTGTTTATGGCCCATATCAAATTCGATACGCACAAACATCCCCACACGGACCTGACCGGTATCTTCTAAAATAATTTTGACCAGGTAACTATGCGTTGCCGGATCAGCGGACGGTACCAGATGACTGACCATGCCTTTCAATGATGTTTTTTGATTATCCAGGGTAATCCGCACTTCATCCCCTTCCTTGACGTACTGTATATAGGCCTCGTTGATAAATGTCCGCAGAACAATACGGGTTGGATCTTCAATAGCCAATATTGTTGCCCCGGGCGTGGTGAGATCTCCGGTCTGCTTAAATTTTTCAACTACAACGCCGGTCACCGGTGATTTGATTCTGGCATATTCCAATAGCGCGCGCGCCTGATCCAAAGCGCTTTGTGCAACACGCAAATCTTCCTGCGCCAATTGATGCTGTAACTCGACCTTGCGGAACATTTGTTCGGCAACCAGTCTCTGTTCATAAAGATTTTTATGGCGCTGGTATTCCGCTTCCGCTTCTGTAGCCCTGCGCCTGGCTTGTGTAAGGCGCGCCTCCGCCTCGGCAATATTGGTCTGAACCTCGGTAGGATCAATGGTTACTATCGCCTGGCCTTTCTTGACAACGTCACCCTCGCGTACGGGCAGCTCACGAATAAAACCACTGATGCGCGAAGCAATCTCAACCCGTTCATCCGAAATAAACGTACCACTGGTGGTATAGGTTTCCGCGGCATCTTCATAATCGACCGTATGAAGCTGTGCATTCACTACGCGTGGTGTTTGTGTCTCGGGATGTCCCTCCTGCTTACCACATCCTGAAATTGAAATAAGCACTATGGGTAAAACTGTGGTTAATACCGCGCGCATATTCGTTCTCCCCTTCTATACACTCTTTGCTTCACCGCAATAAACCGATTTCAATGCCTCGATGATCTTGATGAATTTTGGATCAGCTATTTGATAATAATTCCGCTTGCCTCGCCGCTCCCGCTTGATCAAGCCCATAAGATGCATCTTGGCAAGATGCTGTGAAATATTGGATTGTGTGGCCCCCGTTATCTTTATTATTTCACTAACGCTGGAGGGACTGTCTACTAAGTGGCATAGAATAGCCAGGCGCAATTCATGTGCAATCGCGCGCAACCCTTGAACGGTATCATGTAGTTCATTTTTACTGAATTCAGACATTACCATAATATATTATAATATTCTAATATGTACAAATAAAATGTAGATATATGATTTTAATGAATTTTAATAAACGCGCCCCGGCGGTAACGAAGGGGCATAGACTTAATATGCGGGTATCTTTCATATCCGCATAATCAGCACAACATCAGATTGGGTTCTGCTCATAGCATTATGTTGATAGAGTATTAAGCGGCATACAATACATCACCAACCATGCAAGATTTCGCATTAAGATCAGCAACAAAATCAGACTGCAGGGCCATCGCATCTCTTTATCGCATTTCTTCCGATGGCGTAGCAGATTATATTTGGTCAACCTTGGCGGCGCCCGATGAAAATATTCTGGATGTCGGCCAGCGCCGTTATGAACGCGAAGATTCCGTCTTCGGTTATAAAAATTGCATGGTCGTAGAAAAAGAACACCAGGTCATCGGCATGCTGGTCGCCTTTCCGATGATCGTTGAGAAGAATTCCAACGATAGCAGGATGGATCCGGTGCTTGCCCCTTACAGCAAACTCGAATGTGATAACAGCTATTACATATGCGGCATGGCGGTATTGGATGAGCATCGCGGCAATGGTATCGGTACACACTTGCTTAAGCTGGTCGAGCAACATGCCAATGAAGAAGGACTTAATAAATTGAGCCTTATCGTCTTTGAGCAAAATATCGGGGCGAAGCGCCTCTATGAACGCCATGGTTATCGGGAACATGCCCGTGAACATGTTGTCATACATCCGCTGATTCACTATAGTGGAGATGCACTGCTGATGGTTAAAAATACCGGACATTAAATGCCTAAACGTACCCTTGTAAGCTGGAGCAGCGGTAAAGACAGTGCCTGGGCACTGCATATGTTACGCACACAGTCCGATTATGAAGTTACCGGACTTGTAACGACCGTGAACGAGACCTACCAACGCGTGGCCATGCACGCCGTGCGAATGGAACTACTCCGGCAACAAGCCAGAGCGGCCGGGCTTGAATTACACGTCATCAATATTCCGCACGCTTGCAGTAATGAGCAATATGAATCAGTAATGAATAACTTTATTCAGGAAGCACGTCTCATGGGAATTGAATATATGGCGTTTGGCGACCTGTTTCTTGAAGGCGTACGCAAGTATCGTGAGGAAAAACTCAAGGACAGCGGTATTACGCCGGTTTTTCCATTGTGGCAAAAACCGACAAGTCAACTTATTAATGACATGCTATCAAACCGCGTGCGGGCATATATCAGCTGTGTTGATCCGCGCTGCCTGCCTTCCACCTTTGCAGGACGTGAACTCGACAGGGCCTTGCTCGATGATCTTCCTGACGCTGCAGATCCCTGCGGTGAAAATGGAGAGTTCCATACTTTTGTATTTGACGGCCCCATGTTTAATCATGCCCTGAATGTGAATATTGGCGAGATCATCGAACGTGACGGATTTGTATTTGCCGATCTTGAATTGAACAGGAGCCAGCAGAATTTATGTGCATAAACCGAACTCTTATAATGTTTATCCTTACATGGACACTATCTGCCTGTATCAATCCCCAGATATATTCCACTGTACAACACCATACCATATCACTTGAAGCCGAGTCTCTGATAACAAACGGCATCGCATTCATTACCCCCTCTACAGTAACCGGACAAGAGGAAGACAAGCAGGCGCTGGCGCTCACCTTCGCTGAAGTACTCGCTGATAAACGACCGGACATTACTATTGTTACCCTGCCCGAAACACTGCGTGCGATTGCGCGAAATAAGCTGACGGCGGACTACAAAATTATGTTCGATGATTTCAAAAACACCGGCATATTCAATCGTGAAATTATCAATAAAGTAGGCAAGGCAACAGGTACTCGTTATTTAGCACAGCTCAAACTTGCGAGCTTTAACCAGGGCACTATCGGACGATGGTCTTTGCTTGGTATTCGGATGTCGCAAACAAAATACGCCGACATCAGATTATTTTTCCAGATCTGGGATAGCGCTGACGGTACCATCGCATGGGAAGGTGTGGAAGAACTTAATTATGCCCGTGACACTGCAAAAGAACAGGCCATAGCCTTCAGGACAGTGATTGAAGTTGCAGCGCAGAATCTAATTGCCCGGCTGCCATGACATTATAATTTATTTATGCATGAAGCTGAAAAGATCCAGGTTGCCTATTTCACGGATATGCTCTGCGTATGGGCCTATGTATCCGAAATTCGCCTGTCTGAACTCAAGAAGCAATTTGGGTCCCGGATCAACGTCCATTACTACTTTATCCCCATCTTCGGCTGTACCGATCACCGCATAGGCGGTGGCTGGAAAGAACGGGGAGGATTCAAGGGATACTCACAACATGTGCGGGACATCTGTCATGATTTTCCACATGTTGAATTGGGCCACAACGCATGGAATACAACTATTCCGAAATCATCCGCCACCAGCCACCTCTTTCTTAAGGCTGTACAGTTACTGGAACAGAAATCCCTGATCCCGGGTCAGCCCGAAGTCCGGTTTAACGGCAATACCTTGTTTGAAGAAATTACCAGGCGAATTCGCCTGGCTTTTTTCCGCGATGGATTAAACATTGCCGAAGAAACCGTATTATTTGATATCGCCGGTCAAATCAATCTGCCCGTGCAATCAATCGTTAAGCACATGCATAACGGCGAAGCCATTGCTGCCATGTGCCGTGACGTCGAACTGTGTAAAAAATACAATGTCGAAGGAAGCCCGACTTATGTTCTCAATGAAGGCCGCCAGAAGCTTTACGGCAACCTGGGTTATAAGATCATCGAAGCCAACGTACAGGAAATCCTGCATCGCCCGCAAAACCAGGCAAGCTGGTGTTGACAAGGCTTGTCATTATCTTCCGGCAAACGACCAATAACAGTCCATGTTAAAAAGAATTATTGACAGCCGGTATAATGCACTTACAAAGGGTAAATACGGGCATATAATCTATAACAAATACGATAAGTTTATTGGCAAGGCGATAGAAAAATATGGTGAATACAGCGAAGCGGAAGTCGATCTGTTTCGCCAATTATGCCGCCGCAATGATGTGGTGGCTGAGGTGGGTGCAAATATAGGAGCCCACACACTGGTCTTGTCACAAATCGTCGGCGAACATGGCAGGGTTTATGCGTTCGAACCGCAAAGGATTGTTTTTCAAACACTGTGCGCCAACCTGGCGATTAACAGTATTACCAATGTCGAGTGTTTTCATGCGGCCGTATCGATAGATGAAGGTTTTATTCGTATTCCTGATATTCGCTATGATATTGAAGGCAATTTTGGCGGGTTTGACCTTAATAAATTTAACGAAGGAGTAAAGATACCCAAGGTCACTCTCGATAGCTTTCTTGAAATTCAAAAATTGAATCTATTAAAGGTCGACGTTGAGGGGATGGAATATGATGTTATTGTCGGCGCAAAAAACACTATAGACAAATTCAAGCCTGTCCTGTATATCGAAAATGACCGCGTTGAAAAATCACAACAACTGATCGAACTAATCTGGTCGCTGGACTATCGCCTGTACTGGCACCTGCCAATGCTATTCAACCCGGGAAATTATGCGGCAGATAAGGATAATATCTACCCCAACCTTGCATCATTCAACATGCTGGGCTTTCATAACAGCATCAACATTAATATCACCGGACCAAAGGCAATTACCGATTCCGGTGACCACCCGTTAAACAAATAAAATAAATGAATCCGATACGGATTCCAAAAGCCTTGAGTTTTGGCTTTATTATGCTTGAGTGCCGGTTTAAGGTTGCTTTATTTTCCATTGCCTCACATTACCCATGATCTTTAGCCGCTGACGCTCCTATAACAACAACAGGCGTATTCCAATCACTGCCAATAACAACGCAAAGCATTTTCTTAATAAATCCACAGGAAGCTTGTGTGTCAACCTGGCTCCCACCGGGGCAAAGACCACGCTGGCCAGACAAATACCGATAAACGCCGGCCAATACACATAACCACTGCTCAACTCCGGTAACATCGGTGAATTTAATCCGGTCTTTATATAACCGGCAGCCCCCGCGATTGCGATCGGCAGACCACATGCCGCCGAAGTGGCAATCGCGTTACGTATCGTTTTGTTACACCATAATAAAAAAGGCGTCGTCAGTATTCCTCCGCCAATGCCTATCAGGGCCGAGACAACACCGATGACACTGCCGGCTAATGTCATCCCCGTTTTTCCCGGCAGCTCACGCCGTGGTTTTGGCTTGATATCAAAAAACATTTTGATTGCAACGACGGCCACAAAGACACCGACACCTATTTTTAAGGTATCACTACTAATCTGATCGGCTATATATGCGGCAACAAAAGCACCAATCAAGATGCCGGGGGATAGTCGCATGAATGCCGGCCACAATACCGCACCGTGGCGATGATGCGCTATCACCGATGAAATTGAAGTCGGAATGATTGTCGCCAATGAGGTACCGATGGCGAGATGCATGATGATATCGTTGACAACACCTTGATACTTGAAGATGATGGCCAATACCGGAACAATGATTAATCCACCTCCGACACCGAACAGCCCGGCAATGATGCCGACAAAGGCGCCCACCATCAGATAGATCAGCAGATTATCCAAGTGACGCTCTCTGGATCTTTATGAAGTTTGGCACTGTTACTTTATCCAGATGGTTTTGACGTTGAGAAATTCATGCAGTCCATGGTATGACAATTCACGCCCGTAACCGGAGGCCTTGACACCACCGAAAGGCAGACGCGGATCACTCTTCACCATGCCGTTGATGAATACCGCGCCCGCTTGCACGCGCCGTGCAAGCGCTTCTCCCCGTTTGATATCGGTTGTCCATATACTGCCGCCCAGGCCAAAGCGTGAACCATTGGCAATACGCAGGGCATCATGTTCGTCACGTACGCGTATAACACTGGCCACCGGGCCGAACAGTTCTTCATGATAGGCCGGCATACCGTCCTTGACATGATCCATGATGGAAGCCGGATAAAATGCCCCCGGCCCCGCATGTGGTTCACAACCAGTCACTACTACCGCGCCGTGTTTGATGCTCGCCATAACCTGTTGGTGCAGCTCATCGCGCAAATCGATACGCGCCATCGGCGCCAGCGTAGTGGTTTCATCCAAGGGATCACCCATGGTGAGTTTTTCAACTCTGTCTTTGAATTGTTTTACAAATTCATCTGCAATCCTGTCGATCACAATGAACCGCTTTGCAGCGATGCAACTCTGTCCTGCATTGAGAAACCGTGAAGCAACCGCGTTATTGACGGTTTCCTCAAGGTTGGCGTCCTCCAAAACAATAAATGCGTCCGAGCCACCCAGCTCCAATACCGTCTTTTTTAGATTTTCCCCGGCACAGGCCGCCACCTTTTTCCCTGCCGACTCGCTTCCCGTCAGGGTCACCGCGTGAATACGCGGATCCGCAATAACCTTGCTGACTTGTTTTGCCGAGATCATCAAGGTACGGAAAACGCCTTCAGGAAGATGCGCGTCACGAAATACCTGTTCAATGGCAAGCGCGCATTGAGGGACATTGGAGGCATGTTTGAGCACCCCGGTGTTACCGCCCGTCAACGCCGGTACGGCAAAACGAAACACCTGCCACAACGGAAAGTTCCACGGCATCACTGCCAGCACCGTACCAAGGGGCTGGTAGGCGACATAGCTGTTCGCGGCATCGGTGGCGATCGGTTCATCGGCAAGAAATTGTGCGGCATGACCCGCATAGTAATCGCACGCCCATGCGCATTTCTCGACTTCCGCACATGATTCCTTGATCAACTTGCCCATTTCAAGTGTCATTATACGGGCCAGATCTTCAGTTCTGCTGCGCAGCACCTTGGCAACCCTGCGTATACCATCACAGCGTTCGGACAGCGGTGTTTCTGACCATTGAAGCGCGGCATCCGCGGCCTGTTCCAAGGCCGGCTCGATCTGGCGATCATCCCATACTTCAAAGATCTTTAAGGTCTTGCCGTCTGCCGGATTGATCGATTCATATGCCATTTCTGCAACCCTCTGCAATCAAATATAATCACCCTGCCGATTCGTCCATGTCAGGATATGATACCGCGATCTTCAAAAGCCTGAGCATATGAACAATTTAACGGTTAGTATATCTCATGCGGCAAAAGGTATACTGTATGCTGCTTCAAAACAGTGAAACTAACAGAACTTTAACATAATAATTACCGGGGATTTTGATGAAGTTAAAGCTTGAACCGGCAATCAAACCGACAGTCTGTATATTAGGCGGCACCGGTTTTGTTGGTCATCATCTAGCCAACGAACTTGTCGAGCAAGGACATAAGGTTAAAATTCTGACACGCCGCCGTGAGCGACACCGTGAACTCCTGGTGCTGCCCCAGATCGAAGTTATCGAAGCAAACGTGCATGATGCCGATGTGCTGCGCGGTCATTTCACCGGATGCGGCACCGTTATCAACCTTATAGCGATTTTGAATGAAACTCACCGTGGAGATTTCAGGAAGGTACACGTTGAACTAGTCCAAAAAATTATTCAGGCATGTCGGGCGGGCGGTGTGCGCCGGTTGCTCCATATGAGCGCGCTGAATGCCGATGCCCGGCAAGGGTTGAGCCAATATCAACAAAGCAAGGGCGAAGGCGAAGATCTGGCACACAGCGCCGCAGACAAAGGGCTGCAAGTCACCAGTTTCCGGCCATCCGTCATCTTCGGTCCAGGCGATCACTTTTTCAACCGCTTCGCAAGATTACTCAAAAGTATACCCTTTGCCTTGCCGCTGGCCTGTCCCGATGCCCGTTTTGCACCTGTCCATGTCGGCGATATCGTTTCCGTATTTATCACATCCTTGAAGGACAAGGCCACTATCGGTCAACGCTATGATCTGTGCGGACCTCACGTCTACACGCTGCAACAGCTTGTCGAATATACCGCCGAAGTCCTGGAGATCCATCGCAAGGTTATCGGGCTTGGTGACGGCCTGTCACGTCTGCAGGCACGCATCATGCAACACCTGCCGGGCAAACCGCTGACGTATGACAATTATCTCTCGATGCAGGTGGAAAGCGTTTGCCATCAAAAGATTCCGGAAATATTTGAAATCACGCCGACTCCGATCGAGGCCGTCGTCCCTGTCTATCTGCTGGACGATAATCAACGCGCACGTTTTGACACATACCGCAGCAGGTCACGGCATGACTACTGACCTTTACCCCAACCTCGGAGCCAGGATTGAAGATCTATAAGGTCGGCGGCGCGATACGGGATAAACTGCTTGGCCTGCCTGTCGAGGATACGGACTGGGTAGTCGTCGGAGCTACACCGCAAGAAATGGAATCTTTGGGTTACCAACAGGTCGGACAGTATTTTCCGGTCTTCCTGCATCCGCAAACAAAAGAAGAATATGCATTGGCCCGCACCGAACGCAAGACAGCGCCCGGCTATAAGGGGTTTCGTGTCCATGCCGCCCCCGATGTGACACTGGAAGACGATCTGCAGCGGCGCGACCTGACGATCAATGCCATGGCCGAAACTACCGACGGCAAACTGATCGATCCTTTCGGCGGCGCCAATGATATTCACGCCCGGCGACTGCGTCATGTCTCGGAAGCTTTCACCGAAGATCCGGTGCGTATCCTGCGCGTCGCCCGGTTTGCCGCGCGCTTCATACCGCTGGGTTTTCAGGTTGCGGATGAAACCATCGCCTTGATGCGCAAAATGGTCGAGGCCGGTGAAGTCGATGCCCTCGTTCCGGAACGTGTCTGGGCTGAACTGGTCCGCGCATTGGGTGAAGAACGGCCCTCGCAATTTTTCGAGGTGTTGCGCAGTTGCGGCGCCCTGGCCATTTTGTTTCCGGAAATCGAACGGCTATTCGGCGTGCCTCAGCCCCGACAACATCATCCTGAAATAGATAGTGGCATCCATGTCTTGATGGTGCTGGATCGTGCCGCCATGTTATCGGATGATGCCCGGGTAAGATTCGCCGCTCTGGTGCATGACTTGGGCAAGGGCGTCACACCCGCGGAAGAATGGCCGCGTCATATTTCCCATGAAGAAAAAAGCGTCGAGTTGATTAAATCGTTATGCGAGCGGCTGCGCGCGCCGAATGAATTCCGGGATCTGGCGATCCTGGCGGCCCGTTATCACACACGCTGCCACAATGCGGCCGAATTACGGCCGGCGACACTGCTTGAAACGCTTGAAGCGCTTGACGCATTTCGCAGACCCGAACGTCTCGAACATTTTCTTATTGCCTGCGAGGCCGATTCGACCAGCCGCCCCGGGTTTGAAACCGCCGGCTACCCGCAGGCGGATATCTTCCGCAATGCCTTGAAAGCAGCAAAAAATATCGATGCCAGTGAACTACTTGCCAGTGGTTATGAAGGAGAACGGCTGGCAGCCGAACTGAGAAACCGGCGTATTGCAGCCATCGCCGCACTTTGAAAATTACCGCCAGCCTGATCATGACCGGAATGTTTGTAAACGATTATTTTTATTAAACTTGATGAGATTGTAGTCGATATACCCCTGAACTAGCCACAAACTACCTGTTAAGAAACTCTACTGGAAAGGAAAGCAATGTCCGACGGGGCCGGCAATTCACCACTCATCATCGAAGGTGTCAGGGAAGACAACAAAAAATTCCGGCCCACCAATTGGGCGGAACGTGTTTCCGCTGTACTTGCCAGTTTTGGACCCGATCACAAGTTACGTTATTCGGAACTTGCGCATCCGTGTGTGATCGACGGCCAGAACTGTCTGATTGTGGCACGGGGACTCAGCGAGAAGCATCCTGAAGCCTTCAAGTTCATTCTCGAGTTCGCGCATCAAAATAAATTGCGTATCCAGGAAGACCGGCGTGTCGCTGAACGCAAGGTCGAGATCGAGCGTCGTACTCAGACCCCGGGTATCGAAACCCTGGCTAACGAAGCCACCACTGCACAGCCGATACAAGGCTAAGCAACACCATACCGCATATCACCATCCGTTTTTCATGTCCCGGCATATTACTCTGCATTCTTTAGCCATTAATAAATAAGATATTTTGTGCGCATAACTCGCTGCATCCGGGCACCCGGACAGGTATATTGCTATCGATTTCGTTATTTCAATATGATTTTATAATTATCGTCGCATCCTGGCTGTTATCACATTGATTTTTCTTATCTAATAATAAACCATCGCATTCAATCCAATTGACTTTTTACCCCGGATCAGACATGCTCACAAGCATCAATATCAGCAGCAGACATCCAACATAAACCTAACACCCAGGGAGGTTAATTATGTACGGTGCACGTCATTCTCTAATCAATGAGTTCCCCGAATTTCAGCACACTATCGATATCCTCAAGTCCCAAAACACCGATTTCGCCCAACTACTAGATGAATATGACTCAACCGATAAAAAAATTTACGGTTATTCCCAACTGAGCCAACCGGTCTCAGACCGTCATATAGAAGTATTAAAAAAGAAACGCCTGCGTCTTAAAGACCAGCTTTATTCCATATTACGAATGTATAAAAAGACTGCCTGATCCGGCAGTTTATATTGCCGGTTTATCAGCGCTGGCTGTCAGGTGTAAACCTCTCCATCAGATAACACAGGCAATCCTGCCGGATCACCTGCTTGTCCAGCGTCAGCATGGAGGGTGTCACCGGCAGGATTGTCCGCAGTTCATTGCCCTGATAGCTGAAATAACGTTCGCCGGTTTCATTGCCGTGTTCATCCAGCACTTCAAGGCGCGCGCGGCTGCCTTCTCGTATCCAGCCCAGTGACGAATTCGCCGGCAACTCGGAAAAATTCAATCTATCAAGATCTTCAAGGAATTGAATGTCAGCGTCACCCGTACCGAATGAATAGCTGACGTCTTCCGGAATCTTGACGACTGCGATGGTGTGATAAAGATCGATATCTTCCGCGGCAACAGGATGATCCGGAATCTCCGCCAGATGCAGGCAGGCATTCAGATAGTCATGGGCATGGAGGATGCCATGTTCGATACCGGGCCGGCCGCATTCGAGCGTCACCGCGGGGCACAACGCGCCAAAGGCCATCGATTGCACGTTTTCCGGCTTGATGAAGTACACGACAGTACGGCCGAATAATGTCGCCAACTGAAAAAACCTGTTTTCGAGCCGGTTCACGCAGGCATAATGCGGGTTGGTGCCGGTGTTATTGTGGACATCGACACTGGCAAATACTTTTCTGGATCGCATGATCTCGACAATCTGCCGCATCATCTTGTGCTCAGGCGTTCCTTCACCACTCCAGATACGGTTGTAATCAGGCTCTCCTTCCAGATGCCGTTTACCATAGCGGGCCGCAGCCACATTACCGATAAAGATCGATAACGACCGTGGCAGTTCATACCCTTGATAGTCGCGTAACAATGACCGCGCCGCCAACCACCCGGTGTCCTCATTGCCGTGCTGCAACACGGCAACAAACAACGGCTGCGTGCGCTTGCCGGTCAAATGGATCAATGTCGGGCCTTTCAACACCTGATACAGGTGTTGTGCATCGGTAGCCAGCAAGGCCTCCGGTACATGATCAAGTATCGTTAACATAGTCTTATTTCTTGTCATTCCCGTCCCCGACTAAAACATTCGGGGACAGGCTGCATCGGGAATCCATATCAATTAAATCCTGAATGCATGTTTACACGAATTTTCAATGAGCATTTTGAGTTCATTATTAACGCAGTATTGTCAAGTGCAGCATTTATGAATTACACCGGCCAAGAATGGACGGGGTCACCCTTGCGATGATGCCCCTGATAGCTCATCGTCAATTGATACATATCACGCCCATGCTTCGCCACATAGGCACGCTGCCAGGCGGCGCCGTTTTGGCCGGTGCGCACGCGATCTTCGATAATACCCAGATAGAGTTCGATATCATCCCGTGAGATGTCCAGTCGTTGCAGTCCTTGCCGCGACGCAGGCAATAACTCATGCAACAGCAACTCTTTGACAAGTACTTTCTTGCCGTCAAGCCAGGTGATCTGCGCTTCAAGACCATGTTGTGCCGCCTGATAAAAATTACTGCGGGCCTGAGCGAAACTCAGCCGTTGTTCCGGCGGCGGTGATTGCTCACTCATGGCGCACACCAGACCATAGAAGAATGCGGCGTTGGCGATGCTGTCGACGACTGTGGGACCGGCGGCCACGACCCGGTGCTCCAGGCGCAGATGTGGCTCACCGCGCAGATTGAATCCGATCAGCGGACGATTCCAGCGCCAGATCGTACCGTTATGCAGACGCAAATGCGCGAGCGGCTCGGCATCATCATCGTCGATACTGACCGGCAGCAATACCGGGTAACACTCGAGGTTTTCCTTGAAACATTCAAACATGGATTCCTTGACGTAGGCAATACCGAAACCGACGCGGCGCACGGGACCGCATGGACCATCGTCATAACCACGCAGCGCCACGGCCTGCTCAAACAACGGGATGCGGGTCTCGTCCCACAGGTCTTTACCAAATAGATAGGGTGAGTTCGCGCTGACGGCGACCATCGGTGCGGAAATGATGCGCGCGGCATTGTAACAACGGGCGACATTATCTGGATTGACCTTGAGGTGTATCTGAAACGACGTCGCGGCGGATTCCAGCATCACGTCATGCCGGCTGAGTTGCAGATGTTCCCTTCCCTTGATATCGAGGATCAGGGGTTGCCCTTGACGCAAACGCAGAACCTGTTCATTCAATGCGCGGTAACGTTGCCAGCTCGACATGTTCGCCATGATCAATTCCTGCTCGGTCACAGTCGGCAGAATGCCGATCATCACCAACTGTGTGTCAATGCTATCGGCCGCGGTGTTACATTTTTCCCAGTGGCCCTTGAACTCATCGTGCATGATCCGTAATGCATCACCGTGCAATACAAATGGTTCACTGTTAAGCTCCAGATTGAACTTCGCCAGTTCCGGCACCACGTGTGAATCGTGGCAAAGCTTGATCAGTTCATCGTTTAGAGGGACAGGCCGGCAGTCTTTATCCGTGATCCAGGCCTCGAGTTCATAACCGCCCTTGGTACGGCCTTGCAGAAACACATGGTTGGCAAACCATTGCTCCAGTTCGCTGGTTTCCGCGCGCAGGCGCCTGTCGAACTCCTGGAAGTCATGCTTGTGAAAATGATGGCTGGGGATCTCGCTGCCCATTATTGCACCAGGCGAATCAAATTATCCCTGATCTCTCATGGTCTGTTCAAGTATGCGCAAGCGTTCCGGTGTACCGATGTCATACCAGATGCCATGATAATGTTCTCCGTGCACCTGCCCTGCATCTGCGGCCTTGCGCAACAACGGCGCCAATGGAAATGGTCCCGGCGTACATTCTTTAAATAATGCCGGTGAATACACACCGATACCACTGTAAGTCAGGGATGGCTTTCCTTCATTGACGACATGACTATCCTGCAATGCGAAATCACCCTTTTGATTAAAGGAAGGATTATTCACCAGCACCAGATGCACGAGGCCAAAAAGACTTTGCGGTAATTGCTTGAACGGATAATCGGTCCAGATATCCGCATTGACCACGATAAAGGGATCAGCACCAAGAAGCGGCAATGCCTTATATATACCTCCACCTGTTTCCAGACCCTTCTCACCTTCGGGAGAATAACTGATCCTTGCTTTATACTTTTCACCGTCACCCAGCGCCGCCTCGATCTGCTCACCGAGATGGGCATGGTTGATCACAATGTCAGTTATACCCGCACGCACCAGTGCATTGATGTGATACTCAATTAGACTGTGTCTACCGGCTTTCAATAACGCCTTGGGCGTAAAATCCGTCAGCGGACGCATCCGTTCACCCCGCCCTGCGGCTAGAATCATTGCTTTCATGATAAACGCCTGAAATTATTCAATGGATTTTATATATGAGTCGTACATCTCATGCATCAAGCGGACTGACTATGCCACGTCCGCCACGATTCAAGACATGGGTATAAATCATTGTCGTCTGCACATCCTTGTGTCCTAATAATTCTTGCACTGTACGGATGTCATAGCCAGATTGCAGTAAATGTGTGGCAAAGGAATGTCGTAGTACATGGGGTGTAACAGGTTTATGTATTTCAGCGAGCCTTGCCGCCTCCCGTACTGCACGCTGCACACTCGCCTCATAGATGTGATGTCGCCGCTCCACTCCACTACGAGGATCAATCGAACGAACCGGGGAGGGAAATACATATTGCCATGCCCAGGATTTCGGGGCACTTGGATATTTACGTGCCAGTGATTCTGGTAGATACACCTCACCGAAACCTGCCTCCAGATCACGCTCATGGAGCATCTTGACTTTTTCCAGGTGCGTTTTGAGTAGCAGGATCAGATTTTCCGGCAAAACCGTTATCCTATCCTTGTTGCCTTTACCTTCACGGACAATGATTTCACGACGCATGAATTCCACATCCTTGACCCGTAAGCGCAGGCCTTCAAGCAAGCGCATGCCTGTACCATACAATAGACTCGCTACAAGCCCCATAGTGCCAGACATGGCATTTAATAATCGTCTAGTTTCTACCTGGGTAAGTACTACGGGTAATCGCCTGCTTGTCTTTGCCGCAATGACTTCGTCCAGCCATGGTAATTGAATTCCCAGTACCTTGCGGTACAAAAACAACAAGGCAGACTTCGCCTGATTCTGTGTAGATGCAGAAACCTTGCGATCCACTGCCAGGTAATTTAAAAAATCACGCACTTCTTCTGCACCCAATTCCTTGGGATGGCGTTTGTTATGAAACAGGATATAGCGTCGTACCCAATCAATATACGCCTCCTCAGTACGTATGCTGTAATGCCGCACCCTGATCTCAGTCCGCATTTGATCCAGAAGCCTGGGTGATTTTTGAGTGTTGACCTGAGATTCCATCCGTAAAATTTTAGGTTGGCCTAAATAAAATGTCTATAAAATATTTTTGATAACAATCTATAAAATTAATAACATATATACATTATTGACAGATCTGATTGATATAGGCGACACTGCCCCATTATGAATAAATCGTCTATTTTTAGTTAAGCGGCACTCGCGCCGTTGGCGCTCGTACCGCTTAACGGGCCGGGAGCTGTCCCTCGTGACTGTTGGCGGCAGGGGTAACAGGAATAACAGCAATGGATCATAATGGAATGGGGATAAGATAC
>Ga0214472_10001600_pt1 | contig 25091 bp, 23 predicted proteins | sample RVTome_6_FD_207662 | JGI IMG/M metagenome (GOLD analysis project Ga0214472, IMG submission 207662) | Soil microbial communities from uranium-contaminated site in the Upper Colorado River Basin, Wyoming, United States - RVT140D175 | ecosystem: Environmental > Terrestrial > Soil > Contaminated >...
ATTCCGTACCGCTCTCGACGAACGAGAACGAGAACTGCGGGGCCTCCCTGGAGAGCTTCAGCTTGATAAAAGTTGCTATTTCCGGGTCGTCGTCGACCAGGAGGACGTTTAACGGCACCATGCCATACCTCTCATTCATCCATACGCAATAATACGTTAGAAGTATACCACACAAAATCGGTCAATGTAAATACCCCTTAATATCCTCGCGCCAAATTAATCCGGCCCCCCTATAGCGCGGCCCGCCGCCGGGACGCGCGTCAGAACCCCAGAGAGACCTCGAAACCGTAGTACTCTATCCTGTTCCTGTAAAACTGGCCGTGCGGGTCGAACCCCTTGTACCACTGGCCCATGAACCGCATACGCCGCTCGCCCGGGCTGGACTCGCCTAACTGGAGACCCGCCTTGACGCTGGTATCGACGGACCACTTGTGCTCTTCGAAGCTCTTCATGTCCACTCCGCCCACCAGCCTGAAGTACTTTAGTACGGTGTACTTGCCCGCGTACTCCACGCCCCAGTGGACTATCCCCTGGTCGAGTTCGGCGGGCTCCCTTCTAAGCAGGTACTCGCCTCCCGCGTACCCGCGCAGCATGTGCGGGCCGGTCTCGAATTCGCGGGAATATATCAACTCTGCGGACTCGTAGCTCAGGTTTACCCGCTGGGGCTTCACCCTCAGAAGGTACTCGTCGCCCAGGTGCGAGCTCTGGTGGTAAAGGCGCAGCCGGGCTGAGTTGGCGCCTCTCCTGTAAGTTGCCGCGCCACCGATCGTATAGTCCGCGTTGACCAGGTCGTGTGACTCGGAATCCAGGTTGAACTGCGCAAAAAGCCCGCCCGTTATGCTGAGCTGAAGTCCGTTTCCCCTGTCACCCCACCTGTACAGCCCGAACGTCTCGCCGTACCCGGCCGAGCCGACCGCGTACCTTTCTACCGAAGAGTCGTAGCTGTTGTAGCTTACGAAGAAACGCGGCTGTTTTGGGTCGGCGAGGAGCGGCCTGAACACGTCGCCCTCCGGCAGGCCGTCTTTCCTGCCGCCAAGCCCCAGGAAACCCGCCACCGCCCCTGGCTCCGGGCATACCGGTTTCGATTCGACCCTCACGTCCTTTATTCCGTCTATCCCGCGCAGCTCTTTCTCGGCCTCTCTCAACCTGGCCGGGTCACCATCCGTCAGCGTCACCGCCGCTACCCCGTCTGTCACATCGAGGCAGTAGCCGCCCTTCTCGAAGTGCAGCACGCGCTCGAGCACGGACGACACGTATCCTTTCAGAAACTCGTCCGCCGGCCGTCCCGTCCCGGCATATACCGGCTGTGGGAGTGCAAGTATCCCGACCAGGGCCGTAATTATCAAAACAGCGGCAAACAGGCTATATGGGACGCGGACGGACATGACAATATACCCCTTGGCCTTGATTGTGAATACGAAATATCCGTGGCCCGGCACCGTGAAATAGCGAGGGCCGTCCAGTCAACGCCCGCGGGTTTAAATTGTCCCCGCATCCTGCTGCAACGGCAACACGATACCGAACGTGCTCCCCTTGCCCACGGATACGCTTATCGCGCCCACCATCTCGTTAGTGTCGTCGTCCACCAGAAGCACGTATGGAGGCGCCATCCAGTCCATTCCATATAACCGGCGTGACATTAAAAATTCTCAATATTTCTTAATATACCACAAATACCACAAAATTCCATCATATTCATAACGGACCATGATTTGACATCCGCTGCATTTAAAGATACGTTATAATTAGGTCTAAAGAGGGCCGCCCCAGCAAGCCCGGCCAGCGGAAACACAGTATCCCACCATACCGGCGGGAGAAACAGGGGCGGTTAATAATTACACCAGGATATGGTCAGGGGTGACGATATGAAAAGTCTGCTCTTTGCGGCATTATTCGCCGCGTTCATTCTTTCGGCCTGCGTGGTACCAGGGCCGCACGGACGGCCTGTGTTGTTGGCGCCGCCGCTTCCGCCTGTAGTCGTGCTGGAGGGCGAGCCATACTACTACAACGAGGGCTACCATTACTACTACCGCGACAACGGGTGGTACTATTCGCGTTCGAGGGGCGGGCCCTGGGAGCCCCTGCCCCGGGACCGCTACCCTAAAGAAATCCGGCACAAGGACAGACACGAGCGAGGGGACCGGGACCGGGACCACGACCGTGGCCGCAACCGTGACCGTGGGGACCGGTACAGACGCTGAACCGTCCGGATAACACCTGCCCGGGAACATGCGGATAATAAAGGCCGTCTCCATATCGGGACGGCCTTTATTATCCGGCCTCCCGCCGCATGCCGCAACTGGGCGCACGGCCTTTCAGTCCGGTTATCTCAGTTGAAGCTCCACCCTGCTTATACCGCCCGCCAGAGGCTTTACGGCAAAACCCAGTTCGCTTGCGACCGGCAGCATCTTGCGGTTTTCGGAAAGCACGTCTCCGTGTATCATCGAAAGGCCCCGCTCCTGGGCAATGCCTATCAGCATATCGATAAGCTTGTACCCGAGCCCCTTGCCCTGGTAATCGTCGTGGACTACGACCGCGAACTCCCCGTCCCTGAAATCCGGGTCCATTATGAGCCTGCCGATGCCCACGATACCCCTCTTCCCTTGCTCATTGGACACCTCCTGATGGATTATAAACCCACTCTTAAGAAAGTGTCCACTAAAACCGGATTTTCGATCGCGGCAGTGCACTATTATTAGGCATTTGTGGGCGCCAATAGTTATATATCGATGCATCCACAAATCCATGCAAATCGGGCCGGGCCCGCCCACCGAGGCAATATTACATGTATTCCGGCATGTTACCCTAACTTAGCATTACCGTCACTGCCTGGCACGGTTATTGCAATAACGTCTGGCGTGAGCTGTTTCGGGAATAAACGAGGTATCGCCATGAACAGGGAAGCCATTACGATTACGGAAGACCGCCTCTACAAGCCCTCCTCCCCGGACAAACCCGGCAGGAGGTTCTTCATAGACACGGAGTCGTACAGGTGGGAGGTGTTCGTCTGGCGGTACGAGATAAAGGAGACCGGCACCCCGGTCTACCACGCAAGGACTGACGAAGGCCATTCCGCATATGGCCTGACCGCGAACGAGACGCTTAACGACCTCGCGGGAATCATGCGGAGGAAGCTCGCCGCCGAGGAACACTCCCGGAAGGTGGCGTTGGACGAGGTCAGGAACTACCTCGACCCGAGAGACGCCGCCGCCGAGGACATCCGGATTGCGCGGGCGCTCGCCGGCCGTCCGTTCATCGAAAGGCTGTTCGGCTCCTGGCGCGCGTAGTGCGAATATTATCGCGCGTAATCAGGTAAGGCCCGCATCCGCGATGACAATGCCCATGAGCGCGATTATGTACAGTATCGATACCGCGAACGCCCTTCCGTACATCTTTGTCCTGAATATGTCGTGGCCGCTCGACCAGAGGTAGAGCATGGTCAACAGACAGCCGGCCGCCCCGGACCATGCGGACAGATACCCGAAGGACCAGAGCGCTGCCACAAGCGGCATGAGCGCGGTCGCGTATATGAAGATGAACGTCTTCGTGTACGGCTCTCCGAAGGCGGACGGCATCGAAGGGAGGCCCGCGGCATCGTAGTCGCCACGGTACTTGAGCGCGAGCGCGAGGAAGTGCGGCGGCTGCCATGCGAGCATCAGCGAAAAGAGTATAAGCCCGTCGAGCCCTATGGAGGGCTTCACAGACGCATACCCTATGAGGACGGGAAGCGCTCCAGGTATCCCGCCCGCCACCGTCCCGTACGGCGAACGCCTTTTAAGGCAGAGCGTGTACAGGATGGTGTATGACGCCGACGCGGCAATTATCAGCAGGGTCGCCTCGGCGTTTAAGAAATGGTAAGAGACTGCCAGCGAGGCAGCTACAAGCGCGGCCCCAACACCCAGCACGGCGCGCCGCCCCAGCGATGAAAGCGCACGGTTCCTCTTAGCGAGCCTGGACATGGACAAATCCGTGCCGGCCTCTAACACGACGTTCATTGCGGCGGAGCCCATCGCGGCCATGAGTATGCATGCCACGGTGGTCATGCCCGAGGACGGGTCAGGCAGCCCCCCGCCCGCAAGCGCCATCCCCGCGAAGCCCGCCACCGATACCCCAAGCGCGATGCCCGGTTTCAGCACGAGGAGCGCGGAGACCACGGCGTCCGGCGTGTCTTCGGCCAGGCCGCGCGCGCATTCCACGGACGTCCCGTGCAAGACCCTTCCGCTCAACTCTGCGCGCCCTCCCTCGCGAGCGACGGCCTGAGCCACATCATGACCGCAATGGACAGCATGGTGACCGCGACCGCAAGGTGCAGCGCTGTGGCGGGGTAAAAAAGCCCGGACAGCACGACCACGCCGCCAACCGCTATCTGGAGGAACGTCAGGAGTACGAGCGAGAGCGCAAGCCCCCTGTTGTGAGCCTGCCCCGGCACAAGTTTTGTGAACGCGTACAGCGCAAGCGCGGTCAGGAATATGAAGTACGCGAACATCCTGTGCGAGAGCTGGGCCACCGTCAGTTTGTCAAGCAGCGCGGGTACGATGCTGCCCATGCAGAGCGGGAAGTCCGGGCACGCGAGCCCCGCGCCGGAATGCCGGACGTACGCGCCCAGCGCGGCCTGGGTGAATACAAATGCGGCAACACCCAGGTACACCCCGGCCCCTTCCCTTGCATGGCATGCCCGGCCCTCACCCATGTCGTGGACCGCGGCCATGTACAAAACCAGCAGGAATACCATGAGCCCGGCCATGAAGTGGAACGTGGTCAACTGTACCGGAAGCCCCAGTATGACCACCAGCCCGCCCATCACTATCTCCGCGGCGACAAGCCCCATTGCGAGCATGGGCACGGCCTTGGCCCAGCCCCTGTACTCCCTGGACCGCGCGTACGAGAGGACGGCGAGCGCGGCCGTCGCGGTTGCGGCAATCACCCTGTGGCCGAACTCCATGTATATGTCCCAGCGGTACGGCGGGACTACCCTGCCGTGGCAGAGCGGCCAGTCCGGGCATCCCAGCCCAGCCTTCATCCCGGCCACGAGGTTCCCCCATACGAGGAGAAGAAAAAAAAGCCCCACGGTGACCCTGCCTGTCATCGGCGCGCCTCCTTTACCTGAAAAGGACGTCGGACAACGTCCCGAATATCATGAGTGATAAAAAGACCAGCGGGAAGAGCGCGAAACCCCAGACCAGCCTGCTCTCGTTTCTCAGGTGCATGAAGTAAAGCGCGACGAGCGACGCCTTCACGGACGCGATGACCATCGCGGCCACCACGTTCAGCACGCCCAGGTCGATGTACGACACCCGCCACGTGACGAAGGTGAGCGCCAGGAGCGAGCCCCACACGATGAAGTAAATACGGTAGTCCTTCATGGCGCTATCCTATAAGGTAGAACATAGGGTAAAGGTATATCCATACGAGGTCCACGAAGTGCCAGTAGACGCCCGCTACCTCTACCGGGGTGTAGTATCCGGCTGTGAACTTCCCCCGGCCCGCAAGGAAGAGTATCGCGGACAGGACGCCCATCCCGGCCAGCACGTGCAGGCCGTGGACACCCACCATCATGAAGTACAGCGAGAAAAATATGTCGGTGCCCGGGTTCAGCCCCCGCGCGAAGTCCTCGGTCCACTCGAAATACTTGACCGTCATGAACACCCCGCCCAGGAGCACCGTGACCCCGAGGCAGTGCTTCAGGAGTTTTACGTTGCCCCTCTTTATGGCGGCGATGCCGGCAGCTACGGAGAGGCTGCTGCATATCAGCACCACGGTGTTGAGCGTCCCGAACACCCGGTTAAGCTCCAGGTGGCCGTCGTAGAATAGCTCCGGGTACTTTATCCGGTAGACGGTATAGGTCATGAAAAGCCCGCCGAACAGGAGCGCCTCGGTTAAAAGGAACACCCATATGCCCAGCTTGGAAGTCTCGTACCCGAGCGTCCGGGCAGGCCCGTCCTGTATGTGCGCGTCACCCGGCATCGGCCGCCCCTTTCCCGGCATAGCTGTACGGCCAGTCGGTCACGACAGGTATCTCCTCGAAGTTGTCCGTGGGCGGCGGAGACGGCGCCTGCCACTCGAGCGTGAGCCCGCGCCACGGGTTTGCCGGGGCGGGAGCGCCTTTGTACATGCACCTGATGAAGTTCCAGAACATTATGCCGACGCCGATTGCGAGGAACGCGGAACCGATGGAAGATATCACGTTCCCCGTCTGGTACTGGGCCGGGTACTCGGCGTACCGCCTGGGCATGCCCTCGACCCCCGTGATGAACATGGTGAAGAACGTGACGTTGAAGCTCACGACTATCACCGCCCATGCAACCTTCGCGACCCGCTCGTCCAGCATCCGCCCGGTCATCTTCGGGAACCAGTAGTGCAGCCCGGCGAAAAGCCCCATGACCGTCCCGCCCATCATGGTGTAGTGGAAGTGCGCGACCACGAAGTACGTGTCCGTGAGGCTGACGTCGGTAGCCAGCGCGCCCAGGAACGGCCCGGTCAGCCCGCCTATTATGAATAGGAATATGAACGCGAGCGAGTACAGCATAGGGGTCTCGAGCGTAATCTGGCCCTTGTACAGGGTAGCTATCCAGTTGAACACCTTTATCCCGGTCGGGACCGCGACGGAGAAAGTCAGGACGGAGAATATTATGCTCGCGAGCGTGGACATGCCGGCCACGAACATGTGGTGGCCCCAGACCAGGAACCCGGCGAGCGCTATTGCTATCGAGGAGTATGCTATCGCCTTGTACCCGAATATCGGCTTCCTCGAAAACACCGGGATGATCTCTGTTATCGCGCCCATCGCGGGCAGTATCATGACGTATACCACCGGGTGCGAGTAGAACCAGAAGAAGTGCTGGAAGAGGAGCGGGTCGCCGCCCTTGGCCGGGTCGAAAAAGCCAATCCCGAATATTCGCTCCATGGCGAGGAGGATGAACGTCATCCCGATGACCGGTGTGGCGACCACCTGGATTATGCTGGTCGCGTACATCGCCCAGATGAAAAGCGGCATCCTTAGCCATGTCATGCCCGGCGCGCGGAGCTGGTGTATGGTGACTATGAAGTTCAGCCCCGTCAGGATGGACGACATGCCGACAAGGAATATGCCGAACGACAGCATCGTAACCGATGCGCTGGTTTCGGCGGAGTAAGGCGTGTAGAACGTCCAGCCGGTGTCCATCGGGTGCGCGAGCGAGAACAGTATCACTACTATGCCGAGTATGAAAAGCCAGTAGCTCATCAGGTTTATCCGGGGGAATGCTACGTCCCTCGCGCCTATGAGGAGCGGGATGAAGAAGTTCCCGAGCCCGGACGGGATGCCGGGGATGATGAACAGGAATATCATCATCGAGCCGTGCATCGTGAAGAACTCGTTGTACGTCTGGTCGGAGAAAAACGCCGGGCCTGGCGTCAGAAGCTCCAGCCTTATGAGAAGCCCGAACACGCCGCCGGCGAGGAAGAAGAAGAGCGTGGTGAAGAGGTACAGCACACCTATCCGCTTGTGGTCGAGGGTCGAGGCCCACGAGCGTATACCACCCTCCTCAAGGTAGCCTCTCCAGGCCGGTGAAGCCGTCGTTTCCGCTTCCTGCATACAGGATGTCTCCGTATTACTTAAGCGTCTTCATGTACACGATGACGTCCGTGATGTCCTTGTCGGACAGGCTGCCCTTGAAGGTGGGCATTACGTTCGGGAAGCCCTTCACCACCTTCGCGCCGGGGTCCACGATGGATTCCCTTATGTAGTCGTCGTCCGCCCTGGCCGTACTGCCGTCCGAGAGCGTTACCGTACGCCCGTATAGCCCCTTTAAGCTCGGGCCGACCTTGACCGTACCGTCCAGGCTGTGGCAGGACAGGCAGCCGGAGTCCTTCACCAGCTTCTCGCCGTGCGCGGCCGGCGGCATGGCGGCCAGTTCCTCCCCGGCCTTGCCCGCGTACCACTCGTCGAACTCGTGCTGCTCCATCACGATGAGCCTTGCCAGCATCTGCGAGTGGCCCTCGCCGCAGTACTCCGCGCAGAATATCTGGAAGTCGCCGGTCCTGTCCGGGAGGAGCCACATCTGGGTGTACCGCCCGGGAAGTATGTCCTGCTTGTCCCTGTAGTCCGGGATGTACAAACTGTGTATCACGTCCTCGGAGGTCATGTTCAGCTCGACCGGCTTCCCGACCGGTATCCGGAGCTCGTTCACGGTCTTCCTGCCGTCAGGGTATGTGAACTCCCAGAGCCATTTTTTTGCAACCACGCCTATCCCGGTCGCGCCGGGGATAGGGGCGCGCATCTGCATGAACACCGTGAAGCCGTAATAGAATATGCTGATGACGAGCACGGATGGTATCACGACGAACAACGCTTCGAGCGCAAGGTTCGACCTGATGTCCGGGGTATCCTTGTCCTTCTCGCCCTTCCTCCTCCTGTACCTGAACGCGAAGTATATCAGCGCGCCCTGCGTGAGCACGAAGAAGAACATACCGATTGCCAGTATGTATATGAATACCGAGTCCACCTCGCCAGCGACCCGCGAGGCCGCGCCCTGCACGCTTAATATCTGGTCCATGTGTCCTTGCGCCCTGAACCGGCCTTGCCGCCATCGCCATCGCCATCGTCCCCGGGATGAGGGACGTCCCTCTTTTTCTCTCTTCTCCACATGGAATAAAGAAGCGCCGACATGCCCGCCGCGACCGCCGCGCCCATCGCGGTCATGACCCGCGTCGCCGCTACCGAGTACTTCCTGCCCGCAGGGTCGTAATGGAAGCAGAAAAGGAGCACCCTGTTCAGCGCCCGGGACTGCCCGACCCTGCCGTCCGCGGCCTCGGTCAATGCGAGCCTCAGGTCGAACGGTGAGACCTCTATGCCGTAAAGGTACCTCGTTATTCTGCCGTCCGGGGAGAGTATCACAAACGCGGACGGGTGCGCGAAGTTGCCGGGCCCGAGCTTCCTGTACCTGAATCCCACCGCGTTGACGACCGCCTGCGCCCCGTCCCCGAACAGGAACGGCCAGACTTCGCCCGGGTTGTCCACACCCTTCAGCATCCCGTAAGTCTCTTTTGACTTCTCCAGCGCGGCGTCCTGCCGCTCGTCCGGGTTGAAGCTTACGGTGACCACTCGGAGGTCTTTCCCGAGCTTCAGCCCGCCCATCTCGTCTATCGTCCGCGCAAGGTTCCTGAACGTGAGCGGGCATAGCATGGGGCATTCGTAGTAGTTCAGGCTCAGCACCACCGGCTCGCCGGTGAAGTAGTCCCCGAGTTTCACCCTGCGTCCGTCCTGGCCGGTCAGCACGGTGTCGAGCGGCACCAACGCGCCCAGGCGCTCGTCCACGCCAACCTCCTCAAGGACGGCGTCCTCCGGGTCGTGGCCGAAAGTGGTCTCCGTGTGTGCGTACGGGGCTAACGCCAGTGCGGCGAGCCCCAACAGCAGCGCCGCGAGTGCGACACCGGCCGTTTTGTTGTAAGTGTGCGCTTTATTGCGGCGGGTCCCCATCCGTTTAATTATAGCATATGTAATTTTGACATGCCAGCAAAGTTGGCGGCGGCGGGCAATCTTTGCCTTGACATGCTCCCCCGAGACCATATATTCTATGGTGGTGGTAATTACGCAATTTATTGCAGGGGCGGGCTTTTAATGTCAACGAGTAAGGACGATACCCTTTTTTCGCTGTTTCTGGGCCGGTTCATGCGCAACCCTCTCGCGGTCGCGGGTAGCACGGTGATATTCGTGTTGTTCGTAGTCGCGGCCGCCGCGCAGGTCCTGGCGCCTTACGGCCCGAGCGTGATAGACACCGCGAACACGCTGGCCCCGCCGTCCGCGGCGCACCTTCTGGGCACGGACGAGCTCGGGCGCGACGTGCTCTCCAGGATGCTGTACAGCACGCGGATATCGCTGATGGTAGGCTTCGTCGCGGTGGGCATATCGACGGTCATAGGCGTGTTCGTCGGCGCGGTATCCGGCTACTACGGCGGCTGGCTGGACAGCGTCCTTATGCGGTTCGTGGACATCATGCTCTGCTTCCCGACGATATTCCTGATACTCGCCGTAATCGCGCTGATGGAGCCGTCCATATGGAACATCATGGCGGTGATAGGCATCACGAGCTGGATGGGGGTGGCCAGGCTCGTGCGCGCGGAGTTCCTTACGCTGAAGGAGAGGGAGTTCGTGATGGCCTCCAGGGCGGTCGGAGCGCGCGACATGCGGATAATATTCAGGCACATGCTGCCGAACGCGCTCGCCCCGGTGGTCGTGTCCGCGGTCCTTGGCGTCGGCTCCGCCATACTCGTGGAGTCGGGCTTGAGCTTCCTGGGCATGGGCGTGCAGCCGCCAACCCCTTCCTGGGGCAACATACTTACGTCCGGGAAGGACAACATCGAGATAGCATGGTGGCTGTCGGTGTATCCGGGGCTCGCCATACTGGTCACGGTGCTCGGGTACAACCTGCTGGGCGAGGGGCTACAGGACGCGCTTAACCCGAGGCTGAAGGACTGATTGGTCCACCCTCCCCTTCATCCCCTCCCGTCAAGGGAAGGGGAAAACGTGGAAAGACCGGCTATGAAGAAGATACTGCTCGTGGACGACGAGAAGAACATCAGGGAGCTTTACGAGGCCGAGCTTGCCGAGGAGGGCTACTCGGTGATCGGCGTGTCTTCCGGGGAAGAGGCGCTCGAAGTGCTTAAGAAGGTCGTCCCGGAGCTTATCACGCTCGACGTCAGGATGCCCGGCATGGGCGGGATCAAAACGCTCCAGGCAATTCGCGAAATGCTCCCCACCGTCCCCGTCATCATGCTGTCCGCGTACCCGGAGTACAAGTCGGACTTCGACGTATGGGCGGCGGACGCTTACCTTGTAAAGTCGCCGGACACCGCCCCGCTCAAGGAGAAGGTGCGGTTCCTGCTTTCGGGCAGGTAGGAAAGAGGTTGGGATTACCGATGGAAGACATCAGGGACAGCAGCGCCGAACTGCTCAAGGTAATAGAAGACTTGAGGAGCACAATCGATGAGCAGGCCGCGCTCATAAAGGACTACAGGGCAGAACTCGAAAGGCTCGCGCCTGGCGGCGCGGACAAATACCGGATAACGACCGCCAAGGAGAAGGTGGACGGCGCGCTCCGGGTGCTGGACACCATGTACCATTACAACGGAGGATACTCCGCGTCCCCGCACGGCCACTACCAGGCGTTCTGGCTCCGTGACATAATGTACTGCACCATCGCAAAAGAGTACATGGGCGACTTCGCGTCCGTCAAAAAGTCTTTCGGGCTTGTGCTGGACGTGTTCGACAAGTACGGCCACAAGATAGACACATGCATAGACAACAAGCCGACCGAGAAGCACGACTACCTGCACGCCAGGTACCGCACCCACACATTGGAGGAGTTTCCGGACGAGTGGGGCCACAACCAGCTCGACATATTCGGGCTGTTCCTGTACAAGACCGGGAACCTCCAGATGAAGGGCATAGAGGTGCTGAGAGACCTGCGCGACCTGAAGAGGGTGCAGGACATCATATGGTACCTGTACTCCATAAGGTGGTACGAGTCGCCGGACTACGGGGTGTGGGAGGAGGGCCCGGAGCTTCACTCGTCCTCCATCGGGGCTGTGCTGGCCGGGCTGATGAGCGTCAGGGACAACATCGACGAGGTCAGGGTGCCCGCGCGGTTCATAGAGCAGGGCCGCGACGCGCTCGCAAGGGTGCTCCCCAGGGAAAGCGTATCGAGGCCGTACGACCTGGCGCAGCTCGCGCTGATATGGCCCTACAGGGTGGTCGACGCGCAGACCCGCGACCTCATCATCGAGAACGTGGAGCGGTACCTGCTCCGCGAAAACGGCGTCGTGCGATATCCGTCCGACCGGTACTACAACCCCGACCACCACAACCCGTCCGGCAGGGAGGCCGAGTGGCCGATGGGCCTGTCGTGGCTCGCCATAGTGTTCGCCAAGATGGCGGAGGACGCGCTCATGGCGGGCGACACCAGGAGGTGCATAGAGCTCCTGAAGAAGTCGCACCACTACGTCAAGCGCACCGAGAAGACCATGACCGGCGGGTACGCCATCCCGGAGCTTTACGTGGACGGGAAACCGAACCCTAACACCCCTCTCGGCTGGGCGCAGGCGATGTACATCATAGGCGTGCAGGTGATAGAAAACGTCAAGGCCAGGCTCGACCGGAACGTGGAGTAGCGGCACAGCCCTTTTGCTTTCCCTCTCCCCTCGCGGGAGAGGGCTGGGGTGAGGGAGGGATACCGGTTGGGCTCCGCTGTTTACCGTCTGGTGAAGAGTAGTGTAGACCTTACTTCACTTGAAAACGGAAATTAGTGATAATATTAATTAATACAAAGCGTTATTACTTCATAGACTAAAATGGACGTGCTCATGAAGCATTGGATTGCAAACGCTGTAGAGGTTCTTGAAACCAGTCTTGGGCCAATCCCTCACGAGCTTAACGGGCTTGACTGGAAGCAGAGCCTTTCCCCAAAGAAGGAACACTTACCACAACATATTTCTGCCATGGCAAATAACCCAAACGGAGGGTTTCTTGTATTTGGGATTGACGACCAGACCGCAAAGCCAATCGGCTTACAGCAGTCAGAGGCTAAGGCCATAGTTGGGCAGCTTGCCAATATTGGACGTGACGCCCTTGAGCCGCCAATTTCCATTGACCATGCTATGGTGGATTTTCGGAACGTAACGCTCCTGTTTGTGCATATCCAAGAACACAAAACCAAGCCCGTCCATTTGCGCGGCAAATCAATTGAGCACTGCTATATCCGTTCTGGAGGCACCACTCGCCGCGCCTCTCGGCAGGAAGTTGGGGCTTTGCTCCTCAATAGTCGCAATCCATGCTGGGAAGAGCTGCGGGCATCGACAATTTTGCAGCCGGACAAGGTGCTGGAACTACTCGACATAAAAACTATATATCGCTTGCTGGAGCGTCCTTTCGTACCCAATGATGATGAACTCTTGCGCTGGTTGGCAGAAGAAAAATTCGTTGAACCCAGTCAGGACGGTTATTACATTACTAACTTTGGGGCTATTGCTGCGGCACACCGTCTTATTAATTTTGAAGGACTTGAACGAAAACGTATACGCCTTGTACGCTATAAAGGTTTGAACAAAGTCGAAACTACCGATGAAGATAAAATCGAAGGTCAGAAAGGTTATGCCATCGGGTTTGAAGGGTTGATTGGCCATCTAATAAAAATTCTCCCCCACAGCGAAGTCATCGAAAAGGCTTTACGGCGTGAAGTTAGTGTTTATCCTGAGCCTGCCCTACGTGAACTTATTGCCAATGCCTTAATCCATCAGGATTTCACCATTCCTGGAACCGGCCCGATGATTGACATATTCGACAACCGCATAGAATTCATAAATCCAGGCTCTCTTCCCCCTTCAAAGAGGCTTGATCGTCTTATTGGCACGACTCCTGAATCACGTAATGAGATTCTGGCGTCGGCTTTTCGTCGATACCGAATCTGTGAAGAACGCGGAACCGGCTTTTTGAAGGTTGTGACTATGGTAGAACTGTTCGGACTTCCTCCTGTGGCTTTCGAGCAAGGAGAAAACTATTTTAAGGTAACGCTCTACGCCCCACGAAAATTTGCAGAGATGTCCCAGGTCGAACGTATCGAGGCATGTTACCAACATGCCGTACTCAAGTATTTCAGCAGTAGCGCAATGACCAACACGTCGCTTCGTGACCGCCTCAAGATGCATGAGAAACAGCGGACACAGGTTTCCAACCTCATCCGGGATGCACTTGACGCTGGACGCATAAAACGCAAAGACCCAACGTCGTCGTCCTCGAAGTTTGCAGAGTATATACCGTATTGGGCATAATTATGGGACAACCGTACATTCATCCTGCGTTTCCGCAACCGGATGACCCATCCATAATTCTCTGGCGTTACATGAATGTCGAGAAATTTAAGTGGCTCGTGGATTGTGGCCGTCTTCTTATGCCGAACGCAGATAGGCCTGGCGACCCTCTTGAAGGCACTCAACCCAAAGGTGATCGGGAATGGTGGCAGAGCAAAGTGGAAAACGCGGAGTCAGAGGAGAAGCGGCGTATCATTGAGCACAACCGTAATCTTATATCGAGATTTGCGGAAAGATTCCGTGAAGACTATTATTATGTGAGTTGTTGGCACATGAATCCCGTTGAGAATTACAAAATGTGGAAATTGTATACTACAAAGCCCGAGGCGGTTGCCGTCAAAACTACGTATGTAGCGCTTAAGGAATGTCTTCCGAGCTATCTCTATTTGGGGATGGTACGCTATATTAACTATGAAACCGAGCCTTTGCCTCCACGGCTAAACATGTTCGAATATATAACACATAAGGACATACAATTTAGCTTTGAACGAGAGGTGCGCGCAGTTGCGTCTCCACCAGCGGTGGCCGAACTAGGGCTCACGCATTTCAACAAAAACCTTTTTGAATCAGAAACTAAATCAGGGTTTATAGCCTATGCTCCTCAAGTTGACCTCAAGTCTTTAATTCATGGTGTGGTTTTGCATCCTGAAGCGCCTTCAGCATTCGAGTCAGAGGTCATTGAAATGTGCACTAAGAACGGTCTACCACGACCCGATAAATCTCAGAGGAATTGACATGGCCAACTGAGCAGGGTATACCAACGGACCATAACGGCAATGTAGGCTCTGTTCACCCTTCCCATCCACTCTTACTTACCTGACATCATGCGCATGATGCCAGGCCGAGCCCGATTATATGCTCTGGTTCCCGCTCACGCTTTTCTCGGCATTCATGCTCGCCACGGCGGACGCGCTCACCAAGCGCGAAGTCGGCGCCACCGGCTTTTACATGGCCACATGGCTCCGGGGCGTGGCCGCGCTCCCGCTCCTTGCGCTCGCGATGGCGTTCGTGCCCGTCCCGCCTCTGGACAAGACGTTCTTTGTTGCCGTGGCCGTCGCGCTCCCGTTCGAGATAACCGCGTCGCTCCTGTATATCAGGGCGATACAGGTATCGCCGCTCTCCCTTACCGTCCCGTTCCTCGCGCTGACCCCGGCCTATGTGGTCGTAATCTCTTTCCTGCTTCTGGGCGAGGCGCCGTCCGTGCAGGGCGGCGCGGGCGTGGGGCTGATATGCCTGGGCGCCTACCTTCTGAACGTCAGCACGGTAAGGGGCGGCGGGTTGTTCGAGCCTTTCCGCGCGATAACGAGGGAGCCCGGCTCGATGATGATGATGGCGGTCGCCGCCATATACGCCATAACCTCGAACCTCGGGAAGCTCGCGATACTCCATTCGTCGCCCGTGTTCTTCGCATTTTTTTACTGGCTCCTGTACTGCGCGGCGCTGACGCCTGTACTGTACTACTTCGACAGGGGCGCGTTCAGCGCGGGGCGGCTGAAGCCCGCGCTCCCGGTCTTTCTGACCATAGGTACGGTCCAGGGCGCGATGGTCCTGACGCACATGCTTGCCATGAAACTGACACAGGTCAGCTACATGGTCGCGGTCAAGAGGACGAGCCTTCTGTTCGGGATAGGGTTCGGTTTCCTGATGTTCAGGGAGAAACACATAGGCGGGCGGCTGGCTGGATCGCTCATCATGCTGGCGGGTCTCGTGCTCATTGTATCGCAGTAAATGGCAGCGGACTATTGACAAGCGATACCGTATAATTATAGATTAGCAGGTGCGGGTTTGTCTTTTACTGGGGGCAGGATGGCGAGACTGGTGGTAACGGGCGGCAGGAAACAGGGCGAGTTCCACGTAATCATGCCGGAGGGCATGTCTATAGGGAGACTCCCCACAAGCGGCCTCTGCCTTGTGGACGAGCGGGTGTCGCGCCAGCATGCAAGGATAGAGCGCAGGGAAGACGGCTGGCACGTCATAGACCTGGGCAGCATGAACGGGACGAAGGTTAACGGGGTCGCGGTGGCCGACCACCTGCTGGTCTCCGGTGACAGGCTTTCCATCGGCACGCACTCGCTCCTCTTCGAGGACGAGGCGACCGCGCAGGTCGTTGTGGCCGAGGGCCGTCCGCTCGTGCCGGGCGACGGCACCGTAGTGAAATCGCTCGCCCAGATATCCGCGCTGATGAAGCCCGGCGTGGTCTCCGGGCCAGCCGCGCTCGAGAAGTCAAACAACACGCTCCGCACCCTGTACGAGGTCGGCAAGGCGCTCCTTTCCACGTCCGGCCTTAGCGGTCTTCTGAACCTGATAATGGACCAGGTGTTCAAGGCGCTCCCGGCCCAGCGCGGCTTCCTGCTGCTCATAGACCCCAGGACCGGCGAGCTCATGCCGAGCGTCGTCCGCACGAACGAGCCCGGCTACGAGGGCGGGGTGACCATCAGCCGCACCATCACCGACGCGGTGATAAAGGACAGGGTGAGCGTCCTTACCGGGGACGCGGCCACGGACCCGAGGTTCCAGTCCGGCGAGTCTGTCATAATGTTCGGCATCCGCTCCGCGCTCTGCGCGCCGTTGTGGAGCGACGAGGAAATAATAGGCGTGATATACATAGACACGAGAAACGACGCGTATTCTTTTACCGAGGACGACCTCGACCTGTTGACCGCCATGGCCAACCAGGCTGCGATAGGCATCCTGAACGCACGGCTCGCGGAGAAGGCGCGAAGGGAGGCCGAACAGAGAAACCGGCTCGCCCGCTACCACTCGCCCGCTGTCGTGGAGCATATCCTTCGGGAGTGCGAGGACGAGGCGGAGCTGCTCGCGGCGTCCGAGAAGGAGGTTACCGTGCTGTTCTCGGACATAAAGGGCTTCACGTCCATCTCGGAGAAACTGACCCCTACCGAGGTGTCCGAGCTTTTGAACGAGTACTTCACGAAGATGACCGACATCGTGTTCGAGTTCGGCGGTTCGCTGGACAAGTACATAGGCGACGCGGTGATGGCGCTCTTCGGCGCGCCGTTCGCCGGAGAGGAAGACGCGGTCAACGCGGTGCGCGCCGCTGTCAAGATGCAGGCGGTACTGAACAAGAAGCCGGCCGGGCTCGAAGGCCTGTCGGTAAGGATAGGGATAAACACCGGCGTGGTGGTCGCGGGGAACATCGGCTCGCCCAGGCGCATGGACTACACGGTCATAGGCGACGCGGTGAACGTGGCCCAGCGGCTCGAGTCCATCGCCAAGCCTGGCCAGGTGCTGATAGGCGGCTCGACCTACGAGCGGGTAAAGGACAGGTTCCTCTTAAACGAGATCGGCCGCCAGCACGTGAAAGGGAAAGACGAGGAAGTAGTAATCTACGAGGTGCTGGGGTAGAGTACCCACAAATATAGTAAGTCGCTTATTCTAAAATAGCAACTATAGCTATTCCTATACTACCAACTATAAAAAACACAGGAGTGTCTTATTATCTTTTAGGTCGTTAAATAATAACAGTAGGTTCTATATTACATCATTTGCGCTGAAAATATCGATGTAGCGCCTGAAGAGAAAAAACCGGTTTCGCTGCTGACCTGTAGCCTCTACCAAAACATCCATCTCTACAAGTGTATTAATTAATTGATTTGCAGCAGCATAATTGACCCTCAATAAATCTTTCGCTTGACCCACTGTGATAGCCGGACTTTTATATAGGAACATTATCAGATGCCTGGCGTTTTCCGCCCTGCGTCCCAGGGAGACCACTTGCCGTTCAAGTTCCCGCTGCAACGTTAATATTTGCATAAAAGTACGTTTGCCATTTTCGGCCGTAGTTAGTACAGCCTGAAGAAAAAAACGGACCCAATGTCCTATGTCGTTGGATTCTCGGACACGTGAAAGCGCATCATAATAAGCAGCGCGGTGTTTCTCCAAATGCGCGGAAAGATATAGGGACGGCTTGCTCATAAGTCCGTGTCCAACCAGATAGAGCGTAATAAGCAACCTGCCAATGCGCCCATTCCCGTCAAGGAAAGGATGGATCGTCTCAAACTGGTAGTGGCTGATTGCAACACGCACTAAGTGCGGGACATTTATATTTTCATCGTGCCAGAAGGCCTCTAAATCAGCAAGCAGTTCAGCCATATCATCATGGTGTGGCGGTATGAAAACAGCATCCGCCAATGATGCGCCACCTATCCAATTCTGGCTTCGGCGAAATTCGCCAGGAGTCTTGTTTGCACCGCGAACACCCGACATAAGTATTTCATGGGTCTGGCGGAGAAGCCGTAGAGAAAGCGGCAGGGTTTTTAACTCCTCAATAGCCGTATTCATGGCGCGTACGTAATTCTGGACTTCTTGCCAGTCGTCTCTACGTTCCGGTAGAACCTCGTTCTTGTTAAGTACAGCCTCCTCCATTTCGGTATGAGTTCCTTCTATACGACTGGAAGTATTGGCCTCTTTAATTATATGCATGTGAATGAACAGGTCCACATCCGGCACTATCAACGTAAAAGCATTCAGCTCGCCGAGTGCCTTATTTGCTTTTTCAAGTAGTACATTTATCCGGGTATCATCCCAACTCCACTCGTGATTAACGGTTGCAGGCATAAAGCTCTTGTACTGGTACTGCTGCCTGTATTCTCCAGACCGAAACTTTTCAAATTTCATATTCACCTGTTCAACCGGGAAAAATATGGTCTATATTATGCGAAAGTGACTTCTCGGCCTACAGCCACCACCTGTCCATCACGAGCCCGGCATCGTAAAGTTTCATCAGCCGCTCTTTTGCGATGGGGACCACCTTCGGGCCTTCCGCGCCGGATAGCGTGGCGTCCGGGTACAGCAGCATCGCCTGCCGGAACGCGTATGCCGCCTCGGTCCAGCGGCCCAGCTTCTCGTACGCCTCGCCCATCCTGAAGAGCGCGGTGCCGGTGCATACCCCCGCTTTAGAGGCCATGTTCACCTCGCCGTAGGACTCCACCGCCTTCCCGTACTCGCCGAGCCGCATGTACACGTTACCGAGGTCGAGCGCGGCTATCCCCCTCTCGTCGCCGGTCACCCCTTCCACTGCCGGGACGTTCTCCAGGTATCCGGCGCTATCCACCAGTTTCAGGTTGTACAGGTAACCGCCCGCGCCGACGGGCGTCTCGACCATACAGGGTGCCGTGTCGACAGACGCATCGGACTCGATACCGCGCCTGCTGAGCGCGAGGTGGTGCGCCCCTCCCCGCGCTATCGCCCGGTCAAGTTCCGCCTTGGCCGCGACGGGCGAGCCGTCCACCCCGGTTATCAGGACACCCGGCAGGATGCCCGCCTTTGCGGCCGGGAGGCCGGGGACCACGTCAATGACTTCCACCCCGCCAATGGCCCGGTCCACGAGCCTTGCACCGATGCACGGGTGCAATGTTTCGGTCGTCGCCCTCCAGTCTTCCGCGAACTTCTCCGCCTCGCGCCTGAGCCCGTCCATGCCGGAGGCAGTCAGGTCCACCGTGTCAACCATGTCGCTTGCCGTGGAAAAAAGCGACAGTTCGAGCGAACTGCCGCCCTCGGTCTTTCCGGGCGTCACAAGCAGCGCAAGCTCGACGCGCGCGTCCTCCATTATGCCTGATAGCGCCGCCGCGTCCTCGAGCGACAGTACCTTCTTCCGGGCCGCCAGAAAGCCGAGGGATGCCGGGTCGAGCCCGCGCTTCTTCATGGCGTCCCCGAGACCGTCGAGGCCTGCCGTTAACACCATCACCTCGCCCGTGCCCGTGAGCGCGTCCGCGACCATGCCAGACCCGTCCTTGCCGCTGTCCGCCACTATTAACAACACCCTTCTCTTGAGGACGCCCCGGCAGGAGGCATGCTCGCCCGTGGTAGTGGTGACAGACACCTCCAGCGGCTCATAATAATCGCGTTTGAAGACAACCGTGTGCTCTCCGCCGCTGACCTTGTCCACCTTTACCGGCGTGACACCCGCCTGCCGCCCGTCCAGCGCCACGCTTGCGCCCGGAGGACGGCTGGCTATCTCCAGGCTGCCGGTAGCCTCGGCCATCTTGTCGTCTACCGTGAGTGTAACGTTCTTCTTGATATTGATGGTCCCGGAGGAAGTCTCGAAGCCGGGCTTCCTGAGCGTGAGCCTGTACTCGCCGGCCGTTACCCGTCCCTTCCTGACCGGCGCGTCGCCAAGGAGCACGCCGTCAAGGTAGACCTCCGCGCCGGACGGTTCACAGTTCACGACGAGCGTACCCTCGCTCACGACCGCGTCGCGCGCCCTGAAGTAGGCGTCGTATATCTTCGGTGAGACCATGTCGGGGTCAAGCTCAAGGGACGTGTCGAGCGTGAGCGACTGGACAAACTCGCCGTACACCTTGTCCGGCTCGTCGAATGCTGCGTAGATGAACGCGAGCCGCTCGTGCGCGTGGGCAAGGCGTGCAGCGTCGTCGAGCTGCGCGAGGGCGGCCTGGTAGTACCCGAGCGCACGCTCGTAGTCGCCCATGTCGTAGCTCTCTTCGCCCTTCGCGTAGTTCTCGGGGCCGGTAAGCTCCCTCTTTTCTCCGGCCTCTTCTCCGGATGCATCGGGTGCGGGCTCGTCCGGTATTATGGACCAGCCTTGCAGCGCGTAGGGCTCCTCCGGCAGGGGGCCTTGTTCATAAGGTCCGGCGGCGGCGGTTGCGACCGGCGAAAAACAGGCGAGCGCCATCATGAATACAACCGCTATCCCGAGTATTGGCATATCAGCTCTTCTTTTCCAGTTCATTTGAGCACCGCAATGCGGCTGTTGCCACGGTCGGCAACGAACACAAAACCGGAACCCGATACCGCCGTGCCCGCCGGGGCGTCCAAAGGCGATTTCGCTTCCCCGCCCGGGAACTCTGTCAACGGGTTCAGGTCCCTGTCCAACACCACGACCGAGCGCCGCCCTGCGTCGGCCACGTACACGTTGCCCGCGATGTCCACCGCGATGCCGTACGGGTCCTTCAGGGAAATCCCCGCATCCCTTGATGTTGCCATGACGGCGGCCAGCTCGCCATTCCGGCTGTACGAGTAGACGGTGTCGGCGGAGTTGTCGGCCACAAGTATGTTTCCCCTGATGTCCACCGCCACCCCGGCCGGGGACCTGAGCGCGCCCACGGACCCCGGCTGCAGTACTCCTATGTTTCGTACGAACCTGCCGGACGGGTCGAACATTACCACGCGCCTGTTTCCCGTATCCGCCACGAAGGAAAACCCGCCCGCGTCCACGGCGATGCCGGACGGCGACCTTAGCTCGCCGTCCCCTTCGCCCTTCCTGCCAAAGGAAAGCATCAGCCTCCCGTCCGGCTCGAACACCTGCACCCTGTTATGCCCGGAGTCTGTTACGTACACGCGGCCCCAGGGCCCGGCGGCCACGCCGGAGGGCTCGTCCATACGGTCTTCCTTCTCCAACGTCGCGGGCGCGAGCGACTGGGAGGCGAGTTCAAGCTTCCCGTCCCTGAATACAAACGCCTGCACCCTTCCGTTCGCGGTGTCCGCGACGTACAGCCTTCCCTCCGGGCCCAAGGCTACGCCCTGTGGCTTGTTGAACATGCCGGGCGCGCCGCCCTTCTCGCCCTGGGTGGACATAAGCGTCAGCGGCGAGCGGTCCCTGGCGCGCAGGGCCAGTTCCGCGGCCATCAGCGCATCTTCGGCGTAAAGGCCGGCCGGGTGCGCGTCACGCACCGACTGGAGCGCGGAGAGCGCATCGGCCGTCTTCCCTTCGAGAAGGTACGCGATGCCGGTCCTGTATCCGGCCGGGGCGGCGAACTCCGAGGAGGGGTATTTCTCCATGAACGCGGACAGCCCGGAAACGGCCTCGGCATAGTTGCCCTTCTCAAGCTGGCAGATGGCCGCGTAGTACTCCGCGTCGTCCGCAAGCGGGCAGTCCGGGTAAAAGAACGGTATCTTCATGAACTCGGCAATCGCCTTCTCCAGGTCGCGGCCCGGGTTAGACGGGTTGAACCAGTAGGACGCGAGCTCGAACTGCGCGGACGGCGCCATGTCCCCGTCCGGGATCAGCGCGAGTATTATCCTGTACTGGTCGAGCGCGTCCTTGCCCTTCCCCTGTGCCATATAGTGTTTGCCGAGCCAGTAGTACGCGTCGTCGGAGTACCGGCCCTTGGGGAAGTCCTTGACGAACTCCGTCATCTCCTTGACCGCCGGGTCGTACGCGCCCTGCGAGTAAAGGCTCATCGCGTAGTCGAACCGCGTCTTCTCGTCCGGCCCCGCGGATTTCACGACACCAGGCAGCGTTATCAAAGCGAGGACGCATGCCGCGGTGAAAATGCGCACGGTACGGTAGCGGAGTATCGGCATTTTGTCTCCTTGTCTATTTGCCCAGGTCGATGACGACCCTTGTAGTCTCGTCCGGCTTGATGGACACCCTGGCCCTTTTCTTTATACCCATCCTGGGGTTCGCGAGCAGCAGCCGGTGCTCGCCCGCGGTGAGCCGTATTCCGGCCAGCGGAGTCGTGCCCTTCTCCTCGCCGTCCACGAACACGACAGCCCACGGCTTGGCGTTCACGTTGAGCTCCCCGTACTGCCTTACGAGCGTCGCGCTCACCCTTGCAACTCCCGCCGGGCCGGGGCTGACCGTCTCCTCGTAAGGCGCGAAACCCGGCATCCGGAGGTTCACCGTGTACTGTCCGCCTGGCCTTAGCCCCGACACCTCGCCGGGCGTGGTCTTGCCGGTGTCCCTGCCGTCTATGAATATCTTCGCGCCCGCGGGCGACGACGACGCCGTGATGGCCGATGTCAGCTCTACCATAACCGCATGGACGTTTCCCTCGCCGCCGGGCCCGGCCCTGAACGACCCGGCCCAGTCCCTGTACCCTTCCCTGGCGACCCTCACCCTGTGGTCCTTGTCCGGCTCGTACCCGGACATCCTGAGCGGGGTTACGCCCGCGTTTTTCCCGTCCACGTACACGCCCGCGCCGGGCGGCTCGGACGTTATAACGGCGGTAACTGGCGACGCCTTCGGCCCGGGTCCTGGCTTGCCTGGCACGGGTGCCGCTTCCGCGGGCTTGCCTTCGGCCTGGCCGGGCTTTTCCGTCTTCGCGGCGCCGCCGGACGACGGGGCCGCCGTGGCATCCGTGGCGGGCAGCGCCGGGGCAGCCTGCACGCTCATCGAGCCCCTTCCGGCCCGTCTGTCCATCACCTTCGAGCCGACAAAGGCCCCGGCCAGCGCCAGGGCGGCCAGTACGGCAAGGACTAACGCGAGGTTGCTCTTACGGGACGTCTCCGGCCCCACGGATACGGGCTGGGCTGCTGCGCGGGTTGGAGGCGCGGGGGCAGGCTTTGCCGCATGCGCGGGCTTGGGGGCCGTGGGCTTACCGGCCACGCCTCCTGCAGGCCCCGCGAGCGTGTCCGCGTATATGGAGTCCGGCACTACGGTCTCGTCCATCATGCGCTCCTCTTTTATCTCCTCCTCTATGTCGTCTTTGAAGAGGCCATACATGTACTCGCTCAGCGAACGGCCGCTCGTGGAGTAGCCCGCGTCCCTCATGAACTCGAGGAGCGCGGTCTCCATCTCGGACGCGTCCCGGTACCTGTCCGCTGGGTCCTTTGCGAGCGCCTTCAGCGCTATGGCCTCCAGCCGGGGCGGGAATTTCGTGTCAAGGTTTGTGGGGAGCGGCTCGACCCTGGCTGCCCTCACGAGTTCGAGGGTGCCTATGTCCGTGTCGCCCTGGAAGAGTTTCCTGCCGGTAAGCGCCTCGTACAACACGATGCCGGTCGAGAATATGTCCGAGCGCATGTCTATCGGTTTCCCCATCGCCTGCTCGGGGGACATATAGGAGAGCTTGCCCTTCAGCACCCCGGCCTGCGTGTCCCTGGACTGGGTCGCGGCCTTGGCGATGCCGAAGTCGACTATCTTGACCTCGCCCTCGTAGGATATCAGGATGTTCTGCGGGCTGATGTCCCTGTGTACGATGCCAAGCTCCTCGCCCTTGTCCTTCATCCTGTGCGCGTATGCGAGGCCGGCGAGCGCGTTCGCCGTGACGAGGCATGCGTGCTCCACGCGGAGCCGTCTGCCGGCCTTGGCCCCGCGCGAAAGCACAGTGCGGAGGTCCTTCCCGCGCACGTACTCCATGACTATGCAGTAGGACTCTTCAATGCGGCCGAGGTCGTATATCTGTACTATGTTCTGGTGGTTCAGGAGCGCGGCGACCTTGGCCTCGTCGATGAACATCGAGATGAAATCATCGCTTGCGGCAAGGTGGGGGAGTATCATCTTTATCGCGAGGAGCTTTTCGAAGCCCTTTTCGCCGGGCTTCCTGGCCTTGTACAGCTCGGCCATGCCGCCCGCGGCGATCTTCTTTATCAGGAAATAGTTTCCGAACCTCTTGAGGCTTGCCATCAACCCTCTCCGGGGTAATTACCTTTGCACTTTAAATTGCGAAAAACAGAAAACGCGGTAGACGGTCGCTTGACCACTCATTTTCTTTTTGCCTGTCACCCCGTGCCTGACACGGGGCCCAGGAATTTGAACTTCCTGGATCCCCGCTTTCGCGGGGATGACGAACGAAAACTTCCGCGCATTCAGGCTGCGGGGTGCGGAGGGGCGCCGGGGACCGCGCCCGCCATGATAGCTGGCAGACCGGACAGATCCCTCAGCCGCTCGTATATTATCCATGCGAGGGTATGGAGGTTAACCGTGTCCTCGCGGTTATAGCTCACAAGCCTGTCCAGCGCGCCCTCTTTCCCTGCCAGGTGCGCGCGCCAAAGGAGCACCGCCTCGTAACCGTCCATGCCGTCCACTTCGTCCGCGCGGGTTATCCCGACGACCTTTTCCACCTTTTTCAGGCCGCCCTTCAGCCCCGCGCCGTGGCCCGCCGGACAGAGGTCCAGGTGCGGGACGTCCACATAAAGACCCGGAAACGCAGCCTTCAGGTAGGGGAGGTCAAACCCGCTCCCGAAGAAGCTGACCAGAAGCCTCGCGCCCTCGAACTCGGCCGCGAGCGCGTCCTTGTCCAGGTTCACGCCCTTGACGTACGCCCTGTACTCCCCGTGCGAACAGAAGCCCGCGACCGTCACTCCGCCTTCGTGCGCCGGGGCGCCGTCGGTCTCTATGTCCAGACAGACCGCGTCTTTTTCCAGTTCGTCCCACAGCCGCCAAATGCCCGGCGTCCCGAGAAGCCCGCCCAGATACCGGTAGTCCCCGGAATCGAGCGCTTCTTGCGCATTTCCTATCAGCCCGTCCAACATGGACTTCCTGGCGGGCGAGAACATCGGTATGCGCTTCCTGTCCGTAAACCCGCGCCAGTCGAGCACCCCCATCTCCCAGA
>Ga0214472_10001601_pt1 | contig 25086 bp, 24 predicted proteins | sample RVTome_6_FD_207662 | JGI IMG/M metagenome (GOLD analysis project Ga0214472, IMG submission 207662) | Soil microbial communities from uranium-contaminated site in the Upper Colorado River Basin, Wyoming, United States - RVT140D175 | ecosystem: Environmental > Terrestrial > Soil > Contaminated >...
ATTGATGGAAACACGTTTGTATTACCCAAGCCTGTTGAAGATACAGTGTTGGTGACGTCGGTGACAAAAAACTCATCTGTTCCAACCTTGATAATGGCCTTTTGATTATTCATGGTGGCTACGCGTGGACTGGACAGTACCTGGACGTTACCCTGGGTCTTAAGCAATTCTATAAATGCAGTAAAGTCCCCCAGTTCAAGCGCCAGTGTAAATACACCGCCAAAAGCTTCAGACAGGGCGCCTGCAATAGGCGTCAGGTTACCCGGATCCAGGTTGCCCGACTGGCCCGATATACCGCTTAATCCTGATTCATTGACCAGGACGCTGCCGCCGCCAATATTGGCAGCGGTAATGCTATTGTTACCGGGACTCAGCATGGCACCCCAGTTAATACCGGTTTGGAAACCTTCATTCAGCGTTACTTCAAGGATCTTTGCCTCCAGGATCACCTGGCGCTGCACAATAAGTTGGGTTGCCTGAAGATAGGCCTCCACCTCCCTGAGTTCTGTCGGCAGGGCCCTGACCACCACCACCCCGGATTGTGGATTAACCACAACACTGCGGCCTTCAGCCTTACCGACGATCGCCAATACAGAATTCCGCAATTCAGTCCAGAATGTCGACTTTGGTTGGCTGGTATTAATGCGGGCACCAACAGCAGTTGAACTACTGCGTGGTGGGGTAGCCACCGTATTATCACCCGGGCTTGTTGCGGATGATGTGTTGTTCTCAGTCAGCGAACCGGAACTCACCTGGGTTTGTGAACTGCCTGAACGATCAACATTGAGATAATTGATTTGATATATACGTGCACGCAATCGGCCCGGCAATACCTGGAATCCATAAGGCGTGCTGATAAACTCGTATCCGTAAACATCACGGGCGGCTTCCATGACATCTGGGATAGCAACATTACGCAGATTCAAAGTAATCAACCCTTTGACTTCCGGATGAATCACCATGTTGTATTGGGTTCCATCCACCAGGCTCAGGAAAAACTGTTCAGCTGGTACATTATTAACAGAAATATCAAAACGCTGTTCATCCTGGATCTGCGGTACTCTCAGGGCATCCAGGTTGATAGTAGGGATCAGTGCTTTTGATACATCATCTGGCAAGCCTTTTTGCTCGCGGTTTGCTGTGATGGAATCATCAATCACAGTCTCCATCTTGTTGGCCACATCCTGGCGTGGAGGTCCTGTTTCACAACCATGTAAACAAATGACCAACGTAATCATTAAGGCAGTATTGATTTTCATGTTCACATTAAGTCTCTTTAAAATATTGGATTTGGATTCATGGAAATTATTCTTTGCTCATCTTTTTATGCACAAAATCACTAAATAACCTGACAACAACCTGTTTATCCTCATAATCCAGGATGACATTACCGGGGTTGATTTCTATAATCCTAGCTGGCCCGATTTCATCACCGATCCTGACGAGCTTGCCGTTTATAACTGCGCTGCGTTCATTAGCTGAAATACGTATTACTGTAACTTTCCATTCGATCAATTCTTTTGGTAATTCATATAACTCCATAATGGCAGGCTCACTGTAATCTGCGGGCCGCGTTGGATCAGACAGTCCGGCGACTGCTGATGATATTGGCCCAAGAGCCAGATTACATATACAAAGTATGTATAGTGTTCTGCTCATGAAATTACACATCTATCCAGTTTTTTTGCAGACTCAGTGTGAAAACCTGAATGGCTGCACGCGCAAATGGATAACCTATTACCTGATATTCAATACTGCCCCAGAAAAACCTGGAATCCAGCGTTTCCAATTCCTTTAAATAATCCAGCGTGGACATGTAATCACCTTCAAATTCGATCCTGATCCCATGTTTGTAGGCATTGACTATTCCCGTTCCTGCAGACGTCTCATCTTTTGGCGTAGTCAAATTTGACCCTGCTTTTTTCTTGTCCTGCCCATCACCAGTCAGACTGGTTGCACCAAGGCTTTTCAATTCTGTCAACTTTAGCCCTTTAGTTTTATGAAGCACATCTTCCAGTATCTTTGCCATTTGTCCGGGAGAAACCAGATGTGCCGTTGTGGTCTGCACTTCGTCGTTTAATTGCTTGAGTTCTGCTTTTAGTGCATTCAGGTTCAGTTCCAGTTCAACGTTGGGGTCCATGCGGTTGTCTTCCAGGGTTTTTTGTATTTGTGTATAGGTTGCCAACTGGGTTGCCTGTAGCTGCTGCAAGTCAGCCTTGATTTTCATTTGCTGATTACTGAGAGGCTGCATGAGCAATGCATCCCATATACTGTAAAGCACGAAAAGTATTCCAAAAAATACAATAGCCCGTTCCCTGATACTGAGATTATCAATCTTTTCTGTAATTTTTGTTAAAGTCATATCATGTTACTCATTTATTTTGTGCTTACCTTGAAGGCAATCTGGTTCGGTGTTTCAATATCACCGGAACGTTTTAATTCCATGAAATTAAATGACGCGCCGGAAAGCGCCTGTTCATTAGAAAGTTGCTGAATATACACAGGCACCAGTTCGGATGAAAGGGTATTACCCTGCAGCATCAGTGCTGTACCGCCACCAGTAATGGCAAATTTAGTCAGCCAGGCGCCCTCAACACGTTGTCTTGCGAAGGCTTCCAGGTGGCCGGAAAAACCACTGGTATTACCTAGTGCCTTCCCGGACAGTATCTGCTGTATGCGCCTGCTTTGCTCCAGTTCCCGGGAAACACGTACGATTTCCTTTTCCAGCAACGTGCTTTTTGCCTTGGCCGGTTGTTGTTTTTTCAGTTTGTTCAGTTGCGCAGTCATCTCCTGCAATTCACCCTTGATATTTGTGACCTGCTTACTGAAAGGCGTCATACTGTATAATTCGTAGGCATAGAGACCTGCGAAAACAAAAATAAAAAACAGGCATATTTGCAGCATCGTCGCAGCAGAGAATACTTTCTTCTGCTTGCGAAACATGGGCTGATAAAGATTGATTTGCTGGTTCATAACGTCATTGTCTCGTGTCGCAGTGCTGCCCCAATCGCCAGTAGACAACGCGACTGTATCTCATGGGGTACCGGCTCTTTTGCGTCGATCAATTCATTGACGTCCAGCATACGGGTTTGCACACCCAGCTGGCCTACCAGATATCCCATCATCCCCGGTATTTCCCTGGGCATCGGTGAAATTACAATGGCAGAAACCTGGGGTTGTGAAAAATGGCTTTCGTAGTAATCCAGTGATCGCTGTATCTCGATAACAATACTATCCAGCCAGCGTCGTACCGCAGGATCACTTTCCTGCAAGTCCTTTAGCGGTAATTCATTCATACCGGTATCAATGCGCCGGGAAAGATAGAGTGTGGATTGGCGGGTGATAGTGATCAGTCCGCTGTCGTCGCCGATATAGACCAGTGCGACGCCACCCACGTCTTCAGGCAGCAATGCCGCAACATTACGTAAAGCGAGTTCCGGGATATCAATAATATTCAGATTCAACCCGGCCTTCTGTAACTGGTTAATTTTTTGTTTCACAGTTTCAGCACGGGCTACTACCGCATACATCATCTTGTTCCTGCCGGCAGTTTTCTGGTTCGGTACTTCAAATACATCGACGACTGCATCATCAATATGGAAATCGATCAGGTCTTTTACTTTCCAGCGTATGGCCGCCCGCAGTTCCTCAGGACGTACATCGGGCGCTTCAACCAGTAGCAGATTGTAATTACCGAGTTCGAGTGTACTGACACAGGCATACTGATCAAGATGATGCATTCTGCACAGCCGGGCTATTTCCGCCCCCTGTACCGAGAGGTTCTCATGTTCCTGTGCTTCACACAGATCAAGCAGTGGGGGCAGATCTTTTACGCGCCGGATTCGTGCCACCGATATGGCGTGTTCATCCGGACACACCGCAATCTGGGCATCTTTACGTAATTGTTTCTGAAATAGTTGAAACAAACTCAGTTCTCCCCTCGGCAACGGACCTCGTATGTGATTTCTGCATCACATCGGGTCTCTATAAAGACTGTTGTTGTCTTTAATTAGCGACATTTTTAACAGGCAGTTTCTCACATATAACATAAGTTTTTCACTCTAACTACCTATTGTCAATGGATTTTCCCTGTAAATAAATGGAGTAAAGATATTGCACTACATCAGGTATAGCGCAATAAAAAGGCCAGCACCCGGGTGTTAAAAAGGAATATACAGGAAATGTGATGGTGATCACATCCTGTGTGTGAAAGGTTACTAATTGATTACCCGATGTTTTTTTACCACGGTTCCCGGGTGTAGATATGGGTCCGGGGGCCCTCATAGACACCAAAATCGACGCGGCCTGCCGGGTTATCATCATAAGGGCCATCCCCCAGACCGTCCGTATCTGCCCAGTCATATAACAGGTGCAGGAACGCATTCGGCGGTCCCACGCACGGGATGGTCGGTTCCAGGCAATCCAGGTTCCCGGCGATATTTACAAAACCCACATTCTCACTGCCGGGCGCGGAAAACCGGGTAGCGGCATTCCCGTTCACCAAGGGTGAGTTGAACACGGTGATGCTCGTAGTGCCCCCATCGATGGTCATGGTTGCAGTGCCCGCCTGTACGCCGACGGTATCCGGGTTGCTCAGGCGCATATGATCCACCAGGGCTATGTTCGTACACACATCATCCGTGTTGGTGATAAAGCTCGTCCCGTCAAAATACTCGGTACCCATGGGCACGGGCACCGGTAATAATTCCGAGCCAAAGCCGGTGCCGATGACCAGTCGTCCAAATCGCAGCAATGCGCCGCCAACCCCGGTGATGGGATAGGCATCACATACACTATTGTTGTCCGGGTCATAACACGCCCCGTCACTGTCGGTTAAGCCTGCTGCAGAAAACGTCAAATCCACATTCGCAGCGAACGGCGCTTCCTCAATGACCCGTGCATACTCAAAAGCATCACCATTTGTACTGTTCTCCAATCCCAGTGTGCCTATCCCGTCAAAGTCTGTGTGCCCTGTAAGTATCTCGTCCGGGTCATTCACAGGAAGGGTAAATATTGCTGCGGCGCCGGCTTGGTTCAAATAACTGCGATCTAATAGGGACGGCAACATAGTGGGGTCAAATTTCCAGAAGCCGTTTGGCCCGCTGGTGTCGCCGCCGTAGTTACTGGTCACTCCACCTGCCGTGTTAAGGGCCGTCACGGTCAGTACCGGCGCGGTGCCGTAGTAGAAAGTCTGGTCCATGTAGGTAAAGGGTGTCGCGCCGGTGGTGCAGGCATTGGCGAAGCCGGGAGTGTTATCCGTCACCGTAAACCGGTGCGGGAAGAAACGGCCGATGTTGGCACTGGTCGAGGCGGCAATGGCCTGGTCCGTCAAATAAAGTGGCGGGGTGGCCGTGATGGTAAACACTCCCACTTCCGAGATGGCCTGGTTGGTAATGGTCTTCGTCCCGTTATCCGCTACAACAAGACTCACAGTAGTAACTGCAAGATTGCCGTTCTGGGTTCCAACACCAGTCGGCCTGATCTTGGTGTGTGTTAGCGGAATGTTACTCAACTGGAAGTTCGGTGTGGTCAAATTAGTCCCTGCAACCCCTGAACAGAAATTGGTATCAGCTGCACTTTCCCAAGTCACAGCCTTGACGATAAGGTTAAACCGGGACGACGGATTCACGCCGTCGCCCGCCTTAACGAAGGCACTGCACGTTGCATCACCGCTCAAACAAACTGTAGTGGATTCCACACATATCCCCGCCGGTTTCACCTTAAATGAATTGGAATTGCCGAGTAACGTAAATGAAGTGGTGGGTGGTGTCGTCGTGCCGGTCGCCGTCAACACCTTGCGCGCACTCAGCGTGATTTGCCCGGCATCGGCGTAATTGATTGAAAACGGCGCCACACCGGTACCGGCAAAATTCATGTTCACTGATGTATAAACTAATGGCCCGGCGTTGGGACTGCCGGCAATGGACTGGGTTGCTGCCGCGGTGATGGTCAGTGGTGTGGGTAGTGAAACATGGCAGGTGGTCGGATCGTTACAGGTAAACGCCAGTTCCACCGGGGTGTTCGCGGCAGTCAAGGCCGCCTGGCAGGCACCGGTCGTGGTACTGGTCTGCACGGCGCGGAGTTGCAGTGACTGGTTGCCGGGTGCCTCCGTCGACGATTTACCGGAGATTTGCGGGCCTATCCCTTCCGCCACATTATCGGCAAAAAAACGGAAAGCCGTATCGTTAAACTGGGCGCGCGCGTCTTCCGCCCCCGGGTCCACATCCGTGGCTGTGCCATCGGTTACATCGATATCAATATGTGGCGCCGTCGTGATGGTGGTCCGGGTCAGCCAGAATTCTACAAACTGTTCCGTGCCGTTAAATGTGTATTCGGCTGCACCGCCACCCAGGTTATTAAATACCCCCGGCGCACCGGCGCCGCTCGCCTTGAATGCCCAACTGTTCGCTGCCGGTGTTGTCGTCAAAGTGATCTTCGTGGTATTACTTGGGGCGATCAGCAGCGTGTGATCCGTGGCGCTGGCATGTGCCGTGATGCGTATGGCCTGCGCCTCGCAGGTCACTCCCGGCTGGCCGAGCGGATAACTGATCGCATAATGATCCGGACCAGTTAAAGCCGGGCGCAAGACCACCGTCTGGCCATTACTGATATCGGGTGTAACAGTAGTTGTCTGCTGTACCCCTGTCGTTACTGCCGTAGTCTGTTGTCGATCCGCGATCATGATAGCCGCGCCATTCGGCCCTGCCCCGCCAGCTTCATTAATACGGACCGTGCCAACAGTGGGCGAGGTGGGGGGGGTGTTGTTAATAAGTTCGCCGCGGGCCTGGGAATAAAACCAGATCTCGCGATCGTTATCGAAATTCTCGGTCACCGAGGGAGCCTGCATATTGGTGTTCGACGCATTAATCTGGCCAGCATGAACATCGATCGGACTCGTGGTATGCACACCGTTATAAGCCAGCATCCCCGCGACAAACCGGGCACCAGCGGACAATGTGAAAGTATGTGTGGCCGGCTCGGCAGCACCGGCAAATTTATAAAATATCTCTGATGAAATCGTCAGACTATTGCTTTCCCGCCGCAGTGATGTCCAGCCGCCACCCACCGGGGGGCTGATCGTCGTCGCAAAGCTGGCACGAATGGCAACCTGGAGAATCAAAAAGGTGCCATCCACTGTTCCAGCGGGTGTTGGAATAACAATTGAGGTACCACTGGGTGTGCCGCCACTATTGACACTACTGGAATTCACAAAGGTGATGGCCGCCTGTGTTGCAGTACTTGCAAGCAACATGATAACCAGCAGGCACCGAGCAAAAAACGACCTGGTTGTGGTGGTCAATTTTACAGTGTTTTGAATATTAACGCGCATAGTGTGACTACAATTTTTCATGGTTCCCGTTGATAAATAATGGGTGATTCATGCTGGTTTGATTCATCGTGCTGACTGTCGTGCACCTGCTCCTGTGAATCATGACGACCTGGGGCAGTTGCCTGCGGTATGGCCTCGTCTTCAACATTGGTAACGTCATTATCATTCACCTTTATAGCATCATTATAACCATTTCCCACCCACCAGGTTGCTGCGGCAATGCCCCCTGTCAACAGTAAAACGATCCACCACGGGATAGTGTTCACCTTGTGGCGGGATGTACGGGGGGGCAGGTTACGTGACAGGCGTTCCTCGATGCGGGCAAGGCGGGGAAATTCCGGTTCCGGCATCTTTTTATAGACAGAAACGAGCAGCCGTTCGAGCTGGGCTTCATCAGGCACGGGGAAATTATGCGCCATGGTCTTCCTCCTGCCAGCGCTGCTGCAGTTTCCTGATGATGGCGGCACATTGCCGCCGGATGGTGCCTTCCGGCATGTCGAGTGTTCCCGCGATTTCTTTATGAGTGAGTCCTGTCCAATAACGCATGAACAGCAGGTTTTGTTCATCTTGCGACAGGGTCTTCATCAAATGTTCCACATAATCACGCTGATCGATGAAGTTGTTGGCCTCATCCACATGCGCTGCCACCAGGTCATTATTTATGATGACCGGGTTAGATTGACTGCGCCGGTAGTTATCAATATGCAGATTGATGGCAATCCGGTACAGCAGGGCCACCGGTGCACGCAGATCATTGCATACCACCTGGATAAATTTCATGAAGGCCTCGGCCAGCAGATCGTAGGCTGCATCTTCATTGCAACCACGTGATCGAAGAAATTGCCAGAGCTTGCCACTCTGGGAACGATAGAAGGTAGTGAAGGCGTCGTGATCCGAATTATTGCAATATCGATCCAGTAATTCTCTGGCCTGATCCTGCATATTCCGATTTCCTGAAAAAAATTTAAGGAAGCCCGGAAAAAGGTGTCATTTCGAGCAAAGCGAGAAAACTGCCGTTAAAATATTTCAAATAAAAACATATCACTATAAGATTCCTCGATCAATGTTCCTGACATGATTCTACCACCTGCATCCATGCAGGCGTCCCTGCGGTCGAAATGACAGAAATAACTTATTCAGAACTTCCAATTATCAGGTTAACCCGGAATTCCGGAATGGAAAACCGATATATATATAATATTGTTACTACAATTCCGGTTTTGGATCCCGGGCCAGCAAGGCCTGCACAGCAGCAACCGGGGGTAGATTTTTATTCAACACATTATAGACCTGTGTGGAGATGGGCATTTCTATCTGGTGAGCTGTTGAAAGTTTGATCACATCATTGACCGTGCGCACACCTTCCACCGTCTGGGCTATCTCCTGCAATGCGGCATCCAGTGATTTTCCTTTGGCCAGTAACAGACCCAGCCTGCGGTTACGTGACTGATCATCCGTACAGGTCAATACCAGGTCACCCAGGCCGGCGAGTCCCATAAACGTTTCCGGTTTACCGCCCAGTGCCACACCCAGCCGCATGATCTCTGCCAGTCCGCGGGTAATCAGCGCGGCGCGCGTGTTTGCACCAAAACCCAGTCCGTCCGCGATACCGGCGGCAATCGCCATGACATTTTTCACTGCACCACCCACCTGCACGCCGATGACATCATTATGGGTATAGATACGAAACACCTCATTATGAAAACATGCAGCAAAATATTCGGCAGTCGTCTGGTCACTGGAAGCAATCGTTACGGCCGTAGGCAAACCACGCGCGACTTCAGCAGCGAAGGAAGGGCCCGATAACACTGCCGTACTGGCTCTCCCATGCAGATATTCATTAACCACCTGATGGTTCAGTAATTGCCCGCCCGAAGCCAGTCCTTTACAGGCCAGACAGATGTTGAACTTATTTACCGGACTGGAGACCATTTGTTTCAACACGCATTCGAGGCTACTGCATGGCACGGCAATGATGACATCATTCAGTTTTTCAAGTTTCTCTGTCAGATCACTGACAGGAACCAGACCTTCGGGAAAGGCATTTCCAGGGAGATAGGTTTTATTTGATTTGTTTTGCTGCAGTTGCTTGATATGGTCAGTGTCAATATCCCATAAATAAACCGGGTTTCCATTTCGGGCCAGCACGATTGCCAGTGCCGTTCCCCAGGAACCGGCCCCGGCAACAAGTATTGGATTTCCCGACTTCACCATGTTAGCTTGCTCGTTGTTTGCAATATGTACTGGTCACTTGATGACGATTAATTTTCTTTTGCCACACGCCAGTTCATGATTACGGCGCCCTGCTACTGATACCTGAATTCTACTATCTCAATGTTTGGTTTCAGCGTCAGCCGACTTGTCTTCTGCATCCATGGCATTCTGCTTTTTCTGCTGTGCATATAATGCCTCGAAATTGACCGGCGACAGTAACAGTTGCGGAAATCCGCCCCGGGTCACCAGATCACACACCAGCTCACGCGCAAACGGGAACAGGATATTCGGACAAATCGTCGCGGCCATCTGTTCGACCATCTTGGCTGGTATATCCTTAATCAGAAAAATCCCGGCAATATGTGCCTCGACCAGGTAGGCGGTCTTCTCACCGATGGTAACAGTAAGGGTGACGGTCAACACGACTTCGGTCAGGTCATCCTGAATACCGCTCGCTTCGCTGGACAATTGCATATTGACCCTGGGCGCCCACTCTTCGGCAAAAATCTGCGGTGAATGCGGGGTTTCAAACGAGATATCTTTGATATAAATTTTCTGAATAGCAAACTGCCCGGTATTCGTATTGCCGGCGGCAGCTGCCTGATCATTGCTGGTTGGTTCAGTCATGGTGTCTTTTCCGGTTATGTTGTTTCTGCTTTGCTGTCGTCCCGTATCAGGGGCAAGTTTGCACTACGCCATGATTGCAAACCACCCTTGAGGCTATAAAGCTGATTAAAACCCTGCAGTTTGAGGAGCCGTCCCGCCCGCATGGTATCTGATTCATTTTTGCAGCAAAGTATCAAAGGGCGATCCTTGTATTTGGTCAACTCATTCTGCTGTTCCGACAAGTTTTCTGCGGGTATATTCAGAGAATTCAGGATATGACCTTCAGTAAAATCCTTTCCCGGACGCATGTCCAGCACGATGGCCTTTTCATGGTTCATCTTGCGGACTGCCTCCATCGGCGCCAGTTCTGCAACACCGCTGAAGGAACTGCCAAATAAATTCCACAGTAACAGGGCCAGTATGCCAACCAGTAGTGAAAACAGGAATAAATGATTAGCGATGAACTCAGGAATATTTTCCATGTTTTGCCTGTTAGATTATGGCTTGATTGATGAATTGATCTCTTGAAATCCGGCCGGCTTCCCGCCCTGCCCACACGGTCAAGGCGTGCATAATACGTGAATACAGGGCAGATTAAAAATATCCTCCGGCAGGTAATTTTCCCGGCCAGCCGGCCCAGCATTCAATACCGGCAACGGGCGGTTTCATGTTAAACTTTGCACCACGGTCACCCTGGCTAAGATATTCATTATCAATACGATTTTCTATTGCATGAATAAAATTTAAATGCAGCTCAAGCACAAACCACTTGTCCTCATTATTCTGGACGGCTGGGGTTACTCTGAGAACACCGTCTATAACGCAATTTACAGCGCGAACAAACCCGTGTGGGAAAAATTGTGGCTGGAACGCCCGCGTACGCTCATCCGGGCCTCAGGCACAGACGTTGGCCTGCCACCTCTGCAGATGGGTAATTCCGAGGTGGGGCACATGAACATCGGTTCCGGCCGCATCGTTGACCAGGAATTTTCACGCATCACCCGTGCCCTGGAAGATGGTTCATTTTATAAAAATAAAACCCTGATAGAGGCATTTAACAAGGCCGCTGCTGCCAACAAGGCAGTCCATATCCTGGGTCTCTTGTCACCCGGCGGGGTACACAGTCATCAGGACCACATCCTGTCTTTAATAAAGCTGGCCGATAAATGCCAGGTCAATGACATTTACCTCCATGCCTTTCTGGATGGCCGCGACACACCACCGAAAAGTGCTACAGAATACTTACACCAGGCTTATCTGGAAATGCGGGAACTGGGCAAAGGCAAATTCGCCAGTATTATCGGCCGCTATTATGCGATGGACCGCAACCAACACTGGGAACGGACCCGGGCCGCTTATGATCTGATCTGCGATGGTACTGCAGACTTTCGCTCTGATGATGTGTTTATAGCAGTAGATATGGCCTATTCCCGCGGCGAAACAGATGAGTTCGTCAAACCGACGGCCATTACCAGGGCAGGACATCCACCGGTACGGGTCGAGGATGGTGACGTATTGGTCTTCGCCAATTACCGCGCTGACCGTGCACGGCAACTTGCACGCGCCTTTACCAAGCCGGATTTCATGGGTTTCCCGAGAGAGCGTGTTCCTGATCTCGGTGCATTTATCAGCCTCACTGAATACAAGGCCAATTATGAATTTCCCGTGGCCTTCCCACCGGAGCACCTGAAGAATGTATTCGGTGAATACATTGCCGAGCTCGGATTAAAGCAATTGCGTATTGCTGAAACAGAGAAATATGCACATGTCACTTTCTTCTTCAATGGCGGTGAAGAGCAGGTATTTGAAGGTGAAGACCGCATACTGGTGCCATCACCACATGTGGCCACTTATAACAAGAGACCGGAAATGAGCGCCTTCGAAATCACGGAGAAACTGGTTGAGGCGATCGAAAGCCGAAAATACGATTGTATTATCTGTAATTATGCCAATGCCGATATGGTCGGACACTCCGGTGATTTCCAGGCGACGATCAAGGCCATACAGACCATAGACAAATGTCTGGGCAAGGCCATAGAAGCCACTACCCGGGTGAGTGGCGAAATTATCATTACTGCTGATCATGGCAATGCAGAACAGATGCGGGCCTACACTACTGAAAAAATTAAATCCCAGTCGCATACTGCCCATACGACCAACCTGGTGCCCATGATCTACATCGGGCGTCCTGCTGAATTTCTCCCCGGCGGTGGTGTGCTTTCGGATATTGCACCCACCATGCTTTGCCTGATGGGCCTGGACATTCCCAAAGAAATGACCGGCAGACCATTACTCAAGCTATATGAAGAACCGGAACAGGCCATTGCTGGAAAATAAATCCCCGGTAAAGCAAATAATAACCACATCCCGGTTTTTGTGTTTATGCCTGTTGCTTGCTACGGCGAATACCGGAATTGCAGAAAACACATCTCCCGCCGATAAAACGGTTGAACTGGAATCAGTACGCAGCCAGATTGCAGATGTTAAATCCGACATTAACAGTGCCAAAAGCGAATCTGAACAGTTACAGGAAGAATTGCAGAATACCGAAGTAGAAATCAGCAGGGAAACTTTACGCTTGAAGGAAGTGGAAGAGGAAATACATAAAAGAAATGACCGGCTTGAAACACTCAACCAGACCATAGGTGAACATGAGAAGGCCCTGGCGATCGAGCGGTCGTATCTTGCAAGGCAAATCCGATCAGCTTTTATGGACGGGCGCAGTGATTATCTGAAACTGCTGCTTAACCAGGAAGACCCGACAAAAGTCGGGCGCGTGCTCGCCTATTATGATTATTACAACCGCGCCCGTATAGACTCGATCAACGTCATCAAAAATAAAGTAGGGATCATCAATGATCTCAGCAGCATGCTCATTGCGGAAACCGAACAGCTTGAAAAACTGAAAGACCGGCAGATTGCCAGGAATGAACAACTCATGGCGTTCCGCGAATCACGTACTGATATCCTGGAACGTCTCGACAAGGACATCACGGAGAAAGACCAGCAATTAAAGTCCCTGCAAGAACATGAGCAAAAGCTGTTTGCCCTGATAAATAAACTGGACAAACGCGACGATAAAATCATTTTCTTTGAAGATATCGCACCCTTCGGCACACTCAGGGGAAAACTGCAATGGCCTGCACAAGGCCGGTTGCTGAACAAATTTGGCAGCAGCCGTAAAGGTGCCTCACTCAAATGGCAGGGGGTAAAGATAGGCGCCAGTGCCGGTAATGAAGTCCAGGCGGTATATACCGGGAAAATCATTTTTGCTGACTGGTTCCGTAATCTTGGTCTGTTGATTATTATTGACCACGGGGACGGTTATATGACGCTTTATGGCTATAATCAGACCATGTTGAAAAAGCCCGGTGACTGGGTCCTGGGCGGTGAAACCATTGCCTACGTCGGCGATACCGGGGGCCAGACGTCCTCCGGCGTCTATTTCGAAATTCGCCACCGGGGAAAACCACAGAACCCCGAGTTATGGTGCAAAAGATAAGTTGGCAGGATTTCCAGACTTGTCACTTTATAGCGCCGGACTGTATGCTTGTCTGTATAAATGAACATTTCCTGTAGACCGGCAACTAAGTAAGCTAAGGAATGGTTTCAGAGCAACCTTAATTCATTACACACGAGTGAGCCATTTTGGTTTGGAGTAAATCATGAACAGTTTTCTGCGTAAATTTTTTATATTTTTATTGTTACTGGTCACTGGATTGCAGCTGGCAATCGGCCAGAATGAGCCTGCCCCGGAAGGCCTGCCACTGGATGAACTCCGGACCTTCACAGAAGTTTTTGCCAAAATCAAAAACGACTACGTTGAACCTGTCGATGATCGCAAACTTCTGGAAGATGCCATCCGTGGCATGCTGGCGGGACTCGATCCACACTCTACATATCTTGATGCTGAATCCTATAATGATCTGCAGGAAGGTACTTCGGGAGAATTCGGTGGACTCGGTATCGAAGTCGGGATGGAAGACGGGTTCATCAAGGTCATCTCACCGATCGATGATACTCCGGCACAAAAAGCGGGCGTCCGGGCGGGCGATCTGATCATCAAGCTTGATGACACACCGGTTAAAGGCATGGCATTGAATGATGCCGTCAATCGCATGCGCGGCAAACCGGGTACAGACATCACCCTGACTATCTTGCGTGATAATGAGGAAAAACCCCTGGTATTTACCATCACCCGGGACGTCATCAGAATCAACAGTGTACGTGCCCGTACTCTGGAACCTGGTTATGGGTATGTGCGTATTTCCAGCTTCCAGGCCAAAACCGGCCAGGACCTGCAGACTGAACTGGAAAAACTGAAGCAGGAAAACAACAATAAGCTCAAGGGCCTGGTCCTGGATCTGCGCAATAATCCGGGTGGTGTATTGAATGCTGCCGTTGATGTCTCCGATATTTTCCTCGACAAAGGATTGATTGTTTATACCGAAGGCCGCATCAAGGATTCAGAACTCCGCTTCAATGCAAAACCGGTCGATGTGATAGACAAGATTCCGATGATCGTTCTCGTCAATGAAGGTTCGGCATCTGCATCAGAAATTGTTGCCGGAGCGCTGCAGGACCATAAGCGTGCTGTGATTATGGGCCAGAAGACTTTTGGTAAAGGTTCGGTACAAACCATCCTGCCCATGTCGAACCAGGCTGCGGTTAAACTGACCACTGCCCGTTATTTCACACCTTCGGGCAGATCGATTCAGGCCGCCGGAATCACGCCGGATATCGTCATTGAGAAATTGACCGTCTCGAAAATAGAAGACGACGGCAACGGTATCATCAAGGAAGAGAACCTGAGCAGGCACCTTGAAAATACCGGTGTGATAGATGAGCCAGTTACAAAACATGATCCTGAACTTAAAGGACAGGAAACCGGGACAGACAAAGTGCCGTTGTCTTCATCAGATTATGAACTTTACGAAGCATTGAATGTGTTAAGGGGCATCGTGTTAAGCCAGAAAGGTAAGGGGTAATTTTTATGCCTAAAGTACTGGTGCCACTGGCGCAGGGTTGTGAAGAACTCGAGGCGGTGACCATCATTGATCTGTTGCGGCGGGCAAATATTGACGTCACCACCGCCGGTCTGGACAAACAAACTGTCACTGCCAGCCGGGGTGTAAGACTCGTCCCGGATACCGATCTCGATAGCGCATTAAAACAGGAATACGCAATGGTTGTGCTGCCGGGCGGTTTGCCCGGTGCCGATCACCTGGACAACGATCCGCGAATCCGGTCGTTATTAAAGAAGATGGCCGGCAATCACAAATACACGGCTGCCATCTGCGCCGCACCGAAAGCTCTCGCCAATGCTGGCGTGCTGAATGGCAAGAAAGCCACCAGTTATCCCGGTTTCCTTGATGACATGGATCTGCCCAATACAAAAATCACCAGCGAAGCGGTGGTGATCGATGGCAAGGTCATCACCTCGCGTGGACCCGGTACCGCGATGGATTTTGCCCTCACGTTAATTGAAACACTGCTTGGCAAACAAAAACGGGATGAAGTTGAAGCTGGACTGGTAAGAAACTAGTTCAATGCCCCGTCATTCCGGGCGGCGAACACATGAGCTGACCCGGAATCCAAATCAAAAAATGATCTTTAGATTAAACTGCATTCCTTGCTTTTAACATCCTTTCCGCCTGATGGCGGGTTACTTTCTCTTGTGTGTCCAAGAGAAAGTAACCAAAGAGAAGGTCATCCCCGTTGTCATGGCCTGCGGCTCTCTTCGTCAGTCATCAGTTATAACGGGTACGCGCCTATTCGGCGTCCATGCCTCAGAGCCGCTCATTTGTGCTTCCCGCACAAATGCCCCTATAACTTCCACTGACTCAGCATGACATAAGGGGGATTTAAATAAATCGATACTAATACTTTGATACATTTAAAAAGATTCCGGTTCATTGGGAGACGCATTCCAAAAAAAATTCTTAATAAATCCAGAAACAAGCTGTGGACGTATTTTTTCTAATAACGCCTCTGTGTGATTTGCCTCTGCTAAAGCCCTAGACAGAATAAAAGCACAAATATCGGCTACTTGTAACGGACTATTCCCCGATTTAGGTGAAAATAGAGGGGTTTCAACAAAATATTCTAATGGGTTCCAGTGAAAATTTGTATCATTCAATATTGCCTCATATAGTCTAGGATTAGTTAAATAATCAGCAACCAATTGAAGACCGCTTTGGTGTTCTTTATGGTGTTCAACTATAGCAAATGCTTTTTCAGTGGGGCAAAATTTCTCTACCCAACGATCGGCCTGATCTAGACAGCTTACAAAGCAAGTTGCATGGCATTTTATATCTGCAACTCTCCTTTGTTTTTTTGGAAGGTTTTTAGGCACATATTCTTCCCGCTTAATACAAGAATAAATTATTGGCAAATCAAATTTATTTGGGATGTCAGCAAGATGTCCTAGAATTTCTAATCTTTTTTCCAGTTTCCAATCATCCCTAGGGAAAAATCCATTTCCATGCCAAAGTTCTTTTGCATGAAAAACAAAATCTAATGGTCGTTCATCGCGGGGAGCAACCAAATCATCGGCCATATCCAAAAGATATTTTCGCAAAGAATCATATTGATTATCCACATGCAGAACTATCCCCGCAACGACCGTATACGGTTCAACTTCTGGATTGCCAATACCTGCTTCATCAAAGTAAATATGACGCATAATAAAATCTGAATCTAAGACTGATGCAATTATTATGCGCCCCTGATCCTAATTTGTGTACGTGAAATATAAAATTGTCTTTCAAAGTATCGATGGTTTTTCCCCCTTTTGCCTTGCCGAGGAGTCAGGATGTTTCAAGGTCATCTGGCCTGGATGACCAGATGAGCGGCATCGCAACAGGGATGTTGCGTTGGCGCGTGCCGTAAAGAAACAGACTGATTCCGAGAGAATTCCGAAGGAACAAGGCAACGGGGCAGTCTTTCTTTTGGTTACTTTTCTTTGGCTGCCAAAGAAAAGTAACCCGTCATCAGACGGAATCTTTGTAAAAAAGAAATATAGAGTTATTATTATTTCGAGATAACAAAAGGAACTCCTATGTCATATATTGAAGACTCCCTCTCCACCGGCGAAGAAATCCGGGAGATTTTTGAATTTCACTGGGTGGCAAAACTACCCATGATTCTCTGGTTTGTCCTCCTGATCACCTTTCCTCTGGCAATCTGGGAATGGCTCAAACTCCGCAACACCGAAATGGGTGTGACCAACAAACGGGTAATTTTGAAAACAGGAATTATCAGCCGTCACTCTGATGAAATGAAAATATCATCGATTGAAACGGTGGAAATTGAACAAGGCATCATGGGCCGTATCCTGGGTTTTGGCATGGTCAAGGTCACCGGCAAAGGGATCAGTGATCTGGTCTTCACCAGGATTGATGACCCGATGAATGTAAAAAGAAAGATTGAAAGTATTGAACCTGCAAAGGATTAGTACATCCAATTCATTCCAGATAATTAACGCAAAATAAACGGCGTATAAAAGGCAGCTTCTGATGGCTTGCGTCGCCGGTTTTCAAAAGGCAACATTTCTTCAGACATGAGTATGATTTCCTCCAAACTGGCAGGCACTGTTTTAATGATAGCCTCGTCAATGTCCGGGAAAACGAGAGCAGGGGTTTCTGCTTTACTTATGTTTGTTGAATGCTTTGATGATCTCTTCATATATTTCCAGGGTCGCGTACTTTTCGCATAATTGTCTGAAATAATCACTATCAGTATCGATTTTGCCATGGCGAACAAGTGTTATTACATCCAACAGGTCCTTTAATTTCCTTTCATGATTGCCTTGTCTCAAAGTGGTTTACCTGAGGCCATTCAGCACAGTTAATCTCCCGTTGCAAATGCCAGTAACCCCAACCCTATTACCAACAAAACTGCACTCACCACCGGTATTCCACTCACCAGAAAAGGTGAATACTTGTCCAGTCCAAAAATGATTGCCGCACAGAGTATGAATGTCGAACCGATGATGGCGAGAACCGTACGTTGATTCGCTTCTCTGATCTCCTGACGTAATTTTTCAATTTCGGGGGACTTGTTCTGTACGGTAATGCGTCCATCACGCAGGCGATCAACAAGATCAATGGCCCTGTTCGGCAAATCAGGTAACCGATCCAGCCAGTACGGGAGGTTCTGTATCGTCCCCTTGAACAAGCCGCGCAGGCCGCCGCGATCACTTATCCAATGTTCCATTTGAGGTCTTGCAGTTTTCCAGATATCCAGTTCCGGATAAAGCTGCCGGCCCAGTCCTTCAATATTGACCAGTGTTTTCTGTAACAGCAAAAGTTGCGGCAGGATCACCATGCCAAAATTTCTGGCTGTCTGGAATAACCTTAATAATAAAGTCCCGAATGAAATTTCCCTGATGGAACGATCAAACAGAGGTTCACATACTGTACGGATTGCGGATTCAAATTCATCTACACGGGTACCGGCTGGTACCCAGCCCGATTCTACATGGAGCTCGGCAACTCGCTGATAATCACGGTTCAGAAATGCAAGAAAATTTTCTGCAAGATAACGCTGATCATATTCACTGAGGGAACTCATGATGCCAAAATCAACAAGCATGATGCGCGGGTGTTGATTACTGTCATTCTGTTCTTTCGTTGCAACAAAAATATTGCCCGGATGCATATCGGCATGGAAATAACTGTCACGGAACACCTGTGTGAAAAATATTTCAACACCGGATTCGGCCAGCCATTTCAAATCAACACCGGCTGTCTTGAGGCCGCTGATATCACTGACGGGAATGCCCGAGATGCGTTCCATGACCATGACATTCTCACAAGTTAGTGGCCATTCAATTGCCGGAATATAAAGCTTGTCCGAATTTTCGAAATTCCGCCGCAACTGCGAGGCATTGGCAGCTTCACGTAACAGGTCCAGTTCTCCCAGTATCGTTTTGTGAAATTCAGAGACTACATTCGTCGGTTTTAACTTGCGGCCATCATCGGAATAACGTTCGGCCTGTCTGGCCAGAAAATACATCAGGCCCAGATCTCGCCGGATAATTTTCAGAATGTCCGGGCGGACTACCTTGACGATCATCTTCCTGCCGTCTTTCAGCGTGGCGGCATGTACCTGGGCGATGGAAGCGGATGCCAGTGGAGATTCATTAAACTCGAGAAAGATCTCGTTGATGGGTTTTTCAAATGCCTTTTCAATAATCCGGCGCGCCTCTGATCCGGGAAAAGGCGGAACATTGTCCTGCAATTTTGCAAACTCATCTGCGATGTCTTCCGGCAACATGTCACGGCGTGTGGACAATAATTGCCCGAGTTTTACGAATACCGGCCCGAGGTCCTCAAGTGCCATGCGCAGGCGTTCTGCGCGTTTCCCTTTTGCACGTTGCCCGAACCAGTTCCATGGCAAAAGGTAAAACAAAAAACTGACCGGCCGGAACAGGTGCGTGGCAAAAATAATCTCATCCAGTCCATGGCGGATCAGGATGCGTTGTATGGTAAGTAACCTGAACAGTTCGCCGAAATTAACCATGATGCCGCGCTTTGTCTGTAATTATTTTTTGCAGTCTTGCGATTCTCAGTTGTAAACGTTCTGCATCATTACGTAACACATCGACTGCTGCAATATATTCTTCAATTTCCTCCCGTACCGGTAACAAGTCTTTCTCAAAGCGCAGGTATTCACTGATGTCCATGCTGATGGTCTGGTGTGTTTCTTTCAGGAACCCACGGGATTGCCTGAATATCCGTCCCAGTTTATGCGCCGCTGTATCACCAAACCAGTGTGAAAGATGCTCTTCCCAGTCGATTTCCATATTTTTTATGATTTGCTGGAAATGTTGGGCAAGGCCAGCATCGCCTATAATTTCCATTTCCGGCGAGAATGTTGTCACCTTGTCATCGCGGTTTAGCAGCAGTCCCATGAAGGTTGCAGGCCTCGCCTTGATCGTGACATTGGGCTTGGCATCATGTTCCGCTTTTATGATGAGACCCTGCGCATCAAACAGCAGGAATATTGCGACATCCGGCCCGATAATTTCTATCTTTATCAGCTTGCCGGCAAGTTCGCGAATCGAAATAAATGTCTGTTCATCCTGTTGCAAAACATTATTGATGAATGCCTGGATCTTTTCTGTGAGACTTTGAGAAATCATATATATGTCAGATTTTCCAGGCCCGGTGTATGGCAACAATACCGCCCGTCAGGTTATGGTATTCCACCCGGGCGTAACCTGCCGCTTCGATCATTTGTTTGAGCGTTTCCTGGTCAGGGTGCATACGGATAGACTCCACGAGATAGCGATAACTGGCTTCGTCATTGGCGACAACCTTGCCCAACCACGGAATCAGTTTCAGGGAATAGTCATCATAGAGGCGTTTTAGTTGCGGTAAAACAATTGTAGAAAATTCCAGAATTATCAGGCAACCGCCGTATTTTGTTTTGTCATACATGGAGCATAATGCAGCCTGCTTGTCTGTCACGTTACGCAGGCCGAAAGCAATATTTACACAATCAAACCGGTTATTCTGGAATGGCAGTTGTTCAGCATTGGCCTGAACATAACGCATACCGCGCACTATGCCCTTGTCATAAAGTTTGTTCCTGCCTTCCTTCAGCATGTCATTGTTAATGTCTGTTACCAGCACCAGTCCGTCATCACCTGCACGTTGATGGAACAACATCGACATGTCACCGGTACCGCCGGCCACATCGAGTACGCTTTGTCCCCTCCTTACTCCGGACAGATGCACGGCAAAACGTTTCCACAAACGGTGTATGCCGAATGACATCAAATCATTCATCAGATCATAACGGGAGGCCACCGAGGAAAAGACCTGGCCTACGCGGCGGGTCTTGTCACCGGGTGAAACCTTTTCAAAACCAAAATCAGTGGTATCAGTATTCATACATTTACATGCCGTGCATGTCCGGCGTTTCTCAAGGCAGTCAGGTATTCCTGCCAGTATTGGTCCTTGTTCTTGCCCATATCATACAGATATGACCACGAATAAATCCCGGTCTGATGTCCATCATCAAAAATCAGCTTGATCGCATAATTGCCCACCGGCTCAACCTGCTTGATTGAGACGTTTTCCTTGCCTGTCTGCAATACACCCTGGCCGGGCCCGTGACCACGGACATCCGCAGAAGGAGAATAAACCCGCAGGAATTCACAAGTGAATTCAAACTGGCTGCCATCATCATATTCTATCGCAAGGATGCGCGACTTCTGGTGCAGGTTGATACTAACGGGTTTGGGGTCGCTGGCGGCCATTGAAGATGTCTACATTTAAGGAATTGGTAAAAATTATATTATTACCATAATGGCTCCCGCCAGTATGACAATGAAGATATTTATTCAGAGTTTACCCAAATTTAAAGTATATAACGCGTTAAATCTTCATTCTGGATCAATGTGCCCAGGTGATCATTCACATAGGCTGCATCTACAACAACGGCTGTGCCGCTTTTTTCGGTGGCCTCAAAAGACAGTGTTTCCAGTAATCGCTCTATCACTGTGTGCAGGCGCCTGGCGCCGATATTCTCCGTGGATTCGTTGACCTGCCAGGCGATCTCGGCGATACGCGCGATACCGTCCTTGCTGAATGTCAACTCCACACCTTCGGTGGCCACCAGTGCTGCATATTGTTCGGTCAAAGAGGCATCCGGTTCAGTCAGGATCCGCACAAATTCATCCACGCCCAGCGCGTTCAATTCGACCCGGATGGGCAATCGGCCCTGCAGTTCCGGGATCAGATCGGAAGGCTTGGACATATGAAACGCACCGGAGGCAATGAACAGGATATGGTCCGTTTTCACCATGCCGTACTTGGTTGACACCGTCGAACCTTCTACCAGCGGCAGCAGATCCCGTTGCACGCCTTCACGGGACACATCCGGGCCGCTGGTTTCACCACGCCGCGTGACCTTGTCGATCTCATCAAGAAATACCAGGCCATTCTGTTCCACATTCTCAATGGCACGGGCCTTGATGTCTTCTTCATTCACCAGTTTTCCCGCTTCTTCCTCAGCAAGAATTTTCAATGCTTCCTTGACGCGCATTTTGCGCGTAGTCTTTCTGCCGCCGGCAACATTCTGAAACAGGTTCTGCAACTGGTTGGTCATTTCTTCCATACCCGGGGGCGCCATGATCTCCACGCCGATACTTGCCATGTTCAGTTCGACTTCGATCTCCTTGTCATCGAGTTTGCCCTCACGCAACATGCTGCGGAATTTCGCCCGGGTCGTATTGTCGTCTTCCTGCCCGGTATCTTCAAAGGTACGGGCTTTGGGCAACAGTATATCCAGTACCCTCATCTCGGCAGCGTAGGTTGCCCGGTCTTTCACCTTGGCCACCTCGGCCTCACGTGTCATCTTCACTGAAATATCGGCAAGGTCGCGGATGATTGATTCCACATCGCGGCCCACATAACCGACCTCGGTAAACTTGGTGGCCTCGATTTTGATAAAGGGCGCATTGGCGAGTTTGGCCAGGCGCCGTGCTATCTCGGTCTTGCCGACACCGGTCGGGCCTATCATTAAAATATTCTTTGGGGTGATCTCGTTTCTGAGTTCTTCATTCACCTGCATCCTGCGCCAGCGATTACGCAGGGCAATGGCAACCGCACGTTTGGCCGCGTCCTGGCCGATGATGTGTTTGTCCAGTTCGGTAACAATAGCTTTGGGGGTCAACTCTGACATATAAAATAATTCCGGGATAATGGTGGGTTATTCGGCCGACAGTTCTTCGATGGTCAGCGAATGATTGGTATAGATGCAGATGTCGGCAGCGATGTCCAATGCACTCTCGACGATCTCGCATGCACTCATTTCGGTGTTTTTCAACATGGCCAGTGCAGCAGCCCTGGCAAACGAACCGCCGGAACCTATGGCCATGATATTGTCTTCCGGCTCGATTACATCGCCGTTGCCGGAGATGATGAGTGAAGTATTTTTATCAGCAACACATAACATGGCCTCAAGCCGGCGCAGTATTTTATCGGTACGCCAGTCTTTGGCCAGTTCGACCGCAGAACGCATCAGGTTACCCTGGTGTTTCTCCAGCTTGCCTTCAAACCGTTCGAACAAGGTGAAGGCATCCGCCGTGCCGCCGGCAAACCCGGCCAGGATCTGGTCTTTATAAAGACGCCGGACCTTGCGGGCATTGCCCTTCATCACGGTATCACCCAGTGATACCTGACCGTCTCCGCCAAGCGCTACCAGCTTGCCACGGCGAACGGATAATATGGTTGTTCCTCTGAACTGCTCCAAAAGTTATCTCCTGACAAAGTGGGAGGGATATTCTACCCAAGATTGTGCCGGGCCGGAAAAAAACAATTCCGGAAGGTTAAACTTCAGGCCTTTTTCCTTTGTGCACGCGGATGTGCCGCATCATATACTTTGGCCAGGTGCTGGAAATCGAGATGGGTATAAATCTGTGTGGTGCTGATATCGGCATGGCCGAGTAACTCCTGCACTGCCCGCAGATCACCACTGGATTCCAGCAAATGACTGGCAAAGGAATGCCGTAGCATATGCGGATGCACATTTCCTGGAATGCCCTGTTTGATGGCCCATTGTTTGAGGCGCAGCTGGAAAGCACGCGGCGTGATGCGTTTGCCCTGTTGGGTGACAAACACAGCAGTCACTTCATTTTTAATAATATCATGCCGGAAGCCAAACCACTTTTTCAATGCCGCTATGGCATGACGACCCACCGGTACAGTACGGGTCTTTTTCCCTTTACCCAGCACCGTGACCACCGCATCCCTTAAATCCAGGTTGTTCATATTGAGCTGGATCAACTCCGACAAACGCAGGCCGGAAGAATACATCAATTCCAGCATGGCCCGGTCACGCACAGCCAGTAGGCTTTGATCGCTGATCAACATCAGTTGTGTCGCCTGGTCAGCATCCAGTGCCTTGGGCAACTTGCGCGGTGTTTTGGGGGCAAGTATCCCTTCGGCAGGGTTCTGTTTGGCCATGTCCTGTTCGATAAGATACCGGTAAAAAACACGAATGGCGGAGAGATTACGTTGCAGGGATTTACCACCTGTCCCCTGACGATGACGCCAGGCCACAAACCCGCGTACCCGGTGCCCGTCCATCGCCTGCCATTTGTTTATGCGCTGTTCCTTGCAATATTCCAGAAAAAATTTCAGATCGCGTTGATAGGCTTTGCGGGTATGTGGCGAGAGATGCTGTAAGGAACCGAGAAAACTGTCAATTAAGCTGGTTTCAGTTTCCTTCATTTATTAACGCCCAGAAGATCTCTCGCTAAACTCAAAATGACAACCAGGAAATGCAGAGTGCACTAGGGTTCAGCGATCCAGGGCTTCAGGATAAAACTCAATACCTCTCCCATATTTGCCAGCAATTCCACACCCATCCCCGGCTGGAACCGTTGCGGGTCAAAACTGCCGATAGAAAGTACACCACCCCAACCTGGCCCATGCAGTGGCACCATGACTGATGAGGCGATCTCGTTGCCTTCATCGCCGAACAAAAATACCTGCTGCTGTTGTTTCATGCGTCCACAAATCGGTTCAAGCTTTTCTATCATGGTCTTGAACAGGGATTTTTCCTCGGCATCTTTACCGGCAAATTCAGGACCGGCGAAGGTATCGATAAACGAGGGATCTGCAAACAGACGTACTGTAACCTTGTCTGCATGGAAATTTTTTCTGAGGTTATCGTAAAGCGTGGAGAAGATTTCTTTGGGTTCGGCAGCATCCATCAGGGTCAGAGCCAGTTTGTGCATGCGCCGTGCCAGTTCTTCGTTCTGACGGGCTATTTCGATCAGCTCATGTAACTGTTTACGAATAAGTTGCGTCTGTTCGCGCAGGACATGCACCTGGCGTTCGACCAGGGAGATCGCATTTCCACTACCGGTATGCGGAATTTCCAGCCGGCTCAATGACTCGGGATGTTCCATGAAAAAT